>Ga0115002_10006037_pt1 | contig 14085 bp, 6 predicted proteins | sample ArcticOcean_MG_C_8_FD_89576 | JGI IMG/M metagenome (GOLD analysis project Ga0115002, IMG submission 89576) | Marine microbial communities from western Arctic Ocean - ArcticOcean_MG_CB11_86 | ecosystem: Environmental > Aquatic > Marine > Oceanic | place: Arctic Ocean: Canada Basin | collected... | reverse complement strand
CGCACTGCGAAGCGAGGAGGTAAGGTATTGATCCCAGCATTTTCGCTCGAGCGTACACAAGAAATTGTCTACGAACTACATGTACTGTGGGATGCAAAAGATATTCCAGCAATCCCGATTGTTATCGATTCTCCACTCGCAACAAAGGTAACAGAAGTATTCATGAAACATCCAGAGTGTTACGACAAAGAGATGTACGATAACTTCCTTTCAAAGTCACATAACCCGTTCCAGTTCTCTCTTGTTCGGTACACGCAGAGTACAGAAGAGAGTAAAGAGCTAAATGGCACGCCAGGACCTATGATCATCATGGCTGGAAGCGGAATGTGTGAAGCAGGACGTATTCGTCATCACCTAAAAAATGAAATCGAAGACGATAGAAATACCATTCTTGCAGTGGGGTTCATGGCAGAAAATACTCTCGGCCGTCGAATTTTCGACTCAGAAGTCACTGAGGTAAAGATATTTGACAAGATCTACCAAAAGAAAGCAGAAACTGTGTATATCAACGCCTATTCTGGACATGCTGATATGTCAAACCTCGATAACTTAGTCTGTAGCACAGAAGGTTTAAAGAAGGTGATCTTGGTACATGGAGAAGAGGCACAGATGATACCTTTTGCAGAACGCATCAAAAATATGTGTAAAGATTTGGAAGTCATCATGCCAGAACGAGATCAAGAGATAGAGGTATAAACATAGGGAGAGCGCACTTTTGCTGTATCACAAGGTAAAAGAGTACCAGCTAACAGCTGACCAAAAATGCAAGATGACAAATTACAGCTGATGTCTGCTTATCTGCTAATATCTATGGTAATTTGAGGAACTACATATCCCTTGACCGGCTCATTGTATTGAGCGCCTTTGTTCTGCTAATTGGTGGGATGTATTTTACGCAACATAGATCACTCACAGCATCTATAGGATTCCCTCCTACGGCTGCTTTAGAACAGTGTGAGCAGAACAACAATTGTTTTTGTGGAACGGGAGGAGGTTCTTCTAGCAGCATTTTCAAAGATTTCGGCGGTGGCTTTTCTTCCTATAATTCTAGTTATGCAAATATTTCAAGTTCTGCAGGAATGAATGGGTTTTATTATAGTCTTTGTGGCACAGCGCCTACAGCCTCTGAAAACCAAGCATGTAATTTTATGTTCCCTTGTTGCGCAGGGGCAAATGGTCCTTTGCAGTTCCAGACTGTTCGATGCCAGCAAAGCTTGCAGTGTGACACAAGTCGTTCACCAACTAACCTGCCGTATAGTAGTGCATTTGAATCTTCACCAGGTCAGTCGGGCATTTGTAGTGTAACTCTCTGTGGAAATGGCATAGTAAATACAGGGGAGTCATGTGACAACGGACCAAACAATTCAGATGACCCAGATGCATCATGTAGGACAGACTGTACGTATCAAAGATGTGGCGATGACATCATTGATGCAAATGCAGGAGAAGAGTGTGATGCACCAAACCTTAATGAGTGTGGAGCTCAGCCCGATGGGTCACTTGTTCCTTGTTGTAAGAATGACTGTACGTTGACTGAATGTAGTAATAATCGTGATGATGATGGAGATGGTAACCCCTGGACATTGGGACTCAGCTGTATTGATGCTGATCTTGGATGTGCAGACTGCGCAGATTGTGCAACGGCAGGATATGAAACTCCATGCGACTTAAGTATTGATGATGAGTACGACAGGTGTAGCGATTCGAATGCTGGTCCTGTATTTGAATCTGGTGATGACTATGAGGATATTCTTGCCTTTACCCCAGCCATACCTTCCGGCAACCCTATTGCTCAATTGCTTGCACAGGTAAACCCTGGAGCTGACCCATCAGTTTGTACAGATCGTGGTTACAAAGCAAAGGGTAGGAAGGAGGGTGGAGTGTGGGTATGCAAAATCTGTTCCTGTCCTGCAGGAAAACGTGAAGTAGATATGCCAGCAGACCACGCTCTATTCGCAGCTGGTGGCCAAAATAACAAGCTTTGTATTGTCGGTTGCCCCCAGGCACTCAATGAAGATTCAGAATACACTGATGTTGTTCAAGCGTGTAGAGGTAGTTGTGGTGATACATACGGGGGACCACCTCCAAGGTTTAATGGCGTCTTGTATGAAAACTGGGATCAGGTCGATAGTAAGCCGGATCTAGATGGTGTAGTTACTCAGGAGCGATATATCGAACACTGTGTAGCGCAGTGTATTTGCGGGTGTCAGGGTGGGAGTAGTGATGATGCTGTCATAAATGCAGAAGGAGATGCTACTTCATCATGTTTCAAGGAATGCCTTAGTGAAGATACCTGCGGAGGCCGAGTGGATGAACCTAACTGTTGCCGTTCGCGGTGTATTAACCAGCACTGTCCTCTTCCAGAAGACGATGACGAGGATGGGGGTGATGACGCTGGGAATGAACCAGAGCCACCAGAATGTTTCCCTGCACCTTTGTGTGGAGTGGGTTCATCCGAGCTCTGTGATGACGGAGAGACTATTATGTCGATTACAACATTTAGTATTTCACCTCTTTGTCAGTGTGAAGAGCAGACTATTATTGTAAATCCGGAATGCCCTGATGAGGGAGACACAGATGGAAGTACGGCAGGAGATACAAATGGTGATACATCCGGAAATCCAGGACCAGGACCGGGTCCAACTCCAGGTCCAACACCAACGCCAGGACCAGGACCAGGCCCAACGCCAGGACCATCTCCGGACCAGGTCCAGGACCAGGACCAGGTAATGACGATGACGATGACGGATGTCGCGAATCTTCAGCATGTGATCATCTCACAGTTTGTAGTACACCGTTAACAGAACAAACATGCCTTGGTGATAGTGGAGATGGGGCTTGTTTCGATATTGGAGTGTGTATCCAGAAAGGGGACAAGATGATAGATGGATGCTGCACCCCTGGTTACCATCCATGTGATTGTGCTGTAGATCCACCTGACGACGACGATAATCCTCCTGTAGACGATGATAATAATCCACCTGAAGATGATGATGGTCCACCTGTAGAAGATGACGATGGACAAGGAGACGTCTGTGATGTCTGTTCACTAGCTGCATGCCGGCTATGTGGAAGCATGGGTGAAGGATGTTATGCAGATATTACTAATCCAGAATTTCTTAGTTGTGAGAACCCAGATGAGGTTAGCAGGAATTTCGTGGAGTGCTGTTTGCCTGAATCAAACTCTTCGAGCTCTTCCAGCAAAGCGTTCAGCATACATAGCTCTATTGCAATATCTGTAGCGTCTTCTTCTGCCTTTAGTTCGGAGTCTATTTCGTCTACTAGTAGCTCTGAAGGGGCGGTCGATTGTACTGCGTGCAATGCAGATCTTTGTAATTTCTGTGAAGCGACAGAGCAGATATGCTTTGCGAATCAAACAGCAACGAATATTGCGAGCTGCTTTGTTGACGAAGAAGCACCGAAGAACTGGGCAGAATGTTGCCAGGGGTCTTCATCCTCTTCTTCAGAAAGTTCGTCTGAGTCATCTTCGGAATCGAGTTCAGAGTCTTCCTCTTCCTCCGCAGAATGTGTCGTAACGCAGTGGTGTCAGCAACCTGGTTGTGATTTCTGCACAGAAAATGAGGAGCTCTGCATCGTACGTTTGCCGGAACCTTCTTCACTTACCGAGCTTCCTACAAACATTTGTGATGGCATTTGTAGGCCAAACGATTGTAATGGATGTGCTGCAGACGGAGGCAAGACATGTCACGCCTTTGATTCTGGCGACTTCGGGTCTAAAGAATGCTTTAGGTCTGGAACTGCTCCTGATAATTGGCATGAATGTTGTACAGGAACACCAGATGTAAACCCTATCACTTTGCCATTGATTGCTGATGCTCCACACGATACAGCGTATAGCTTCTCGAACTTGATCGATGTATGTGGTGGTGTGTGTGATACAGCTTCTTGTCAAAACTGTAGGGCAGGGGGAGAGGATTTCTCTTGTCACAAATATCAAGGAACAACTGCACCTATCTATGAGTGCTTGGAAAGTATCTCTGCTCCAAAAGGATGGGATCGATGCTGTTATGATCGTTTAAATACGCCAAACACTGCAGCCGCACCTCTCTCTTGTACAACGAACCTCGATATCCCAGAAGGATGGTCCGAGTGTTGTGCAGATCAGGGTGATGACGACGACGAAGAGGGTGACGATGATGATTCTAATGACGACGACGATGGTTCTGTTGACGACGACGGCTCTAGTGACGATGACGACGGCCCTCCAGTGACGTGTGATGCTTGTACAGAGCAGCTCTGTGCAGAATGTAATGCAATCTCCAATACGTGTTTTGTAAATAACGAAACTCCAGATGACACATTCTGTAGTGGTGCAGATTTCGCATTCCCAGGATGGACAGAGTGTTGCAATCCAGACCAGGATGACGATGGAGGACCTGGAGGATTTAGTAGTTCTTACCCAGGTGGAGGTACGTCCTCTTATACGCGCAGTAGTACAATATCCGTTGGACCTGGACCTGGACCTGGACCGAGTATTAGCTCTGCGGCATGGAGTTCAAGTCATAGTTTCCTTGTTTCTATTCAGTCTTCTGACGGACGATCAAGAACGAGTACTCCTGGAGGAAATGACGACGATGATGGTAATACCTCTGGTACGAATGGTGGTACAAACGGTGGAAACTCTGGTGGCGACACCGGTGGTGACAACGATGATGATGGAGATGGTGACAACGACGATGGTATTGATGGAAACAATAATAATAATCAATACGTTGCCGCTGCATCACTCTGTGGAAATGGGGTACTAGAAGCACCTGAAGAATGTGACGATAATAACAAACGTCTAAATGACGGTTGTAATAGTGAGTGCCTATTGGAGATTGGTATTTGTGGAGATGGTCTTGTCCAAAAACTACTGGGAGAACATTGTGAACAAAGTACACATGATGCCTCGATAGGATTCGATTGTAATGATTGCCGTATCCTCTCTCGTTCTTGTGGAAATGGCACACTAGAGGCATACGAAGAGTGTGATAATGGACCACTGAATTCAACATCACCAGATGCAGGATGCAGGCCAGATTGTTACTTCCCACAATGTGGTGATGGCATTCTCGACTCCACAGAAATGTGTGATGATGGTAACAGGGTAAATGGAGACAACTGCGACAGGTTCTGCCTTGTCGAAGATGGCGAGACTGGTGTCACGGTTATTGCAGCAGAGCAAAACCAGCAGACAGGAACACAAGTAGCTGCACAGTTTAGTCAGCAGCAACAATTCCAGAACCAGCAACAGTGGCAGCAACAACAGTTCGGTTTCCCACAGTATCCAAACTACCAACAGTTACCGTATCAGTTACCACTAGCGCAATTGCAACCGCTTATACAGGGTAAAGGTCCAGTCGGTGACACAGGGCCTGCAGCAGTTGCTGTAGCGGCATCTGGAATGGCAGCAGGAATTGGTTGGATGAGGAGAAAAAAAAGAAAGTAGCCCCAGAACTCGTTAGTCTGTAAGATCAAAACACAATGAATATCTTTCAGAATACGCAATTGCATGCAGATACAGCACTTCTTTGGGAGATCACGAAGTCGAACTTTAAATTACAAAATGAAAGTAGTGCACTTGGCATAGTATGGTACTTATTAGGACCATTGTTGTTATTTGGTATCATGCTATTTGTGTTTTCTCACAGACTTGGAGCTGGAGTAGAGAACTACCCTTTGTACCTCCTGATTGGAATTGTGACATGGAATTTCTTCTCAACAGGAGCTGGCAGATGCATGACTACAGTAACGGGGAATGCAGGAATTATTAAGTCGATTCCTATACGCATAGAAATTCTGGTTATTGCGGCAGTTATTCACGCTCTTATTACTCATAGCATAGAGATCGTTATTGTACTTGCCCTACTATTGTGGGCAGGCATACTGCCGATTCTCATTCCATTATATTTCTTGGTGTTATGTATTAGCTTTGTCTTTACCTTAGGCGTTGGCTTTGCCCTTGCAGGAATATATGTTATTTTTCGTGACGTACAGCAGATATGGTCTGTTGTAACGCGCGCATGGTGGTTCGCTACCCCTATTTTCTATATACCAACAACGACGGGCTTAGGTAAAACACTCAGCTTGTTTAACCCAATGTATTACAGTATTCACTTGTCACGAGAAATTTTGATATATAATCGTGTACCACCACTATCCCTCTTTCTAAATTATATAGGAATGGCACTTGGAACATTGTTTGTAGGTTATTATATCTTTCGTAAAATACGACCAAGTTTTGTTGCACTTATATGAGTAATCCACCTGTCATCACTGTTGCCAATATTAGTAAAGCTTTCTGGGTTCATGCTCGGACAGATGCAACGCTATTGTCACGTATGGCAGATTTTTTTCCGTCAGGCGCAAAGCGTTTACATTCACGAAAAATAGAAGCAGTACATGACGTTAGTCTGACAGTAGAGAAGGGGAAAGTTCTTGGCGTTATTGGTAAGAATGCTGCAGGGAAAAGTACTCTCTTGCGCTTAATTGCAGGAATACTTATTCCAGATGAAGGTGAAGTTTCTGTAGATGGAAAAATCGTTTCTCTTATCAGTTTAAGTGTTGGACTCCGGCCTACACTTAGTATTTGTGACAATATCTACCTTGCATGTTCACTTTTTGGAATGCCAAGGTCTCAAATAAAGAGTGTCTATTCGGAAATATTAGATTTTGCAGGTATTACCGATGCAACTATGTACCCATATCAGCTATCAACAGGAATGAATCAGCGTCTTTCATTTTCTATTGCTGTGCATACAACACCAGAAATTTTACTCTTAGATGAGGTTTTTTCGGCAGGTGATATTGGGTTTCAGGCAAAAGCCCAAGAGCGTATGGAAAGCATGATTAAGGGGGAGACAACAGTTGTTATGGTAAGTCACAGCTTAGAGCGCATTCGTGCAATGAGCGACGAGGTATTATGGTTAGATGCGGGGTCTGTAAGAATGTTTGGTAAAACAGATGACGTTGTGAATGCATATATGTCTTATATGCAAGAGAGACCAGTAGGCTCTATTCGATAAGAAGGGGTAGATGATTGCGCTATATTCGTTTCAAGAGTATTTATATATCCTATGAATGATTCCTACCGCATAAAGCATCTTATTACAGGTACAGGTCGATCGGGAACGACATTTCTAATGCATGTATTTTACAATGCTGGTTTAGATATTGGGAATGTTTCACCCAAATATATAAGTGCTAAAAACAATCCTATTGGAGGAGGTATGGAACTTCGCTCATTCTCGAAAATCAATACACAGATAATGGCAGACATAAATACATACTCTTTGGAGGAAGTTGCTCAGAGGAATTACAAAGATATGCAGACTCCTTGGCCAATGTATCTCAAAGATCCTCGTTACATTTTAACGTGGCCTGTATGGGAGCAAAAAAAAATGCGCCCAATGCATGTCTTTCTCTGTATGCGTAACCCAGAAGCCATTGATAAATCTATCAAAGAAACGACAGATTGGAATATGCAAAATCCCTATCTTTTGTATCAAAAAATGTTTGGATGCCTTACCTATCTTCTGGAGAATGATATTTCTTATACACTTGTTCATTATCCACGATTGGCAAAAGATCGTGTATATACAGAACGCATACTAAGTGCGTACATGGAAAATCCATGGGAGGTCGTGCAGAAAACATGGGATGAATCTTTGCATCATTTTAAATCAACGACTTAAGCAGATCATTGTATGCATTCATCATCTTCTCTTGGGAAAACTTCTCTCGTACATTTCTTTGAGCATTTCTACCTAGTCGCATACATAAGGGCTGATCCTGTATAAGAGTACAGAGGTTTTCAGTAAGTTGAGAGATGTTTCCTGGTAGGTGGAGAAGTCCATCCTCTTTATGTGTAAGCTGTTCTGCAACACCATAGGTATTACTCGCTGCGATTGGCAATCCAAAGCTCATAGCCTCTAGGATGACCAATGGAAACGATTCAATAAATGAATTGCACACATAAATATCGGTCATTGCAAAATATTCCATAGGATCTTTTGTCTCTGGTAGTACATGAAAATGATTTTTAAAACCAAATTTCTCAGCCGTAGCTAATGGTTGAGAAAGATATTTTTCATATTCAATATCAAGCCTGCCGCAGATTGCAAAGTGAACATTATATTCTTTTGGCGCATCTAATAGGACTGCAATAGCAGCCTCTATAAATTCTTTCTGCCCTTTTCGAGGGCAGACTGTGCCTATAAGAGAAGCAAGTTGCGCATTGGGTGGAATGAGGAATTTTTCTCGTAAAATATGCTTTTGGCTCTGATACCGAGAGATAGATACTGTATCAAGATGAATACCATTATGAATGACATGCATGTTTCCGGTATTCCATTGTTCATATACTGCCTTGGTAGTATAAGCCGTAAAGAGTACTGCATCAGCCATCGCAAATATATGAGGAGTAATAAAGGCATGCTTATCTATAATCTCCTGACCTTCTGATTCATGAATGATCCATAGCACAGGCAGTGAAGTCTCCGAATTGTGTACAATTTCAACAATGCGAGCTCCAAGTATGGTATTGACGACAATAAGGTCAAGGTGCATCGGAAGGTCTTGCTGTAGATGTATCATAGAAAAGTTTTCATCATACAAGCAGGGTACTACCCTATATGGAACATTCTTCTGTTTCGCCAACTGTAAGAGCGGCCCATTTTTGGGGCTGAGAAGTAAGACAGTATTGCCTTCGTTTTGCAGGAGCATTGCAAGCTCTAACAGATGCAAAGGAGCCCCTTCAAGATTGGCATTATGTGTGCAGAGGGCAATAGTCATAAAGAAAAAGTAATGGTTGCTGATTATAGAGGAGTATTCAGGTATTCTGATACCCCAATGTCTAAAAAAACTGTCACATACGTTAGTCACACTGCATCCCGTACAGGGGCGCCCCTTTTTTTGCTACATGCACTGCGTGCCATGGGGACACTTGAGTGGAATCAAAATGTACGAATGTTAGAAACCGGCCCATTGTTAAAATATTTTAAGAATATATGCCCAACGAGGGTGATACATAGCGGTCTCATGAACCGTCTACGATCAAAGAAAGAAGTCCCTGATCTCTATTACCTTCATTCACATAGTTATAATTTTTTACATCAAGCGAAAAGAGAAAATGTACCAGCTATTTGCCATGTTCATGAGGTACCTTTGTCTTTTGAACAAGAATCAGAAAAGACAATAGAGCTTTTAAGGTCATATCCAGTTCGATGCATTGCAGTATCAAAATTCGTAGAACGAATGCTTCTTTCAATGGGGATACCACAACAACGAATTTCGTATATTCCATCTGGAATAGATTCCAATTACTGGGTGAGAAAAACAGATGGAAAAGGTATGAGGAGTACAATAGGTATCCCCTCTGATGCAACTATCATTGGAATGTCTGGAACTATCACATTATTAAAAGGTGTGGATCTGTGGATACAAATGGCAAAGGAGCTTTCTACAAAGTATCCACATAAGAAATGGCATTTTGTATGGGTAGGGAGTGCTTCTCAGTACGAGCCAAAGTATATGAATCTTGTATTAAAAGAGGTCGAAAAGTTAGGTTTATCGAATCGTATCCATTTTGCTGGTGAGCATGAGGACCCAAGGCCCTATTATGAAATGTTTGATATATTCACACTTTCATCACGAACGGAATCTTTAAGCTTGGTATGTTTAGAAAATACCATGATGGGCACACCTGTTATTGCATTTTCAGGAGCTGGAGGACCCCAAGAGTTTAGTGATTATGGCTTTGTACAACTTGTCGATGGTCTGGACCCAGAAGCTATGGCAAATGCAGTATTAGAACTTGTTGAATCACCAACAAAAAAAGCAGAACTGCTTGATGCAGGGAAAAGGCATATTCCAACTATGTATACTATCGAAAATGCAGCAATGCTTATGAAAAAAGAGATTCAGAATGCTCTTCATACTATTGATTCGTCTCAGGATTCACAGTAAAAGCATTATGGTGAAGTTGTAATGAAAAGTGAGGATTATAAAATGGGTCGTTGCCAAACATATGACCCCATTTATTTTCGAATGCAATAACTTCGTTTCTATTCACATGTGCTCCATGTCCACCATTGTTCCCTCTTGTCGCAGATTCATAATGGATACATGATGCGAGGGGGTTGCATACAACTCGATACCCCTCTTGTTGCACTCGAAGACAATAGTCGACATCACCAAAGTCGATACCAAATTTCTTTTCATCTAGTCCACGAACATCATTAAACAGTTTTCTTCGTGTCAAAAGACATGCACCGCCAATAGCAGAACAGTTTCGCATGACATAGTTGTAATTTTCGTAGCCATGCTCTTCTTTGGTATCGACTTGCACAAGGCTGGCCCAGTGTCTTCCTACAACCATTCCTATACTTTGAACACGGTGGTCACCATGAGAAGGAGGATACAAGAGCCGAGCGCCCACAACACCGATAGAAGGGTCGAGGAGCATGGTGCCAACCATGGTTGTTAGCCATAAAGGTTCAAGTGGCTCTGTGTCATTATTCAGTAAAAGAATAAATTCACCATCCGTCTTGGACACTGCTTGGTTATTAATGTGTGCAAAATTAAATGTTGGTGTATCAATCCTCAGAACAGTCTCTGGAATAGACTCCAAATATTTAGCTGTCGCTTTTTCGGTACTATTATTATCAATAACGACTATCTCATAATGTGGATACACGGTTTTGGCCTTAATAGATTCTATACAATGCTTCAGGAGATCTACTCTATCTTTCGTAGGAATAATAATAGTAACTTTCGGGCACTGGCTTTTCGAGATTGTATGGAAAATTTGGAAAAACAGAGAGTGACTATCAATCGAGGCTTTTGGCCTGATTACTGCACATTGCACTCCTCGTCGTTGAAGGCAGAGCTCAAGAGCCTCTTTTGTTTCATTCTCAAAATAGGGGTCTAAAAGATCATGACCATGCACATGCGAAAGTACATTCGGGACATGTATAATGTGATGATTACCATCAGAGAGCCGCAAGAGAATATCATATGCATAGGCACTACTTCTGTATCTATTATCTGTAATGACAGACGCAAGAATCTCTTTTTTGATAAGGAAAAATGATCGAATATAATTCTGCGATAACAGTTGTTCAGGGCTCCACTGAGGCTTATAAACTGGTCTGTATTCAGGAATATTGTGATGGAGGCATTCATCGTGGTCGCTGTAGATCATATCTGGAAACTCTGCTTGATTACATGCGGCGACCATCATTTTTTCAAGGGCATATGGAAGGAGCACTTCTTCTATTCGTAGTATAGAAATATACATTTCACTCGCATGGTGTATAAAGAGAGAACGCCCATCTTCCGTGTCAGATGTTTGTACCATATGAATAAACTTATGTGGAAAGTGGGTGTTGTATTCATGAATCACATGCTCAATATTTTTTTGCGATGCAGATGCATCAACAATAGTAACTTTCCATTCTGTATATGTTTGATCGGTAATTGCGTTCAGACATTTGCGTAATGATATTTCATCAAACTGTAGGACATGTATCATAAAGTGAATACCTGGGAGAAAAGGCATGCTGGATACAGAGGATTCACTAGAACTTTGCTGTTCTTGGCTTATAACAAATGTCGGTGAATATGATTGTGAAGGATCGGAATACAGGGGTCCGCCACTATGAATAGGCCATTTTCTTCCAAGAAATTTATGTCGTATGTATCGAGCAGTATGCGGGAATGGCTCTCCAAAGTCTGTCCATAAATCCTTTAGACATGAAAATACATAATACATGATATATCTGCTACTCTGCTCTTTCTGTACCACAGGAGTAGGTGTTGCACTCTCCGTTGTAGACTTATGAATAACGCCGCTTATTTTCGGTTGTGTCTTATAACGATCCTTTGTCCACAGAGACGTAACAGGTCGCTTTATGATTTTCTCTAACTCCTGTATGTCTGGCAAATATATATCATAAAGCTTCTGCAATTCATCTGTACTGGCTATGGCAAGAATCTTCTTTTGTGTGGCACTAGTATGCTTCATATAGGCATAAAGAGTGTCGCCTACCTGAATGCGCTTCGCACCTGAAAGAACTGCTGAGACATCGTCAGGTATTATATGTGGATCGTTTACACCTAAGAATGCTTGTACATTGCGGAGTGTTTTTTGCGGATCTGTGATGACGTCATCTTCCTGAATAATGATGTGAATATTTTCTAGCGGAAACCACTCTAGCCACTTTCGTAAATGCGAAGCATAAAAGCCCATATGAATGATACCGTGCTGCTTAGCAGTTTCTAGAAAGTTTCCTGAGTGTGCAATACTACCATGATGCAAGTGGTGACAATATGCAGACAGAGCACGTTCAACAGGGTGCCTTAGTGTTACGATAATCTTCGTATCTTTCCCAAGTGTCATATAGGCTTTTTCAGGGACAGAGGGCTGAGACTTTCTCGCACCTGAGTTCCAAGAGCTATAGTCGTTACTTGCCCAAAAGTAGCTAGCAGTTTTTTCACAAATAGCGTGCTCCCCTTTGTACCCAGAAAAAAATTGCTGAGAATAGTCTGAAATACCAGATTCGTTTTCGTACATCTCTCCTGTGAAAAATTCACATTCAGTGCTACCTGGAATATAGATATCTGGATGCTCGGAAAGGAGTTTCCATAGCCAAGTAGTACCGCATTTTTGTGCACCAATAATTAAAAAATTCGGTAGTACATTATTTTCTAAACCATCAGGTTCAGAGGGGGTAGGCGGTATTACTACCGGTGTATCGCTCTGTGCTTTCTGATGGGTTGTATACAGTGCAAAGTACCATGCTGCAACTTCGCTAATAGTCGGGAAGATCATGGAATCAATCTGTTTACAGAGCTCTGAATGCAGTGGTTCTTGCATAGACTCTGTGATACTGCGCATAACAGAATGTGGATTCTCATTATGAAGTATCACACCTCCACCCTGACGTGTGATACGCTCTCTAAGAGCACCCTGACTACTCGCGCATACAGGAATACGCATTCGGAAACATTCAGTGAGTGTGTAGCTGTATGTTTCAGGCCAGTTGGATAGAAGGCATACAATACTGGGATTAATGCAGTGTAAAAGTGGGGCAAGATCTTTTTTTTGATAGTGTCCAAGAAAATGAATATCTGGATGCTCTTCAATTTCTTGCCACTCGGACTGGGATGTACCCAGAAAGTATACTTCTATGCCCTGTGCAATAAGTAAGGGAATAAGGGCAGAGATTAGTTCGCGCCCTTTGTGGCTTGCATGCACATACCCCAAAAAGCATATTCTATTTTTCGTATGATTTTTAAGACGAAAATAGGGCGAGAAGCATTGAGTTCCATGCTCTTGGACAAGACATTTATCCTTTGCAAAAGGATAGACACTAGCAAAGATATCTATAGCAATTTGTGATGGAGCAATAAACGTATCAACGCTTTCAAGGAGTGGCCGAACAGTATCTTGCCATTCCTTATATGTCAGAGCGTTATTGCTAGGGCAAATATCACTATGCAGTGGAACACCAGTATAGAGGCCGTCGACATTCAGAAGTTGCGGACTACCGAGTGCATAGTAATCATGAATAGAATAGATCACAGCAACACCACATACCTTTGCAGCACTAATCAATGAAAAGGTGCTTCCAATAAGCTGGTGAATATGAAGAACACTGACAGCATTATCTTTTAGAAACTGAGTAAATAGCTGCAGATCTTCAAGGGAAGATATCAAACTAGGTTCACCAATCGGAATATGCTGTTTTACCTCTAGTACACTGTTATTGAATTGTGTTGCAGCGAGCACGCCGCTCTCTACGGGGTAGAGAATGAAATGCTCCGCCTCGGTCATAGAATTCGTTAGCTCCTGTACATGTTGTTCTGTACCACCCTTTTTTTCGTTGCTAAAGCCATTGTGTAATACATGTGCAATAACTATTTTTCCCTTTCTTAGTAACTGTGTCGCTATCGCATTCGCATCATTGTTACATTTTTTTATAGTCGTATCATTTTTTCTAAATTCATCAATATTTTTTACATATTGAGGGTGCATTTTCTGTAACAGCGCCTCATGTTCTGGGACAGTTCGACTGTCTT
>Ga0115002_10006034_pt1 | contig 14093 bp, 10 predicted proteins | sample ArcticOcean_MG_C_8_FD_89576 | JGI IMG/M metagenome (GOLD analysis project Ga0115002, IMG submission 89576) | Marine microbial communities from western Arctic Ocean - ArcticOcean_MG_CB11_86 | ecosystem: Environmental > Aquatic > Marine > Oceanic | place: Arctic Ocean: Canada Basin | collected... | reverse complement strand
TCAAGTCGAACGCCCGCGGCTTCCGCAACTTTGCGAACTACCGCACCCGCATCCTGTTCTTCTGTGGAAAACTGAAACTCAAACCGTGCTGAAAACACCCATTAAAATCGGTGAAGAACCCCTTTTTACTTGGCTTCACGCGGCTCGGTAGGTGATGCCCTGTTTCTCCATCACGCGGACGAGGGCCGCCCAAACGCGTTCGATCTCGATTTCTTCCAGGCACGCCATGTGCTTCTCGCCGCGGTACGGGCAACGCTTCTTGTAACTGGCGGCACAGGCGAGTTGGGTGGAAACGAGTTCGTGCATTGGGCCGGGAGGACCCGAGCGTTCGGGGCTGGTGCATGTGAAGATGCCAACCACGGGGGTTCCCAGTCCTGCCGCCAGATGCATCGGCCCAGAGTCGTTACTCAGCAGCATGAGTGAATGCTGCAAGACGGCTGCCAGTTGCCGCAGAGATGTTTGCCCCGCAAGATTGATGACCGGTGCCGACGGCGTGAATCGGTTCAGCAGATGCTCGACTTGCGTTGCAAAAGGCAATTCGTCGCGGCTGCCAACCAGCACGGTTGTCAGGCCGAAAAATCGGCGTGCTTTTGCGGCGACGGCGGCAAATCGTTCTGCCGGCCAGCGTTTCGTCACCCATCGCGCACCAGGGTGAACGACAAGCACTCGTCCCGACAACGGCTTCAACTGGTCTTTGGCCCAGGCGTGTTCTTCGGGCGTGATCGGAACGAGTGTTTCCCGCCGGAAGCGACCCATCCCAAGTGCGTCGGCCACCTTCCAATATCGCAGATGCGCCGGCACCTGTTTGCCCGTGTCTGGCAGCAACATGTGGCAGGGCAAATGAGATCCTTCGCGTGCCGTTTCGAGTCCGACACGTAACGGTGCCCGGGTGGCAGCCGTCATCACGGCCGTCCGCAACAGTCCCTGCAAATCGAAGACAAGGTCGAACTTTTGTTGGCGCAGTTGTGATAACAATTGTCGCCATCCGTTCAGCGAGGCACCGCGGTCGATGGGGATGATCTGATCGAGTTGCGGATGCCCATCGAGCAAGTCCGCCAAGCCCCGATTGATGGCCCAGGAGATGGTCGCATTGGGAAACCGTTCGCGAAGTACAGGCAACAACGGCAACGTTTGCACAACGTCGCCAAAGGCGCTCGGCTTGATGATACAAATCCGCCGCGCGTCGATGCTGCGCAAGTCAATTGGTGGTTGGCGGCGGAAAAGGCTCATCGTCGGCCTGACATTCACGGTTAGGGCGGGAACGGCGAGTATATTATCGGCGGTCGTTCCTACAGGGCAATAGTGATCGACCGAGTTGGGGGCCACTGGCGTGTCGCCAGTGTTTTCCGCATTGCGCTGGCGACACGCCAGTGAGACCCATTAATTGAAACGTCATTGAAGACTAGACAGCAGGAGATTCGTTGACCGGTACTGTCGCATCGGGGGTGATGCGTGATTCAGTCGGCCGTGACAGACTGATGATGATGCCCAGGGCTGCAACGGTTACGACCAGATTGCTGCCGCCGTAGCTGATGAGCGGATGGGGAATGCCCTTGGGCGGGACGAGCGCCGTCACTACGGCCATGTTCAATCCCGCCTGAAGCACGATTTGTGTGAGGAGCGTGAAACCGGCTATCCAGGCGAAATCGTGTCGGTTGAGGTCGCTCAACATTCGCCACCCGCTGTAAAACAGACCGGCCCAAACGACCAGCAGCCCCAACGTGGCGACCAATCCCATTTCCTCGCCAACGACGGCGTAAACGAAATCGGTGTTGGCTTCGGGCAGAAAACTGAGTTTTTGCCAACCGCGTCCCAGTCCGACGCCGAGAACACCACCTGCGCCCAGTGAGATCAACGACTGCTTCAACTGGTACGGTGCTTCGTTCCAATCGGAGATGGCCGACAGGAAGCCGGTCACGCGCCGCAGTTGATACGGACGCAGAACAACCAGCCCAGCCAAAGCGGGTGCCGCGACCACGCCGCTTGCCAGGAAATTGCGAATCGGCCATCCGCCAAGAAACAGGACAATCGCGCAACCGCAGGCCAAAAACACCGACGTTCCCAGATCGGGCTGCAGCAGTATGAGCGGGAGCAGAACCAGCAGTGGAGCGACGAGTGGCAGAGTTCCCCGCCGCCAATGCGAGAGATGTTCTCTGCGCTGACAGAGAATTCGGCAAACGAATAAAGGCAACGCGATCTTTGCCAATTCCGATGGCTGCATCGACAGCGGCCCGAATCGCAGCCAGCGTTGAGCGCCGTTGACTCGCGTTCCAATACCGGGAACGAGAACGGCGACGAGCAACAGCATCGTACCCCAGAAGAGATACGGAGCAGCGTCGAACCAGAACCGCTTTGGCAGAGCGGCAGACACCACGCCCGTGGCGATTGCAATCGCCAGAAATATCAGATGTCGCGACAAGTAGACGTTTTCGAATTCTGTCGGCCACGACGTGATGCTGGAGCTATAGACCATCAACGTGCCAAAACCGAGCAGCACGCACACCAGCGTCACAAAGATGCTTCGGCGATGGTCCATGTGGTTTGCCTTGCTGCAGAAAGGGTGGAAGCCGATCCGGCTGATCGAAATCAACCGAATCGGCGTTCCATTTCCCTCTCTCCCTAACGTCGCCTGCTATCTTCGATGTTTGGTTCCCACGGGGCGCGGCCCGTGGGCTTTTTGATTTGCAATAATGATTGTGGGGGAGGTGTTCATCGGATTTTGAGACTGGCGACTGCGACGATGGCCAACAGGGCCGAGCCGATCCAGAATCGCACGACAATTTTCATCTCGTGCTGACCTTTGAACAGAAAATGATTGTGCAGCGGACTGCAGGCGATCAGACGGTTTCCTGTCATCCGGAACCAACCGACCTGCATGAGAACGCTCAATGTTTCGATGACGAAGACTCCGCCGATGACCACCAACAGCACTTCCTGCCGAGTGACCAATGCCGCCAGTGCCAGCAAGGCTCCAATGGGCAACGACCCGGTGTCGCCCATGAAAACCTGTGCGGGATAACAATTGAACCAAAGAAAGCCGAGCATCGCACCGACGAGTGCGCCCATCACGATGCTCAATTCGCCGGCACCGGGGATGAATGGCACGTTCACATAACCGGCCATCACCGCATGCCCGGCGAGATACGTGAGCGCGACAAAGGCCGATCCCGCAAAAACCATGCAACCGCTGGCAAGGCCGTCCAGTCCGTCGGTCAGGTTGACCGCGTTGGAACTTCCGACAGTCACCAACACACTCCATGCAATAAATCCGCCTCCCAGCCACACGCCGTGATTTCCAAGCGGCCAGATCAATTCCAGACCGTGCGGCTGATGTAGATGTTCCCGATACAGCACCACACCGACACAGGTGGCCAACGCCGTCTGCACGAGCAGTTTCACGCGAGCGCTCAGGCCGTTGCGTTCGGTGCTGAGTTTGATCCAGTCGTCGATGGCGCCGAGAGTTGCAAAACCGATAGCGACAAACAATGCCATTTGCACGTAACGGCTCGACAAGTTTCCCCAAAGTAATATGGAAACGACAACCGCAGCGATTACAAACAGGCCGCCCATTGTGGGGGTTTTCGATTTTGACGCCTGCAATTCGTTTAACCGTTCCGAAGCACTGTCGATGCGTTCGCGAAACCGGCGTTTGAGCCATGCAATTGCGGGCGGGCCAAGCAGGATGGCCATCAGAAACGATGTCACGCTGGCCAGGGCAGCTCTCGCCGTCAAGAAGACGCGCGAGTCGCCCGAGGAGTACAGTTCCATCTGCTCCAGCAGCGGCGCGAATCGATTTAAGAGCCAGAACAGCATGTTGTCTAACGATGATTGATGAAGGGAAATCGATGAAGGCGGAACGATGAACGATGAGGAACAAAGATTGTTTGACTGGCGATGACGGAGGAAGGATCCCGGTAGGGTTTGCTTGATTCATCCTTCCTCATTCATCCTTTTCAGTTGTTTCCCCGAGCATCGAGGTTTTCACCCCGATGCCCGGTTGTTGGTTCCGTCACAAAGCGGCTCTTGGAGTGATCGACCCAGAGATCACGTGTTCCAATTGCCGGAGTTGCTCCCGCCCAGGACCCAGAAGGGCGGTACGTCGGATTCCCGCAAACCCTAACGTACGTGACGGAACCGCACAGATTGGTTTCTTGTTTTCTATATGTCAGGCAGTCACTTTCGGCGTTCTTCCAAATGCGACTGGCCAGATGATATCTCTCCGTTGATTGTGTATTCAGGCGACTGCTCGAAGTGGAGGTGTATCTGTCTTCCAGGCGACACGTTGCTGCAATCGTTCGATCACGCGTTCCATTTGCATTCCGCGCGAACCCTTCACGAGAATGACGTCGCCCGGTTCGAGCCAGCAGTTGAGAACCGCCAACATCGCGTCAAATTCTTCACATTCCGCCATGCGGTATTTGTTCATGCCTTCTTCGGCGGCACCCCAGATGACCTGCTCGGCTTGCTGTCCGTGTGCCAGCAAACAGTCGACGCCCGCTGCCGCCGCGTCGGCACCCAGCTGTCGATGATACGCCGCCGACCGTTCGCCCAGTTCGAGCATGTCGCCAACCACCAACAGCTTGCGACCTGCGGTTTGCCAGTCTCGCAAGACTTCCAGGGCGGCCTGCATCGAAGCCGGATTTGAGTTATATGTGTCGTCGATGACTGTCCACGGCCCAATCGACTGCAGTTGGCAGCGACCGGGTGGCGTGATGAACGATGCCAGACCGTTTGCGATTTGCTTGCTGTCGATTCCGACCTCGTGGCCCACTGCGACCGCACACAACGCTGCCGTCAAGAAATGCCGTCCAGCAACCTCAAGGTGGAATTGATCGGAATCGACCTGAAAAGAAAGACGGTTGCGACCAACATCGACACGGGTTGCGCGAATGTCATTCTGTGAACCTTCGCCGACCAGGATCGTCCGACAGTCAATTTGCTTCGCGAGTTGACACAAACGCTGATCGTCTCCCGCTAGAATCGCCAGACCGTTGCTCGGCAACGATTTTAGCAATTCGCTTTTTGCCGTTAGAATTCGTTGTTCGCTACCGAATCCGCACAGGTGGGCCGGACCGATACCAGTGATGATGCCGATTTCCGGTTCGGCCAATTCAGCCAGCTGTCGAATCTCGCCGACATCCGATGCGCCGAATTCCAGCACGGCAAACTCATCGTCGTCTTGGATTTCCAGCAGACTTAACGGTACGCCGAAGTGGTTGTTGAAGTTACGCGGGCTTTGCATCCCGGCGAATTGTGTCTCCAGCATCGAATGAATGAGTGAACGCGTCGTTGTTTTTCCGAAGCTGCCTGTCACGCCGACGATCAATGCTTCCCGCGCTTCGCGATACGATTTCGCGAAATCCCACAAAGCAGCTAAGGTATTGGGGACCGTGACAACCGGGCCGCGACGTTCGTTTTCATAGTCGTTTCGGACCACTGCGGCCGCTGCGCCATTATCGAACGCTGCCGCGACAAACGCGTGACCGTCGTGTTGTTCGCCTTCAACCGCCCAGAACAGGTCGCCCGGACGAACGTTTCTGGAATCGAGCGCAATGGAATTGAACCCGACAGATGTGTCGTCGCAGTTGACGGCGCGTCCATCAGTGGCTGAGAGAAGTTGTGAGAGTGTTACGTGTTCCATCACACGTCCGTTTTCAGAGGATGCAGACTTTTGATGTGTGTGACCGGACCTGCCGGTCGAGTTGCCTGGAGTTGGCCCGCTCGGCGAGAGCAGAGTCGATAGCATGAGACAAGTTGCCAGAGCCAACATGGTTCGCCGAATCGGTTGATTATTTGAGGTGATGTCGAGATGAGTCTGTCCGTGTTTCGTGGGAATGGCTGACGGCCGGTACCGTCATGCCCGCATCTTCACCTGCGGAACGGCTTGAAGGTGAAGAGATTTCAGCAAAGCCTGACGAGCAACGTCCCTGTCGTTGAAAGCAAGACGTTCGCTGCCGATGATTTGTTCGGTTTCGTGTCCCTTGCCAGCGATGACGACGCAATCACCCGGCTCGGCAATTTCGACCGCCCGCCGAATGGCATCAGCCCTATCGAGTTCGATTAAGGGTCGAGACACCGTTGACGGAAAGCCCCGGATGATCTCCTGGACGATTTTGGCCGGGTCTTCGCTTCTGGGGTTATCACTGGTGACAATGGCAACATCGGCCAGCGAGGCCGCCCGGCCGAGCAAAGGCCGTTTTGAAGAGTCACGGTCACCGCCGGCACCGAAAACGCAAATGACGCGGCGAGCGGTGATTCGCTTCAGTCCGTCAATCACTCGTCTCAACGCATCGTCGGTATGGGCGTAATCGACAAACAGGTCGAATGGCTGTCCAACATCAACGCGTTCCAATCGGCCCGGAACACAGGTGAGTTTCTCGATGCCATCGGCGATTGCAGAGATTGGGATGTTGGCAGAAAAAGCGGTCGCGGCAGCTGCAAGACAGTTCGATATGTTGTGTCGGCCGACCAATGCAGAACGGACCTCGATTCGCTCGTCGGCAACACGGACGACAAATCGACTATGTTCTGTTGTCTCTTCGAGGATTTCGGCAGTGACGTCCGCTGGCGTTTCGATGCCGTAGGTCACAATTCTCGTTCGGTCGGCTGCCTGTTGGCCGATGGAACTGCTGCCAACATTGTCGGCGTTAACAATTAGTACGCCGTCGGGCTTGATGTGCTCGACAATTCTCGCCTTGCTGTTCAGGTACGATTGGGCGTCGCCGTGATAGTCGAAGTGATCTTGAGTCACGTTTGTCACAATTGCGGCATCGAGGTACGTACCGGCACAACGATCCTGGTGGAGTGCATGACTCGACAATTCGATTGCAGCGTGTGTTGTACGGCTTAGAAGCATGTCGCGGAGCGATGTGGAGAGGCGGCTGGAATCGGGAGTCGTCAGTGTCGCCGGCTCGCTGTTGATTCCGTCGCTGTATTCGATCGTGCCAAGCAGTCCTGCCTGTTTTCCGGCCGCTTCCAGAATCGACCGCAGAATCCAGGTGACGGTTGTCTTTCCGTTCGTGCCAGTGACGGCCGAAAGGTGCAGTTGTGCCGAGGGACGACCGGCCAGTTCGGCACAGAGTTGGGAGTACGATCGACGCGCGTTTCGAACAATGCACTGGGGAACGGCAACGTCGGCGAGCGGTTGTTCCACCAGTAAGGATGTCGCGCCACGGCCGATGGCGTCGGCGGCATACCGTTCGCCGTTCACACGGTGACCGGGGATCGCAGCAAACAGCGTGTCAGGAGTGCATTCGTCGCTGCGTTCGGTCGCTCGCACAACTCGAACATCGGCACAGCCGACGAAACTGGCGCGTGGAAATAGACGGCGCAGACTCACCGGGACCTGATGTTGAGTCAGCCGGTGGGTCATGGGTATTCCTTTGGTTCCAACATCTATTGCCAACTGGATCGAGTAGCATCGATCCCCGAGGAGAGCGCAAGATGACGACAGTGTTGCATCATGGGGTGATGCAGCAGGCGGTAAATTAGTTTGGAATTGTTTGAAGCGGGAAGTGTGGAGATGTGGTGAGTGGTGTTTCTTGAATCGATTATTCAAGAAGGCGAGATTCTCTCGATTCTCGTCCTGCGGTCAAGCCGACTTTTGTCAATTTTGCGAACTCCTGTAAAGGTTACAAATTCCGGCGGTGAACATGGGGCGGCTCGTCTGTCGGCCGACGTCCTACGGTTGTTACGGCTCGTCGTGGAAGGTTAGAGTGGATTCGAATCATGTTTAGCCACAGGGATAGAGCTCAGTCACTTCTCAGGAAGGAATTGTCACATGCCGGAAAACCGCCGCGAGTGGATGTTGCGATCCGCAGCGCAATTGGCTGCAATTGGAACGGGGGCTGCGGGAGCGACGGCGGTTCAGGCCGAACAGTCGCCGCAAGCAGCCAAAGCGGCAACCCCGCCGGACGGTAAAGCCTGGCGGGTCGGCGTGATTTCGGCCCGCAGGCATGGCAAGCCACAACGGACCAACGGCCATACGTGGCACTTCGCCCAATATCTACATCCAACGATCGATCTGCCGACGGCCCAGAAGCATATGGACCCCGGCAGCAGCAAATTCTTCGAGGAAACCGTTCGCAATCCAGCATGCGACTTCGGCATCCTGCCGTTTCTCGACACGCGGATTTCGCATTATTACGAAGCCGACCCGGAAGTGGCGCGTCTGTTCGCCGATTCGTTTCCCGGTGTGCAGGTGGCGACATCGTTGGAGAAGATGGTGGACGAAGTCGATGCCGTCTGGCTCGGCGATGCCTCGGGAACCGGCGACGATCATTACGATTTGATTGCCCCGGCATTGTCGAGAGGTTTGCCGACATTCTGCGACAAACCGATCGGCCAGACAGTTCAAGGGACACGAAAAATCCTCGAGTTGGCCCGCAAACATAAGGCACCGCTGCTCTCGGGCAGCATTTTCGGCTACGAATGGGGTCTCGAAGAAGCCCGTCGGCTGCAGGCGAAAGGCGAACTGGGCGAGATTCAACACGTCGTCGCCAGCATGATGGGGGGTTATTCACCCGAGGGCTGGTTCGTCTACGGCCAACACCCCTGCTGGTCTGTTGTTGCCGTTCTGGGCGCGGGCGTCGAAGCGGTCAGCCTGTATGCCCGCGGCAACTCGGCCCACGGACTGGTGACGTATCCCGATGGCCCGCCGGCGGAAATCTGGTACGGCCGACCCGATTTGTATGTCGGCAACAAGTACAATGAAACCAGCGTGCATTTTCAGAAAGGTGTTTACCGCTACTCGCCGGCCATCGAGGACAATTTCTGGTTCGGCCATCACTATGAAATGTTCAACATGGCGCGGGCGTTCCGCGAGATGATCCGCACGCGGGTTGAACCAACATCACATGAAGCGATCCTCGATGTGACCGCGATGATTTACGCGGGCGCGAAATCACTCAAGGAACAGAGCCGCCTGGTCCCACTCGCCGAAGTCCTTCAATAATTCTCACCATCATTTCAAAGGCCGAACAATGACAAGATTGGTTCGTCGTTTAATTCTCCTGTTGACCATGATGCTGTTGTGCGCATTTCACCAGACATCCTACTCAGCCGACGCGGTTCGCGTCGGGATCATTGGGATCGACAATTATCAGGGTCTGGCGTTTACTCAGTTGTGGCATAAACCACCGGCAGATAACCCCGATCTCGGCGGTCTGAAAGTCGTCGCAGCCTGGAAAGGCGGCAGCCCGGATATCAAGGAAACGCTCGTCGATGTCGAACGCTGGGCTCCACACCTGATGAAACAGGGCGTGACATTTGAAGACTCGATCGATGCCGTTTTGGAAAAATGCGACGCCGTCATGATCATGGGCGTCGACGGTCGATCGCATCTCAAGTTGGCAGAACAGGCGCTCAAAGCCCGCAAGCCGACCTACATCGGTCGTCCAATGGCGGCTTCGCTGGAAGACGTGATCGCGATTTTCGACTTGGCCAAGAAGTACGACACGCCCGTCTTTTCCTGTTCGCAGCATCGATACAGTCCTGGTTTCATCGGCATGCGGAACCATCCGGAGGTCGGCAAGGTGATCGGCTGCAACGTGTTCGGCGGATGCCCCACGGTTTCTCACCATCCCGATTTGTTCTGGCATGCGGTCCACAGCTTCGACACGCTATACACAATCATGGGACCGGGTGCCGTTTCGGTCACTCGTGCACGCACTGATGATGCCGAGCTGATCACGGGGGTGTGGAAAGACGGCCGGATCGGCTCGTACCGTGGGATCCGGCGGGGCGCGCTGAAGTACAGCGCGACCGTGTTCGGAGACAAAGGTGTCGCCCCCGCCGGCATCTATGGCTACGCAGCCCCGGTGAAAGGTGTTGTCCCCAAAGGGCGATACAAAGGATACGAAGGCGTCGCGACAGAGATTGCCAAATTCTACAAGACTGGCAAGCTGCCAATCGAACCCTCGGAAACGATCGAACTGTTCGGGTTCATGGAAGCGGCTCACGAAAGTCATCGCCGGGGTGGCGCACCGGTGCGAATTGATGAAGTCATCGCGAAGGCACGCCAAAAACTCGACAGCCGTAGGTGAATGTCACCAACAGTTGGCTGTGCTGTCTGCCGCATCAGTCGAAAGTTCTCTTTCCGCTTCCCTCTGATTCATCCGTCCCAACCCAGGCATACGGGGCGGTCATTCGCGATTCCGTTTGTGGAACACGACGAATGTGTGAATAATGCTGCGACCACGAAATCTCACTCACACGGTGCGTCATGTCGAAACCCAAACTCGTAGAATTGGAAGATCGCATCGAGTATCTCCAGCAGCAGTTGGACCTGGTTCATGCCATCGACCGAATTCGTGATGAAGCCGAAACACCGGCGAAAATGATGACCAGCGTCGTCGGCGAACTTTCGGGGAGATTCGACGCCGATTGCTGCGTCCTGGCAATCATCGACCCGGAAACGGATTGCCTGGTGATCGAAGCCGAATTTGGCACTGTTGAACTCGGTGTTCAAATTGCGCCTGAGCAGCTCACGAAACTCGCGAAGATTGCTTCAGCGTCAGACGGCGCAGCCGCTGGAACGGCTAAAGACCTCAATTCGGCGACCGATGGTTTCGGCTTGTCGGACAACATGTTCTTTGTCTTGGCTGCGATTGAAATGGACAGCCGGCCGCTCGGTTTCATCCTGCTCACGCGACTCGACAAACCCTTCTGCAGTCGAGAGATCGATTTGCTGAATGTTGCCGAAGATCATCTCGATTCGGCGATCGTCCAGTGTAATGTGCAATACGAGTTACAAAGGCGCAATCGGGAACTGGAGACGATTTACCGCATCGACCACATTCGTGATTTGCACTTGCCCTTTGATGAAATGCTTCAGGCTGCGCTCGACGTGCTGTGCTCGCTCGTCGAGTCGGAGATGGGCTTCATCATGCTGTACGACCACGCCGTGAAACATATGCAGATTGCGGCGATCAAGGCCAACGTCGAAATATCCGAACTTGCGGACCACTACGAAATCGGAGGCCGCATCGCGCATCAGACGTTGGAAATTGCCGAGTTGGTTTGTCACAACGGCATGGAAGGTCCCATCAGTTCCATCATGTGTATCCCGCTCATTCTTGGCGATGAGATTATCGGCGTGTTTGGATTGATGAACCGTCTTGGAAGACCCGGTTTTACGGAAGACGATCGCCGATTGATGAACGCCGTTGGCAGTCAGATGGACACAGCGATTTTTGAGGGCATCGAGGTTCGGAAACTGCGGCAGGTTCTGGGACGCTCGGTCGATCCGAGAGTCCTCGAACGAGCTCTCGCGCAACGCGGCACCGATTTGCTGAAGGGCGAACGGAGCGTGATTTCGGTGTTCTACGCCGATATCAGAGGCTCGACGAACCTGGCCGAAACGACCGAGCCGGAGCTGTTTGTCGGGTTCATCAATGATTACCTGGGGCGGATGGCCGATGTCGTCTTTCAGCACGAAGGGACAGTTGACAAGTTCATTGGCGATGAGGTGATGGCCCTTTTGGGTGCCCCGTTTGCTCAGCAAGATCACGCGTTACGCGCCGTCCGCGTGGGTCTCGAAATGCAGCAGATGCAAAAGAAGCTGATTGAAACCTGGCAAGCACGCGGTATTCTGCCCGTGCCAATCGGCGTAGGAATCGCCACCGGTGAGTTACTGGTGGGCGAGATCGGCTCGAATGATCGATCGGACTATACGGCAATTGGCCGCGTTGCAAATCTCGGTGCCCGGATTTGCTCGGCCGCCGCCGGTGGCGAAGTGTTAGTCAGCGAGGACACGTTTCGACAAATCGAATCGGAGGTCGAGGCAACTGCCATCAAAGGCGTGCAAATGAAAGGTCTTGAAGAAGGTGTCACGGTTTACCGAGTGGACAGACTGCTGACATAGTGCAGTGCCGACTGGGACGTTGCCCCGCTAATCGCCTTCTAACACGCTCGACCAGCATTGGCGAATCGATTGTAACCTGCGCTCGATGGTTCTCACGTTCAGCGACATCATCTCCGCAATTTCCTGGTTGGTATACCCTTCCAGTTTCCAGAGCGCAATCTGCTGCATGTTTTCGTCGTCGAGAAGCGAGAGGTACTTCGTCGTCTCTTCGGCCATCATGGCAATGTATTCGGCCGTCGGATCGTCGCCGGCAAGCTGGTCGAATCCCAAAAGCGCCGAATCTTCGCCGTTCAATGGGAGGATGGCCGAGTCGCCGCGAACCAGGCCGGCCCCCCGTTTTTGCCGCCGGTCGTGTTGAATCTGGTCGATTGACCGTCTGGAAGTCATGACCACCAGCAGTCGCCATAAACTGTCGCGATCGGACAGATCGGGAAATTGCCCGCCGGAGATGCCCATGAAGAGTCGGTTAAAAACACTCAATGCGACGTCTTCTTCGTCGGCAGCGCGGCGTGGCGTGTTGCCGAGTCGCTGTCGCGCTAGATCGACCACGCTTTCAAAATAATACTCCCAAATCTTCCGCGTCGCCGTGTCATTGCCCAACTTCAGTTCGTCCAGCCATCCGGTCACCGATTCATCAATCGCCACCGGTTTACCATCACTGGTTGAATCACTAACGGCGGATGCCACTGGGAGGCAGAGCCTGAGTTCCGGCCCGGATACTCCCAATTGAATGATCAGCCGGTTCGTGACAACCGCGTTGTGATGTCGCACTTCTTCGATGAACACGCCGCCTTTACCGAGGCTGCAGCATTCCCATTGCCCGGCCGAGTAAAAGACGGCGCAGTGAGACCGAGAGACCTGAGGATATTTGAGTTGAATGTCGTTATCGGAAGAACGGCCGATTGTGACGACCGATTCGTCCGTGAATTCCCACTGTTGCGGGCTATCAACGCGCTGCACAACAAGGCGGCTGGTCAGTGGTCCTGATTTCTGAATGGACATCTCGTCAACCGTTCTGCCGAACACTGACTTCCGTTCCCGACTGCTATAAGGCGGGAACGCGACGACGACTCGGGATTGTCGAGTCGATCGACACCTCAACGGGGTTGAGAGGCCTGCTGTAAGAATAGCCACGTTTCCGGACGCGGCAACCGATTGGTCTGTCGGCTTGCAGCAGACGGAGTGATCGTGTGTCACACATTCCGCAAACAAAGTCATCTCGTTAGAAGAAAAGAACTTGGAAGTCCGGTAAAATAATCGACGTGTGTTGCGCATCTGTAATGCACGGGGGCGATGTGCCTTGAGGTTTGCGTCGATGCGCGGCGGTTCAGTCTCCGTAAAGCTGTTGATTAACATGATTTCCAATTCTCTTTCTGAGGAAGAGTCAGAATGCCCGTTCGATTGGTTCTCTCGTCGTGCTGTGCCATCATTTTATTGACAGCTGCCGCTTGCCCGTCGTTGGCAGAGAATTGGTCGCAGTTTCGCGGTCAGGGAGGCAATGCGACGGCGGACAAAGCTCAGACACCGCTCAACTGGAGCGCCACCAAAAATATTGCCTGGAAGTCGGCACTGCCGGGACGTGGCGCATCGAGCCCGGTGACCTGGGGCGACCGAGTCTTTCTCACAGCCTATACCGGTTTTGGGACCGACGAGACCAACACGTCGGATAAGTCAAAACTGCGCCTACATGTTATTTGCATCGATCGCCGCAACGGGGAGATCAACTGGGATCGTTCGATTCCCGCCAGCGAGCATACGCAGAAGTTCTCCCGACGGATTCAGGATCACGGTTATGCCACCGGTACCCCGGTGACCGACGGCAAAGCAGTCTATGCATTTTTTGGCGTCTCGGGCGTCGTCGCCTACGACTTCGACGGCAACCAATTGTGGCAGGCAACTGTCGGCACCGGCACGGCGGGTTTCGGGTCGGCTTCTTCTCCCGTTGTTTTCGAGAATCTGCTGCTGGTGAACGCCAGTATTGAAAGCAAGACCGTCTTTGCATTCGACAAGACGAGCGGCCGCGAAGTCTGGAAGATTCCGGAGATCAATCGCGCCTGGACAACCCCCTGCGTCGCAGCGGTTGGAGATGGCACCTCTGAACTCATTATCGTAACCGTTCACAAAACCGCTCTTCGCGCATGAGGCGGAAGATGCGATGGTTTCGGGCATGGGAAAGGAAACCCCAAAACGACCGAACGGAATTCCTGCGGATGTGTGGGCGGATGCCGGC
>Ga0115002_10006033_pt1 | contig 14095 bp, 9 predicted proteins | sample ArcticOcean_MG_C_8_FD_89576 | JGI IMG/M metagenome (GOLD analysis project Ga0115002, IMG submission 89576) | Marine microbial communities from western Arctic Ocean - ArcticOcean_MG_CB11_86 | ecosystem: Environmental > Aquatic > Marine > Oceanic | place: Arctic Ocean: Canada Basin | collected... | reverse complement strand
TCCACGGGCGTGCCTTCAGCTTGTGATTCGTAAATCCCAGGCGAGCCCCGACTTCTGCCTCTGCGGCAGTCTCTGCGGGCTCCATGGGCCTCGACCAATAGGACACGGGCACCTTGGCGCGCACCTGCTCACCAAAGAATCGGTGCAGTGGTAAGCCTGCCGCCTGTGCCGTGATATCCAGCAAGGCACACTCGAAGGGATCCTCTTCTGTGAAGGGATCGATCGCCAAGGGATCGCTGCCGATCAGCCGCTGCTTCGCGGCTTCGAAGTCAGCTGGAAAACCGTAGGCCTCCCCGAGACCAACGAGGCCCTCATCGGTGACCACGCGACATAGTATGAGATCGAAGATCTTCGGCGCATATTTGGCAATCGCAGCAATCGGCGGAATATCAACTTGGAAAAGTTCAATATCGCGGATCTTCATTGCATGTCTCCCATCAGAGTGGCTTCGTGACACGTTCGTATCGCGGTTTCTCGGCAGCCTGCTCACTTCGGCGTACATCTGGCTCATCGCCAGATGTACAAATGGGCCTTCTGTGCCCGGGGTCAAGCCGATCTATTTTCAACGGACTCGTCGATTAGACGATATGTGGTCACACCGACGGTTCACTATACTTCGCCTCCTCGAACCTACAACACGTGCAACAAGCAAATGCAGGAGTCTACAATGGGCGGTGTATTCTTCGATCTGGGACGACCAGTCATTGGTGGTTGGATGGGTGGCAGTTGGACAACTCATGATGATGTGCGGGGAGTCGACATCATCTGGGGTGGTGAATTTGGCCAGGAGGGTTCGATTCTTTTCGGCGCCAACGTCGATACAGGTGAGATCATAGAGCGACACTGGATCCCAGGACGCGAATTCACCTGTGACGTCGATCCACGCAATGGCACCCTCTTCGTTCACACCTTCCATGGACTCTACGAATACGGCCATGTGTTGCAGTCGTGGACGCCAAGGGATGGGATGCGGCATCACGGGTTCCCCCCCATGAGCCACCAGCGTTTTTACCATGGGTGCATCGGACCAGACGGCGTCATCTGGATCGGCACCCACCCTGGCTCGCACCTGGTCAGCTTTGATATTGAGACTGACACCTGGGCCGACCATGGCGTGCAGGCACCCGAACCACATCTGGCCAATCAGCAGATCTGGTGCAATCCGCAGTATGTCGCCTCCACTGGCGAGATTATCTGCAACATCCAGCGCGAGCCATCCGGACGCGTCGCCTATGATCCGGCAACGGACACGACACGTGTCTTGTACACGGCGGGAGACCCCGAACTTGGCTCGGATGCTCACGCGAAGGGCGAAACCGATCCGCCACGCGCCGAGTTGGCGGCAGGGGTGAGCCGGCAGATCACCGGCAAATTCCGCCAGGAGGCTTGTGTCTACACGGTGGATGGCGAGGAACGGACGATCGATTACAAGCCGGCGGTCGCCACAGACATCTGTGGCCTCCATCGCGGCCCCAATGGAGACATCTACGGCGCCACGATCATCTCCATGCACATCTTCCGCTATAACCCAGCCGAACAATACCTGCAGGACCTCGGCAAAGTGGGTTGGGGCGGCGGCGAGATCTACGACGTAATCACCTGCGGTGAAAAAGTCTACATGGGCAGCTACGGTGGGGGTTACTTCGCCGCCTATGACCCGACGAAATCGTGGGATCCGATGCCCGAGCACAACGGCGAACACGAGGATGCGAACCCACGAAACTTCGGCCAACTGGGGGACAAGATGAATCGCCCCTTCGAATACACCGTCGGCCCCGATGGCCGCATCTACATCGGCTGCCGGGCGAACTACCACGTGTCTGGTGGTGGTCTGGCTGTATTCGATCCCAAGACGGAGGAACGCCTCGTACATCGCGACGAGGACCAATCGGTGCAGTCCGTCGCATCAGATGACACCTGGGTCTACGGTGGCACAAGCATTCGTGGTGGACGCGGTTGCATCGAAACGACGACGGAAGCGAAACTGTTCATGTTCTCGCCCAGCGAGAATCGACGCATCTTCGAGTGTGTCCCCCACTGGGGCGCCATCACCATCGGCAACCTCGCCTGCAGTCCAGTCACCGGCTTCGTCTACGGATCAACCGACAATGGCGTCGTCTTCGCCTTCTGCCCAAAGCGACGCCGCGTCGTCTGGCGTTGGGAAATGAACAGTACAGGCACACCGCTGATGGGCATCCCCGAAGCCCACGGCATCATCCACCTCACCTGTGGAAGAGACGGCGATATCTACGGCACAACTCAGCAGGAAGTCTTCAAAATCGACGTCACAACAGACACCGTCGTGTATCTCGACAGAGCCCCCATCCCCGACCTCTACCAGATCATCGAGGGGCCCAAAGACGGCGTATTTTACCTAGGCGCCCGCGGCCACCTGTTAGAGTACCACGTGAGAGAAACACCACACTTCAGATAGCAGGCAGACTGGTCGCCCGGACGGCGACACGGCAGAACCCGTTCGTAGGATTGCGCAGCAATCCAGGGCGACAGGATGTCGCCGAGGTCAGCCGTTATCGAATCAAAGCCAGCTTCTGCACGGCTTGCCACGTAGGCGTCGATGTCTGCACGAAATAGACACCACTGGCAACGCCCTGTCCGGCATCATTGCGACCATCCCAGGTGACGCGATGGATCCCCGCAGCCCAGGAGGCGCCGGCACTCACATCTCGGACCTGCTGGCCCAGAACATTGTAGATGCTCAGGCGCAGCGTTGTCTCCTCAGGCAGACCAAAGCGAATCTGCACGCGACGGTTGAAGGGATTCGGTGCGGCGGGGTAAAGGAAGGCTGACTCAGGTCGCGCCGCGGCGATTTTGGCGGCAACGCCGGCCTCGTTGAGTTCCACAGCCGTCAGCTCGACATGGTCTATCACATCCTGATATGCCATCGATGCACGCAGGTGCAACTGCGCCAGGCTTGCCCGCCCGGTGGTACCTGAGGCATCGGCGAAAGCGAAATGCCACTCGTCATCCGTTGAGGTGGAAGCGATCTGAGCCTGCGGCAGCTGCGGCCCCGGCTCGATGCTGATGATCTCAATTTCTTCTGAATTGATGCGCAGCCGGAAATCACCGGACACAATACCATCTGCCTGATCGATGTTGAGCGGCACAGTAAAGGTGCCATCTACATGCTGCGCCGGCTCCGACAGATAGACAGACCTCTCTCCAGACACAGAGATCGCGTCCGTCGCGGGTAGTTGCTGCGCCAGCCCATGTTCAAAACGCAGAACCCAGGCTGCATCAAGAGCAGAGATCGACTCAGCGGTGGGTGGATTGCCGTTGCCAGTCACCTCGCCAAGATCGAAGGAGAAGGGCTCCAGTGGCTCAACGCCAATCACGTGACGAAGGATGGCCTGGGCGTCTTCGGCGTCGACAGATCGATCCGCCGTGACATCCCCCAACACATCATCATATGTCACGCGCAGTCGAAGTCGACGCGGAGTATTTGCATCTGCCTCGAAGCGATAGAGGCCCCGTTGTCGCAGGTCAGCCAGCAGAACCGTATCGACATTTGCATCTTCCAGACTAAGATCGAACCCCGCGGGCAGACCGTCAGGATTGGTCCATTCCCACTCGAAATTTCCATCTGAGAGACTCGTCTCGACGACAAAGAGCCACGACTGCTCATCCCAATTTGCATCACGGATGTCGAAGGTGTAGCGCGCCGGACGAGCCGGCCAGTACGCCGACTCCTGATCATCGGGATCTGAGTGCGGGAAGTAGACGTAAACAAAAGCGGGACTGAGTACCTGCAGGTCGCGCGCGTCGTATTTATCGAAACGCCTCGATCCCTCTGGCTTTACGCCGGCTCGGTTGCTGATATCCTGAAGTGAGACATTCACGGGGCCATCTGGTGCCTCGAAATTACCCGTACCACGCACGGCAAACTCCACATACCAGTCGTCCGCAGCGACGCGAGCCGCGGCCAGAGGACGACTCACACCCGACTCGGCTTCCACTGGAGGAAGCACCAGCGTGAGATTGAGATTTGTATTCAGCTGCTCGATCCAGAAACCGCGCCATGTCGGAATGCGTCCACCCGTTTCAGAGGAAATGGGAACGTATGCCTGCGCCTCCCAATCCCAGAGGTAGGCATAGGCATCCACGAGACCATCATCGGCAGCTTGGTCAAAACTGATATCTGCTCCCTGCCCCTCTCGCAGGCGGGCATCGGCAAAGTCGATATCAAAGAGGTAGGGATTGGCGATTTGATTAAAGCCCTCTCCCGCAGGATTCACTTCGAGAGGGATCTCGTAGTCCTCTGCATTCGACACGGGCATCCCACCGACAGTCACCGTATCCCCCACGGCCGTGATGACCGTATCCCCCTGGGTCACTTCGATCTCTTCGACTGACCACCATTGGATCAGCCAATATCCAAGCCCCGGCGCGAAATCTGGCGGATCTCCCGCGATACCCTCGTCTTCTTTGTAGTAGACATAGTCATCACGAGTCGCATCCCAGCGCACCAGCCGCCACCAGAAACCCCATGGATCCTCACCCAACCCAGGGAAGTCGTCCCCAAGCACGGCGTCAGGATCGCCGTCGGTTGGAATGAGCGGCACACCGCCGAACAGATATTCACCCCAAGGCAATCCACCTTGGGCAACCGCGACATCCCCGGAAAGCGATGCTTGCGACGTACCTCCGTAGGCGCCCTGATTGATTCGGCTGCCATGGGGCGAGGTCTCAACGCCAGATCCATCCGCAGGATCCCCTACATCAATGGCAGGGCTCGTCGCGCCATCGCTGACGAACCCTGAGGGACTCCAATGCCCAGCCTGGCTTTGCAGATGCAGGTCCCATAGGCTCACGTCGCTGTCGGTGTCGACAAACAATGGATCAAGGGAAAGACTCGCCGCCTCCGCTCCCGTCGCCACCCGCCATTCCACCATGGTTGCGTACGTCGTTGCTGTAATGGAGCCGATACTACCACCATCGCGCACATCGATGTCGTTGTAGTCCAGCTGGGCGAAGGTGCTGCCCAGATCCTTGTCGATATCGTATCCCGTATCCACATCACTGATGATGTTGTTGCGAATCACATGGCCATCACCAGCGCTGTTGTTGCCCGGACCGCGGACATAGATGCCGATCTGGTAGCCGACAATCGTGTTGTTGATGAGTGTGTCTGCGTCCGTCTCCTTGTCGATGAAGACGCCATAGGTGCGATCGTCGCTGTCGATGATCACGTTGTTGCGCAGGCTGGTAAAATCCGTGTCGTCCGAGATACGAACACCGGTGAGATTGGTGTGAATTCGATTGTCGTAGACCCGGCTGTGATCCGATTTCTTGATGCGGATTCCGCCCTGATTGTTCGCCGTGCCGCCAAAAACCGTGCAATTTCGAATGGTGAAATGCTCGTTGTCTTTGACTTCGACACCCCACTTGTTCGATGCCTCGATCGACAATCCATCGATTGTTATGTAGGCGCACTTTACCTCGAATCCATGTTTGTTGTTGGGCGCCTGCAAGTGTGGTGTCTCACCGTCAGCAGCCTCTATGGTGATGTTGTAGGTGGCATCAGTGGTCTTTGTCGATCTTCACCGTCTCGGCGTACGTGCTGCTATCGAGAATGTGGACGACATAGGTCGCTTCGGCGGCTACCAGATCAGCCGGAATCGCGTCGACAGCCCGCTTGATTGAATTCCAGGGCTGGCCTAAATCATTGGCCTCGCCAGTGTTGCTGCCAGAGGCAGCCACGTAGTGGATGATGGTATCCAGATTCGTCGTCTGCGCCGTTGTCTGACCATCGCTGCTCTGATTGCCATACGTATCGCGGCCCCAGATCTGCACGAAGTAGCTTGTATTGGGCTGCAGACTCGTGATCGTCGTCGATCCCGTCGCCAGCGTCGCCAGTTCCGGGTCATGGACGACAGTCCACGCAGCCGCGGAACCGGATCTATTCTGCACGTCGGCAGAACTCGTCGCATACCAGAGCGTGTACGCGTCGAAATGAGACTCGGTCGTTGCCGCCGTCCATGTCAGCTGAATTCGACTCGAGAACCCCGCTGCCGTGGCTAGGTCGGCCAGCCCCTGAGGCGGGGCATTGTCGACGGTGACACCGATCACAGCCGCTACCGCCTGATCGGTGCTGCCGTCATTCGCCGTGAGCCGCAACCACGCAGCGCCATCCAGAGCGCCCAGATCCGTTGCACTATCCCAGCGCAAGACAACGGTATTGCTGCCGGCGCCGGTCTCGATCGATGAATTCTGGTAGGACGCGGCATTGTTGATCACAGGCGTACCCTCGTCGGCCGTCACCGGTCCTGCGAGAGTCGCCGCCGCAAAAGGTCCTGCCGCTGCTGTGGCCCACTCGATACGTGCGTTAGACAACAGCCCACCGGGGTGGCTGATCTCGATGGAGACCTCGTGCTGCCCGAGCCCTTCGGCAAGGGCTGTCACGCTATTGAATGCGCCTGAGGGTGCCGCCGCTCCCGCCAGGGATGCCTGCGCCGTGCCGCCATAAGCACCAATGTTCAGACGACTGCCATGGGGATCGGGTTCGTCACCGACAGCCGCTGTCACATCTCCCGCGTCGATCCCCGGGGAGTGCGCCGCGTCTGCTGTCCAGGCGCCATCGTGGTAGCTGCCCACCGTCGATTGCAGGTGCAAGTCGGTTGGTGCTGCAACGAAAAGCGGATCCGCACTGACGGAGTGAGCATCAGCTCCTGTCGCAGCCTGCCAACTACCCAGGCCGGTTGCTGTCGTGTTATCGAGGATACCGAAGGTGGCCCCGACTGGGGCAAAGAGCAGATTGTAGTCGGAGGTCGTATTGGGTGGGAGTGTGCCAGGATTCCCTTTGCGCCTGACACGGAACACCGTTCCACCGCTGCCTCCAACGACAACATTGTGGAGGAACTGATTGTTCTGTCCAGGCTCGTCCTTTGCTTTGCCCTCGTTGCCGATATGAATTTCAATCGCATTTTGCTCGAAGCTATTGTGTAGAATCTCGTTCGCAGCCGACTTCTTATAGAGCCACAGCCCCCGCACCAAATTGCGATAGATACGATTGTTGCGGATGACGTTATTGTCCGCCTGATTGAACAATCGAACGCCAACTTGATTGTCTGTGATGTCATTGTCGACGACGAGATTGTTCTGGCCACCTTGAATGTAGATTCCCGCCGTCTTCCCCTGTCGCGTGCCACGAATGATACAACCACGAATCGTGTGGTTGTCCGACCAGTCGATGTGCACGCCTGGCTGCTTATTCCCGCCTTCCAGAATCAACCCTTCGACAGTGACGCCAGAAGACTCCAGGATCAGGACTGGTTTCTCGCTCTCGCTGGATTGTAGGATGGGCAGCTCGCCCGCGGCGGCTGTAATCGTCAATGAACCCCCATTACGAATATTCACGTCAACGGTGACGGTCTCTTCGTAAGTCTCGCTATCCTGAAACTCGAGGATATACGGATCATCCAGGTGATTTGGCAGCGCATCGAGGGCGTCCTCGAGACTCGTAACGTCCCCACTGCCATCTTGACGGATGGAAATCGTTGTCTGTGCGGCCACAGGGTCTACAACGGACACGGTGGCGAGAGCCACAAGTAGAATGTGTTGGAGGGTCCAGCGCATCGATCGTCTCACACTAAGGAGAACGGATTCATCTGACAAAAACGATGACCGCTCGCTTCGGAGGATGGCCGGGGAGAGACTCGACTGAGGGGATCAGTCGAGTTGGTTGGAGCGTTTTGCAGCCTGTACCGTGTTGTATAGCAACATCGTAATCGTCCATGGCCCTACGCCGCCAGGAACAGGCGTGATCGCCGAGGCGACTTCCTTCACTGCGTCAAAATCGACATCACCAACGAGTCGGTAGCCACGTTTGCGACTGGCGTCCTCGACCTGATTGACGCCGACATCAATCACGACGACGCCCTCTTTGACCATATCCGCCGTCACTGTGTTACGAAAGCCCGTGACCACGACGAGAACATCCGCCTGACGGGTGTGGTACGCCAGATCCGTCGTGCCGGTATGACACAGCGTTACGGTCGCATTGGCTCCCGCTGCTTTCATTGTTAGCATATTCGCCAACGGCTTGCCCACGAGACTGCTGCGACCGACGATGACCACATGTTTTCCCGCCACGTCGATGCCACTGCGCTGCAAGATCTGCTGCACTCCGTGTGGCGTGCAGGGCAGAAATCCTTCTTGCCCGCGCATCAGTCTGCCGAGATTTACCGGATGGAGTCCATCGGCATCTTTGTCCGGGTCAACTGCATTGAGGACGGCTTCCTCGTCCAGATCGCCCGGCAAGGGCAGCTGAACCAGTATTCCGTGGACCGCAGGATCGGCGTTGAGTCGTTCGATCTCGGCGATCAGCTCCACCTGTGGTAGATCGGCATCGAACTTCGCCTCTTGAGAGTGAATGCCAACCTCTGCCGCCGCCTTGCGTTTGCCACGCACATAGGACATGGAAGCGGGATCATCACCCACGATCACCACAGCCAGTCCCGGCACGACACCGTGCTTCGATTGTAATTCAGCAACTTCCGCCTGCAATTCGGCACGTGCGGTTTTTGCTAACTCATTTCCGTCCAGAATCTTTGCTGTCATTGAACGCTCTACTTGCCCTTTGAGCCCGGATCGGCACTCGGCGTGAGATGATCTTTGCCTACAACGCTGCGCAGCGCAGCCGGAATGCGTATCGATCCATCTGCTTGCTGGTAATTTTCCATGATGGCGATGATCATGCGCCCCATAGCACACCCTGTATCATTCACGGTGTGGCAGAATTGCAGGCTTCCACCACCACTTGGCCGATAGCGAATGTTCATTCGACGTGCCTGATAGTCGGTGGTGTTCGTGTCGGTCATCACTTCCATGTAAGCCCCCGTACCTGGCATCCACACTTCACCGTCCCGCTGCCTGTGGCTGGCCAGATAACCCGCGTCCCCCCCACACTTGTCGACCATGCGATAGGGCAGCTGTAGTTCTTGCAGGAGCCACTCATTGATCTGTCCAAATTCTTGATAGATTTCCTCGGACTGATCAGGAGCGCATACGGCATTCATCTCCATCTTGTCGAACTGATGGAGTCGTTTGATGCCACGAACATCCTTCCCCCAGGAACCGGCTTCGGAGCGGAAGCAGGTGGTGTAGGCGAAGATCTTCACGGGCAACTCAGCTGCCTGCAGCGTACGATCCATGAAGTACGAGAAGTTCGATGGTTCGGATGAACCGACGAGGAACAGCTGTGTGGAATCTTCCACATTCTCCGTCTCGATGGCGTAGACCTGATCACGCCCTTCGGGAAAATGAGATGTGCCATAGAGCGTCCGCTCGCGAACCAGGAGGGGCGGCACGATCATTTCGTAACCACGCCGGATCAGTTCATTGGTGAGCATCTGCTGAAGACCATATTGCAGAAGGGCCACATCTCCCTTCAAATAGGTGAAGCGTGAGCCAGACACCTGTGAGGCCTGCAGTGTGTCCACACCATGTAGCGGCGTCAGTTCATGATGCTCCTTGGGTGCAAACTCGCCGTCAGTGTGGAGAGGATGACTAGGCATGGATGCGGCGCTGTGTTCGCCCTTGCCGAGTTGATCTGCCGGCAGATAACCGCTACCCGGCAACCACGCGCCCTCTTCGACATTGTCTTGCTCGCCGGCACCTTCCGGCATCTCGTCATGCGGGAAGTTTGGAAACCAATCGAGAATCTGCTGCCACTGCTCACCTACCTGCCCGAGGGCGATCTCCAGATCCCGACCTTTCTCACGTAGCTGCTGGCCCTTCTCGCGCGCAGCGTCCGGATCGGTACGGCCCAGTTGTGCCAATTCCTTCTTTTCGGCATTGAGAGCATCGATCTCCTGCTGCAACTCACGCCGCTTTGCATCGAGCTCGAGAAAGAGATCGACATTGGCCAATTCGGGGTCGACTCCGCGTCGGGCGATGGCCTGGCGCAATTGCTCTGGATTCTGGCGGATCTGCTTGACGTCAATCATGGGGCAGTTGTTGGCTCGCTCGACGGTAGTAATCGGGGGGTAGTCTCTATATCCAAAAAACGAGGTTGCTGCACACAATCGCAACCGCTCTTGTCACCAGCCTCGATCGTTTCTTTGTTTCCCCCCATGACAACAGCCGTGATATGGGATTGTGATGGAGTCCTTGTGGACAGCGAAAAACTCAGCTGCTCTGCCTGGCTCCCTGTGCTGCGTCGACGCGGCATCGAAGTTGAGTTGGCCGATATCGAAGTCTATATCGGACGGTCGGATCTGGCCATTCTGGAGCACTACCGTCAACAGGGCCATCCGCTCACAGACGACATTCTTCTGGAGCGAGAGCAGGAATACTATACCGCCGCCGAAGACACACTGGGCAGTTTCGACGGACTGCAGCAGGTCCTCGCCGACTTACACTCGGCCCAAACGCCCATTGCTGTCGCCTCCTCAGGCGGCCCGGAACGCATCCGCTTTTCCATTGAGAAGGTCGGAATCGCCCACTATTTCGAGGTGATTTGCAGTGCGGCTGAAGTGGCCCATGGAAAACCTGCACCCGATCTGTTTCTGTTGGCTGCGCAGCGCCTTGGGATCCCACCTGCAGACTGTCTGGTGATCGAAGATTCGGTCCCTGGTGTCGAGGCTGCCGTCGCTGCCGGTATGCGGCCTGTCGGCTTCACCTCTTCGCATCCGGCGCAGGTGCTCGAAAGTGCAGGTGCACACACCACTTTCGGTGCCTATGAAGAATTACCAAAGATCTTCAAGTCCGTATCGTAACATTCATAAACACAATCACTTGCGACTGCCACGGTCGAATAGCTTCAATGAGAGGCTGACGATTTCCTCAAGTTCGGCCGAGACCGTCCGATCATAGGAATGGATCTGCGAGGCCTGCCAGGGCCAAAGAGATCCAGATTTCTTGGGGATCCCCGCCGGGTTGCTGCTGACCGGCGGGGACTTTTTTGTCTGCTGCGGTGACTCAGTTAGTCTCTGACCCAGTGGCGAAACAGCGTCTGAACCGGTGAATCGAGACGCTCGAAGACGGCCCGATCCACGGGGGGCACCTGATTGTCTTCGCGTCCCGGCTCATCCACCATCCTGCGGCGCTCATCTGAACCGGGCATCAAGACGTCCAGATTCAACCACCATGGCGCCCAGCGAATCGCCAGTCCGATGCGTTCTTGATCCGTCGTATTTTCCGGCGCTGCGTGCCACATGCGACTGTCCATCACCATCACCGATCCCGCCTTGCCCGTCATCTGACGCGCCTGTGGATGATCGTCGAATTCACCCATCCCGTAGCCAGCAGTCGGATTGTTCGGCTCGCGGTGACTACCAGGCACGATATACGTCGCACCATTCTCCTGAGTAAAGTCCGTGAGCATCCAGATCGACGTCAGATGTATGACGGCATCTGGATATGGCGCGTCTAAGTGCCCGGCGTTGTGCTGATTGAAAGGCCAGTCCGCGTGCCATTTGAGCCTCGTCGCACCGGGTAGGGCGACAATCGTGGAGGTATAAGAGATCCGCACATGCTCGCCCAGCAGCGCCCGAGTCAGACCGATCAATCGGGGTTCTACCAGGTAGGGGGCAAAGCACTGTGTCTGGTTGATGAGCCCGGAAACGGCGCCCCGTCCCGCTGGCACATTGCCAATATTTTGGCCGACGGCGGCTGTCGTAACCTGTTCACACACTTCCGCCACCATGTCAGCGGGTATGACTGATTCGAGGGTCGTGAAGCCCTGAGTGATCACCTCTTGCCGATGAATCTCTACTGTACTCAAGGCGTCACCCATCCAACGATGGCCTGCACCATCTGCTCTTCATCTGCCTGCAGTGCCACGCGGCCGCGCCATTCACCATCCTGTTTATGCATGCCCGTTTCTTCAAGATCGACGACGACAAAGTCAGCAGACATTTCACGGCCCCGATTCTCACCGGCACCGATCTGTGTCGGTGGGTCCATCGTCAGTAAGGCGAGATGAGCGCGACTTGGTCGCAACGTGGCAGGGAGGGGTTGGGATCTCACTTCCGCTGACTCACCATCCCAGTGAATACGCAAGACACCGCTGCTGTCCTGAGCCGCCGACAAGGGTGATCGTTCGAACCAGCCACGCCACGGTGGGCCATCGACGACAAAACCCGGTGGATAGACCGAAGGACGCCCCCAGACATTCGCATAGCGACGTTGACGGCGCGGGTACTCGGAATCGCTGCATGGATCCGTCCAGCCGAGCCGATTCCGGTAGTCAACATGGAAGGCGATGGGCACCACTTTCTCCCAGAGTTGCTCATCCTCTTGCCAGTTCCCCCAACCAGCTCTCGGCAGGTGGACAGCGACGGCAGCCCTGTGATGTATACAATTCGACCAACTGCACGTGAGTTGCCGGGCTGAGGGCGGTGAGGTCTCGAGCGTCTGCGGCACGCACGTCGGCCCTCAGGAGTCGGCACCCAGATCGTCCACGCTCAGCGCACCACCGCCTATGATGCAGGCAAACAGGCACACGAGGATGGACACGGGTTGCATCATCCACTCAGTCTGCGGTCGAGTTCGTTTTCGTAGTCGCCAAGGACGCGCTCATAGACCTCGTCACTCATGAACCCCGTGACCTTGAAGGACAGATTGTTGCGGTATCGACCGGCAGCGATATACATGCGGCTATCACGACCGGCAGCACGTTCCCACAAGGAGTGCTCCTGTGGCTGTACATGTTCGAGGCGCTCGCGGCTGCCATCACCACGTTTCTGAAAGAGTGTGATCAGATGAGGTGAGTTTCGATCTCGACCATGCATCAGGCTCCCTGCATCGAATCCGTCGACGACCAGGCGTTGTGCTCTACGCCCGTCTCTGCGCCGAGCATCTCGCCCCCCCCCTTCAACCATCATCGACAGATGACCACTGAGTGTGACCAGGGCGCGCCGTGGCGCGATCAGATCAACTCGCGAGTTACACAACACGACCAGGTAGCGCTGAAAGAGCCCGCCGCGTGTGTGCAAGACCAGATCATTGATAACCTCTACATCGGTCTTGTCGTAGACATCACGGGTCTGGCTGATGAAATATTCGGCCAAAGCGACAGGTAGCAACTTGCGCAGATCGGCAGGCGTGAGGACTTCGGCGCGGCTACGACCCTTTTGAAGTTCGGCGGCGGCTTGGGCATTCTCGAGGTCATCATAGAACTCACGACGGAACTGGATTTTCGACGGGTCCTCCGGATTCTCGATCACCTGAACCAGGCCCTGCTTCTGCGACAGTCGGATCAAATCGGAGTGGAAGAGGACGATCCTTTCCAGAGAGGGCGCAAAACGACGTACTTCTTTTGTCTCTGAAATGACCTTAGCCCCCTTCACTTCGTGGCCTTCGGCCAGATGGAAGGGATCTGTCCACAATCCACAGTCGTGCATAAAGCCGCCGAGGAAAATCTCCACGAGTTCCTCACGGAACAACTCGAACCGGTGGGCCTCCTGCTCTTCTTCGGTAAGCTCTCCCGCCGTGGATGGATCCAGCGAGAGACCGGCGAGGATCTGTGACATGTCCGCGTGATCGAAATACCTGGTCAGTGCTTGTTCGTCACCATCACGCAAGCCAAGAGACGTCGCCATCTCCGTCGCGAAAGCGGCAACAGACAGCGCATGGCGCACGGTATCCTTGTCAAGTTGAAACTTGAGGATCAGATCCATCACGAGTGTGTTGCCCTCAAGATATTCATCGAGGGCCTTCTTCACCGACTCATGAAAGTCGGCGAAGGATCTTTCGAACTGCCGCAGACTGGCATCTGCATCTGGCTTGCGCAGATCGGCAACGGCGAAGTCGGCACTGCCAAGGGCACGTTGTACTGACTCGACTCGTCGCGTCACTGTCATTGCCGCCTCGCCTACGGCTTTCGAGTATTCACTCGCGCGTTTCTTCCGATCTTTCTGATCAGGAACCACTTCTGGCTTTGTGTCGATTTCGTCTGGCGGCGGCACTTCTGCACCGGAATTCGGATCACCGCGCACGAAACGAACCTCGACATAGGTGGTTTCACTGCGGGAGGGGTTGCGCGACTCCATCCATTCTAGATGCTTGAGATTCAGTGGTGTCACCCGCGTGATGTAGACTCCGCCACCTGGCCCGCACACATTTTCGGCGGGGC
>Ga0115002_10006032_pt1 | contig 14095 bp, 14 predicted proteins | sample ArcticOcean_MG_C_8_FD_89576 | JGI IMG/M metagenome (GOLD analysis project Ga0115002, IMG submission 89576) | Marine microbial communities from western Arctic Ocean - ArcticOcean_MG_CB11_86 | ecosystem: Environmental > Aquatic > Marine > Oceanic | place: Arctic Ocean: Canada Basin | collected... | reverse complement strand
GTCGTCTCGCCCAGCTTAATCTCGCCCGCGTCGGGCTTGTGAAGGCCTGCGATGGACATCAGGGTGGTCGTCTTGCCGCAGCCTGAGGGGCCCCAACAGGGCAAGGAATTTACCCTCGGGAATGCCGAAGGTGATGTCGTCCACCGCCCGGTCATCACCAAAATACTTGACCAGGCCTTTCACCGTTAGATGATGTTTGCTCGATGGGTTCTCGCTCATGGGTCCTGTCCTATCCTGTTATTCAAAAAAATCATTCCGCTATTCAGTATTCCGAAAATAATCCAATGAGACTCAAACATTCCCTTCCTTAGCGAGCTTACATACTGTCTCGACAAGGTAGTCACCCACCGCCCGCGTTCCCAGTTTACCTCCTAAGTCACCTGTGACTTTATCTTCCTTAACGGCGAGCCGAACGGCCTCCCAGATCAGATCAGCCGCTTTTTGGTGACCCAGCGTATCCAACAAAATACGACCAGTTAGAACCACAGCAAAAGGATTCGCCTTATCCTGAAAACAGATGTCGGGGGCTGTGCCATGGACGGGCTCAAACATGCAAACCTTACCGGGATGGATACATCCCGAAGCTGCCATCCCCATCCCGCCTACCAGCCCCGCACAGAGATCGCTCAGGATATCTCCGAATATGTTGTTCGTGACGATGACCGAATAATTGTCGGGGCGTAGGAGCAAATTCCCACAGAGGGTATCGATAAAAATATGCTCAGCCTCCACGTCGGGATATTTCTCGGCCACCTCCCAAAACACGCGGTACCAAATGCCTATCCCCCCGCTTTTGTCCGCCATGGACACCTTTGGACAGCCATGAGAACGAGCGTATTCAAATGAATAGCGGCAGATCCGCTCCACCCCCTTGTAGGTGTTGATGTCATCATAGACGGTCACTTCGTCGGGAGTCCCTTCCTTGAAAATCTCCCCCCTGCTCGATACCTTCCCCTCGGTGTTCTCTCTCATCACCACAAGGTCGACGGGAACATCCGCCAGTAGCGGGGAAAACCGACGAGCCAGCAATGGGGCAGGTCGGAAGTTCACGAAAAGGTCAAGACCGTGGCGAAGCTCGTGGAGGAGAGGGCGGCAATTCACATCCTTAGGTACTCTGGGATCAAGACCGGCGCTACCGAACAAGATGGCGTCATGCTTGGACGCAAGGTCCTGCACCAGGCCTGGTACATCCTCAGGTAGAGAAGAGCCTTCCTCCAGGTAACGTTGCGCCCCGTAGCCGTAAATCGCTGGCTCCACCTCAACCCCACAGGCGCCCGCAGCCGCCTGAATCACTTCAGTGGCTATAGGCAATACATCGTGCCCGACACCATCGGCGAGAATGACAGCCATTCGAATCAAATTATCTGGCATGAATAAATTTCCTTTTTTGCTATTAAGCTATGTCAATTTCTCAGCGGCCATGAGCGTGTTGACTGTGCCGGCCGCCAGATGGGTGAGTACGCTCGCATCGCGCATGAGTTTCTCGACGGGGGCGTCTTTCATGACACCCATTCCCCCGAATATCTCGACTGCATCACGGGTAACCCGCTGCGCTACCTCGGTGGCGAAGACTTTCATGAGCTGCTTCGAGGCCGATTCGCCTTCGGTTCCCTCACCCATGCAGTCCTCCACCACCTTGAAGTAGTAGCTCCGGGCCGCCTCGAGTCGCATATACATATCGGCTAGCTTTAGCTTCATCGCCTGATGCTCGATGATGATCTTGCCGCCCTGGAATCGGTTCCGGGCGTGCTCGATAGCATGCTCGTAGGCCGCCTGCGCGATCCCAATCAGGTTCCCGGAAAGTTCGATGTCGTTGAACCCCGAGCCCCCCTCCCCACGGAAATGCCTTCCCTCGTTCACCCCCAATAAGCGGTTGGCGTCGGGAACGCAGCAGTTCTCAAAGATGAGTTCGGCATTCTGGTAAAAACGCCAGCCGATCTTGTTGTGCCTGCGTCCGATGGTGAAGCCCGGCGTGTCTTTAGGAACCATGAACAGAGTGGTTCCATCTTTGATAGGAACGTTGGGATCGGTGCGAGTGGCCATGAAGTACAGGCTGGCAACCCCGCCGTTTGCGATGAAGTGTTTCATGCCATTCAGAATCCAGTCATCGCCATCCCGGACGGCCGACATTTTGTAGCCCGCCTTGGGATCATCAGGAGGCGGATAACGATTGTCAGAGCCCGCGTCGGGCTCCGTGTTTCCCGAGGCGAGTAAAAAGGTGTCGTCCTCCATAAACTGGGGCAAAAATCGCTCGCGCTGCTCGTCGGTGCAACGCTCGGTGAGCCAGGGGGTGAACTTCCAGTTCTGGCTGAAGGTTTTGCATATAGCCCCGTCCCCACGAGCCAACTCCAAGATGACTAAGGCCTGTCCCATCAGGTCCACTTCTGGGCCGCCGAATCGCTCTGGAACGGCGAGGGTGCGAAGACCCAGGGCGGAGCCTTTCTTAATAATCTCCCAGTCGAATGTGTCCTTTGGGTCGGATATCAGATCTCGTTCGGCCGAGATGGGCCGAATTTCCTTTTCGGCGAAATCCCGCGCCATCTGCTGTAAAGCTCGGTGCTCATCGGTTAATTCCATGATGATTCTCCCCTCGAATACGTATTATTGAAAGATTGTGAACCACAACTACTACAATTTCTCAGCTGCCGTGAGAAGATGAACCACATCGGCCGCCAAATGAGGAAACACACTCACATCGCGCATGAGCTTCTCTACGGGGGCGTCCTTCATGACGCCCATCCCACCGAAAATATCCATCGCCATCCGGGTCACTTGGAGACCTACCTCGGTGGCGAATGTTTTCACTAATTGTTTAGAGGAAGAGTCAAAATCGGCGCCTTCCTTCTGGCTACCCTGAACTACGTGGAATAGGTAGCTCCGGGCTGCTTCTAATCGCATATACATATCGGCCAGCTTGAGCTTCACCGCCTGGTGCTCTATGATGGGACGGCCCCCCTGAACACGGTTACGGGCGTGCTCCAAGGCATGCTCGTAGGCCGCCTCCGACATTCCGAGGATGGTGGCGGAGAGTTCCACATCGTTGAAACCTACTACCTTCTCGCCGCTGTCGCTCTTCCCTTTATTTACCTCCCCCAAACGGTTCGCATCGGGGATACGGCAGTTCTCAAAAATAAGTTCGGCATTTTGATAGAAACGAAAACCCACCTTGTCGTGCGTGCGCCCGATGGTGAATCCCGGGGTGTCCTTCGGCATGAAGAACATTGTCATCCCCCGGGAGAGCGGCTCGTTGGGATCTGTCCGGGTTCGAATCACATAGAGGCTTGCTACTCCACCGTTAGCGATGAAGTGCTTCATGCCGTTGATAACCCACTCGTCTCCCTCGCGAACAGCAGAAGTCTTCAACCCTAACTTGGGGTCTTCCGTGGGAAGACGGTTGTCTGAACCCGAGTCAGGTTCGGTCGCACCCATGCCCAGCAAGTAGGTTTCATCTTCCATGAAAGGTGGCAAGAAGCGCTCGCGCTGTTCATCCGTGGCGAGTTGAGTAATCATCGGCGTCCACTTCCAGCATTGGCTGAAGGTCTTGGCGACGCCACCGTCTCCCCGGGCCAGTTCCAAAATAACCAGAACCTGCCCCATCAAGTCAACGCCGGGGCCCCCGAACTTCTCCGGGACCGCAAGCGTACGAAGACCTAGTGCGGATCCCTTCCGGATAAGATCCCAGTCGATAGTCTTGCTGGGGTCGACGATGCGATCCCGTTCGGCTGAAATGGGCCTGATTTCCCTCTCAGCGAAATCCCGCGCCATTTGTTGAAGGGCTTTGTTCTCATCTGTGATTTGCATTACAAAATCTCCCTGTACTGCTTAAATTCTCCCGGAGAGGCAGTCAACAACTCCTGCCCACTCTTGGCTTTCTATCTGGCTCAGATTTTCTGCCAATTCAAGCCCTCATTCTGACCGGAGACACCCCCTCCTATCCTCATTAAGCAGCAGCCGTATCGCCAGCATCCGTGAACCGACGAACCAGATACACAATACCGAGTAGCAACACTACCTGGATCATCGAAAAGGCTGCAATTTGGGGAGCTGGCGCGTCTCCTAAAAGAAGAAACAAGATGACCGACATAACCTCGTTTCCTTCCGAGAAGAGAAGAGAAGAGAAGAGAAGAGAAGAATCGAGGCGTTCAGCTCACGCATGAAAATGAGGAAAAGGGGACCTGCGCTTTCCCTGAAAACGATACACACCGAAATAAAATATTCCCAACAAACCAGGAACATTTCAAAAAATTTCTTTGGGGCTATACGACTGGCTCCTGTACGGAACCCCAAAACGCCTGCCCGATTCAAAGAAATGGAGGCGAAAGAAAAAGGTTGCGCTCCACTAAAGAACCTACGCATTGAGAACGGAAAAAGGTCACTTGTCTCCTCAGATATACCCACTTCTCCTCAGAGGTGGTTATCGGAAACAAATACACAGCGTGTTGTATGAAATGACTATGAGGAGTCTCTACATATTAGTCAACAGCGCTTCAGACGACCAATGCCCCCCACCGTGTCATTGAGAGTAGGGGGAAGAGGACAATATTATTGATGGATTTTATTGCTTACTTGCCTTGCCTCTAATTTTTGACCAACACTGACTATGACTAATTGGCTATGCCGGCATCTTGTGAAAAACTGAGACAACTCCACCAAATGGCAATAATAGCTGAGCGCCCAACAATGCCGATTACGGCAATTCCATTTCCCGCCCTTCTCCTCCTTGTGCCTCCCAAATTACCCCCCCTAGCCACCACTATCACTAGGGCTCGATCCAAAGTCCTTTAATGCTACAATTAGACTCATCCAGAGATCATTCAGAAATGCCGGATACTCACTAGTCGGCGAAATCCAAGTCAGGGGGAGGAAAACCATGGCCATCAAACATCTGAGAACCGAGCGGGACCATCTCGAGGTGCCCGGTGGCAAAAGGGCGCACAACTATCAGATGCTTCCCAAGGTATGGCGCGAGGCCGCCGAGTTTCACGAAAAACTCGCCAAAAAGGCACAGGCCGAAGGGTTCAACCACACTGCCACCGAGAATTTCGACCACGCCGTCGAAGCCTACCGGACGGCGTAGCATCCGATTTTCTATGACGACAACCCAGTGAAGATCTACCTGTGTGAAAAACTCAAGGAGATGCTGGACCGCCGATCCGAGTGCGCCGCCTGGCGAGCTATGACCACAGGATCGCTGCGGTGGCGAGCGCGATAGCCTGTTTCAACCCAAACAACACCATCTTCACCGAGTCCTCCCCGCGATTCAAGCAGGTGTTCATGTACATGGTGGGCATGGACACCGAGGAGGAGTTCGACGAAATGGCCCAGGGGATGACGATCAAGGGCTACGCCGAGAAAATAAAGGGCCCGGTGCTGCTCGCCGCCGGAGAGTTCGACCCACTCTGCCCGCTCGATGACGCCATCGAGGTTTATCAGGACATGACCTGCAAGAAAGAGATGTGGGTGTTCGAGAACCAGTTCCATCTGATGGCGGTCCTAACAAACCTGGGAGGGCTGGACCACCATCAATACATCATCGATTGGCTCCACCGCGTGGTCATGGACGGAAAAGTAAACGATAATCGGACTGCTTACGTGAAGGAGAATGGAGAGGGCCCGTTCGCCGATTGAGAGTGAATCCCTCCCGTCGAACCCAGCCAGACCTATTTTTAGGCGAAGTATAATTTAGGTTCTACTTTCAGATATTGGACGAGCTATCTATACGGAGCCAAGATGAGAAAATCCGAAATCACCCAGAAGGACTATATGATCAACTCTCTCGACCCGGATGTGCGTATCGAAGTGCGCGAAAAACGGCCTAAAGGAAAACGCAAGTTCACCGAGGCGGATACCGTTTTACTTTGCCATGGCAGGCTGGCACCGGGGCCGGTCGCGTTCGATTTGGCCGTGCCCGGCTACTCCTGGATGGATTACATCGCCTCCCGGGGCTTTAACGTATTCACCATGTCTGTCCGGGGATTCGGTCGCTCCTCACGCCCCTCCGGAATGAGTAAAGACCCCATCGGCAAACAACCGCTCGTGCGCGGCAAAACCGCGATGCGTGATATCGAAGCTGTCGTGCGCTTTATCTGTGACCGGAACGGAATCGACAAGGTCAAACTGCTGGGACGATCCTGGAGTACGACCACGACGGCGGCCTTCGCCGCAGCCAACCCGGCCCGCGTCAGCCGACTCGTCCTCTACGCACCCTACTATGCCTACGATAACCCCGAGCGCGCCGTCCGTTTAGAAGAGCCCGACAAGCCCGGACGATGGAACAAGAATAACGGATCATGGATATGGACGACGGAGAAGGACCTTTACAAAAGATGGTGGGGGCATATCAGCGGCAGTGCTCACCACCGCTGGCGGGATATGAAATTGGTTCGTGCCTATTGGAAGGAATATCTCGCCACTGACCCCGAAGGGGCACGGAGAAAACTACCTGCCGTCCAAACGCCCAATGGGTCGGTGGCCGACCTGTACGACCGCGTCCGCAATAAGCCCCCTTACGATGCTTCCAAAATTCGCTGTCCCGTATTGCTTATCTATGGTGATCAGGACGGTGCCGCGAATCCCGCTGAGGCGTGGAAACTGTTTCAGAAGCTCACTCTCAGCCCCGGAAAACGCTACGTAGTCATGGGAGAGGGAACACATTTCATGGAATTCGAGCACAGGCGGGATGAATTCCTCGCACAAGTACAGAATTTCCTTGAAACCTAGTGTGCATGGGTGTTCACCACAAAAATGGTACTCCTAAAATTCAATACCTCTGGACCCTGACAATAAGCTCATTCAGACAAGGACTTAAGACTTGATCGTGTAGTTTGACAGGACAACACTGGGCACAACAGGCTGGGGCAATCCAATTCATGGTCAGTAGCTAACAAATTAATTCCCGTTTGCTCATGCCTTTTGCATACTGGACAAAGCATTAAATATCACTTCATGAAATTATAACTGCCAATAAAATTTACCCAGCGACAGTAGGGATATGTTTCACCCATGGCTTGCGTCAAATCGCAATCCCTTCCGAAGCGTACAAAGGAACTGCCCTGCAAATAGCAGAAGTCGGTTTTCCGGAAAAATTTACCGAGGACATCACCACTCCTCTTAAACGCGTCGAGGGGCAAACCCGCGGGCGGTGTTCCGCGAATTAGAATGAACGATCAAAATTCTTAACGAAAGGAGCAATGATGAGCCGCATGCAGCCAGTAGATCTGGAAAATTTAACTGAGGATCAAAAGCGCGTACACGACGAAATCGTTCGGGGCCCCCGTGGCAAGGTCCAGGGCCCCTATCGCTTGTTACTAAAAAACCCAGAGGTCGCCTCACGGATGCAGCAGATGGGGGAATACCTTCGTTTTCTTAGCATTCTCTCTGCGCGCTATCGGATGATCGGCGTCCTCGTCACCGCGCGCGCCTGGACCGCGCAATACGAGTGGCAAGTCCATGTACCCCAGGCCCTGGACGCGGGACTCAGCGAGGAAACCATCGCCGCGATCGCCGCCCGAAAAACTCCCCTCTCCCTCAAACCAGATGAAACCGTCATTTACAACTTTTGTTTCGAGCTCCAGGAAAAAAAGAAAGTCAGTGACTCCGCCTATCAGGCCGCCCTGGATCTTCTCGGTGAAGAGGGCGTTACCGAACTCACGGCACTGGTTGGATATTTCACCTCTGTAGCGATGGCCCTAAACGTTTTCGAGGTCGAGGCACCGGACAAATCGAAACCACCGCTCACCTGAATCCAGCCCCCGGCCAGTTCGGTGTGCTCCGTAACAAACGGATCCTCGGAAAATTCAACGTTTTCAAGAATTGGCAAGATCAGATTCAAACAGAAGTTTTGACTCGATCCTGTTGGACAGAAAAGAACAGAACAAAACAGAGGATGGGTTCATCATGACTGTTTGGCGGTGAGTGCTGTCACCAGCAAACACCTCTCCGACCAATCCCCTACTTACCATGGGAGTTGGATTTCATCGACTTCCTTCTCCTGACAAGTTAGTAATTCGCCACCCACAGGTCATCGATTTTTGGCGCCACTCCCAATCCCATACTTCTTCTCGATCTCTATTCCCACTCATACTGACAGGGAGATTAGACTGTCAATCACGATGAAGGCTGTGCGCCGCAATAATTTAATCCTGTGTAAGGTGAATCAGTAATTTGCTCTGCACAAATCAAGAGTTAAGATAGTAAAAGATATGAAAGAAACATATCCATTAATGGACAGAAAATCCTGCAAACAAAGGAGTGTATGATGGCCGGAATTCATACGAAAACGAGGTGGTTCACCTATTTCCCTGAAGATCTACGCTGGTCGCTTGCCATCTGCTGGATGATCTCTTGCGCTCGATGGGGAGCCTCTGAAATAGGGGAAATTGACCAGGTAGGAAGACGTCTAGCCAAAAAACTGGGGGACGATTCACACTGGCTGCGGGAATGGACCTTGATGGGCAACAGGGTGTTTGGGCTAGGCGAGACGGAAGAATCTCAGGGCCACAATCTGACTGCCGCTGAACATTATTTAAGGGCCTGCTACTACTATCAGATGGGGGAGCGACTCATCTCACCTAAAAACAAGAAAGCACTCGATATCTATCGAAAATCGGTCGAGTGTTTTCGCCGGTATGCCCGCTTGAACGATCGGCCCCGTATCCAATGTGTAGAAGTCCCCTATGAGAAGGGCAAGAAGCTACCCGCATATCTTGTGCACGCCGAGAACACCAAAAAGGCAAGGCCGCCCGTTGTCGTCTTCTTTGATGGCCGTGACGTCACGAAGGAGATTCAGTACATCTGTGGTGTCCAAGATCTTGTCCGACGGGGCATAAGCTGCCTCGTAATGGATGGGCCGGGCACGGGAGAAGCCGTCCGTTTCCGTGAAATCTACCTTCGTCATGATTACGAGGTGGCCGGTTCTGCCGCGCTCGATTACCTAGAGACCCGCATGGACGTGAATGCGAAAAAAGCGGGTGTTCTGGGAATCAGCCTTGGGGGCTACTATGCCTCGCGCGTGGCCAGCATGGACCACCGCTACAAGGCATGCGTCGCCTGGGGTGCAAATTGGGAATACCAGAACACCTGGAAAATTCGTGGCGTCCCCGCACACTCCTATATGGAAATCATGAACGCCCACTCGCAAGATGAAATGCAGGCGGAGTTTGAAAAGTTCTCCCTAAAAGGGGTGGCCGAGAAAATGCGGTGCCCTTTCCTCCTCACACACGGTGCAGACGACCAAATGGTACCTATGCGGGAAGCCCGTGCCCATTTTCGGGCGGTTGGCTCCAAGGACAAGACCCTACGGGTCTTCTCCGCACAGGAAGGCGGCGCACAGCACTGCCAGATCGATAACATGACACTGGGGACCACCTACATCCACGACTGGCTTCAGGAGAAGCTGAGTTGACACACGTGCCCATTGAGAACGGATAATACCCTTTTAAGACGGCGTGGATAAAAAAATGACCGCAGCCTAGCTGCGCTACCAAGCGAAAGGAGGAAGAGGATGAAGGCAATTTTGATGAACGGCTACGGCGGCCCGGAAGTACTCCAGTATGGCGATGCACCAGACCCACTCGCGGGCCCCGGTGAGATAGTCGTGGACATCCATGCGGCGAGCCTGAACCCGTCTGACTGGAAGTCGCGGGAAGGTCATCATGGGAGCGATCCCAAAATGCCTTTCCCCCATATCTTGGGACGCGATTTTTCAGGTGTGGTGCGAGAAGCGGGTCCGGGCGCCGGAGAATTCTCCGAGGGAGACGCCGTATTTGGCGTTTTGGATCAAGGGAATGAAGGCGCCTATGCCGAGGTTCTCGCCATAAAGGCAAATATCGTCACCATAAAGCCCCCCACTTTATCGCACATTGAAGCCGCCGCATTCGCGTTGATCGGCCTGACCGCACTTGTCGCCCTGGAAGATACCGCTCTACTTAAATCCGGCGAGACAATTCTTATCCATGGGGGCGCCGGTGGCGTTGGTGGGTTCGCGGTGCAGTATGCAAAGCACATCGGAGCCAAAGTCTTTACCACGGCAAGCGCCCGGAATCACGAATATGTGTGCGGCCTAGGCGCAGACGAGGCCATCGACTACTCGACACAGGATTTCACGGAAGCCGTACCTAAATGCGATGTTGTATTCGATACGATTGGAGGGGATGTTCACGCGCGAAGTTTTTCGGTCCTAAAGCCCGGAGGTCGTCTGATCCATGTCGCTGCCGGGCCAAAGGGATTCGAGCCGCCCCGCAGTGACATAACCGTTATACGACCGAAAGTGCCCCGGGACCGAAAACACCTCGACCGAATCGTTGAACTTGTGGAAAGCGGCGGAGTAAAACCACCAGAGATTATCCAAATGCCGTTAGCTGAAGCGGGAGCAGCCCAGGAAATCAGCAAAACGGGTCATGCCCGCGGAAAAATCATTCTGGTAGTGAGATAAAATAGGCTGTCCATGCCAAAAGATAATATTCGTCTTCTAAACACTCGGAATATACTCTGAACAAATATAAGGAGAGATTCAATGCCATTTTATAAAATCGACGAGATGAGCAAAAATATTTCTGAATCAGGGACTATCCAAAAGAGCGTCCCCGGAGAATTAATGAAGGCAGGAGTCGTGACCAAGCCCGAGGGTGTGGGGCCTCCGCTCCACGAGCAGCCCAACGAGGAGCAGTTCACCTTGGTTCTTGAGGGAAAACTTCATTACATCCTGGGAGAGGAGGAGCGAATTCTCGAGAGCGGGGATTTGATCCATATTCCCCGTGGGGTGGCGCACAGGAGCCGCGCCCTGGATGGTCCTGCCACCTTCTTTACGGTAAAAAGCCCGGTCGGGAGTGGGGATCTGAACGAAGACCATCACAGGGCAGAGGGAGCCGAGGAGGCTGAAAAGAGCTACCCGGGGACATCCGAATAAAATTCTGGTGTGCTGAATGGGACGGTGCTCCGCATTGCACAGATCACATTCAGCAGGGTTTGGCAGCCTGTCCATGGCAAATTGATAATTCTAGCTGAAAATTAGGTTTTTCCTCGTGTGGGTGGCGAGTTAATAATTCGCCATAAATAGTTCTCCCGAAGAGCCTAGAAATCATCGTGTGACCAGTTGCCACGAGGCCTTTCTCCCTCATCGCAAGGAGGAGGCCCCCTAAAAATGGAAAACCTGAGCGAATTCTGAAAGTGTCAATACCGCTGTGCTCTGCAATAATTAGATTCCCCCAAAATTTATCGCTTTTAAAATCTGATATAATCCCATCCAAACAGGAATTTAAGTCTCGAACGTGTAATTGGACAGGACGGCACCTTCCTCATATGTCATCAGTCCTATCTGCAGTAATAGTGATTTGGAATTTAGATGATTTTTGAACAGAATGGGAAATTCCGACTTGTAGTCTTCTAAATAGAAGGTTCTTAGGCCGATGGAGCTAGTTCGCGCTCCGGACTGGAGGTGGCCATGGACTTCACGCTCACAGAGACACAGTTGGCGCTTCAAAAGCTTGCGCACGAGTTCGCCGAGAAGGAGATTCGCCCCGTCGTGCGCGAGCGAGATCGGATTACCGACCCACACGAGCGCTTCCCCTGGGACATCCTGGAGAAGGGCAGCCGCCTGGGGCTTCGCACCCTGTCGCTCCCAGAGGACAAGGGCGGTGGTGGGGCGAGCATCCTGGACCTTTGCATCGTGGGCGAAGAGATCGCCTGGGGCGATCTTGGGGTGGCAGTCACTTTCGACCAGACCTGGAAGTTAAGTCATTTCATGAACGAACTCGCCAATGAGGAGCAGTTGGCACGCTTTCTACCGGCCTTTCTGGAGGATCACCGCTACCACCTAGCGGTGGGGATGACCGAACCCGACACCGGTGGCACCGAGAACATCGGGCTGCCACACGAGGGCCCGGGTCTGGGCTCGAAGTTGCCTGCGGTGCGGGACGGGGACGATTGGGTGGTCAACGGAATGAAGCACTTTATCAGCAACGGCGGGATCGCTAAGCTCTACTTCGTGTTACTGCGAACCGACCCGACGGTGGGCATCTCGGAGGGGACCACTTACTTTATGGTGCCCCCCGACCTGGAGGGTTTCTCGATCGGGCGGATCCACGACAAGATGGGCCAGCGCCTCTCCCAGAACGCCGAGCTGATTTTCCAGAACTGCCGCGTTCCGGATGCCAACCGGATGACCCCGGTGGGGGGCGCCATGAAGGCGCGCAGCGGGGCCTTCACGAAGGGGATGCTCATCGAGTCTGCCGCAACAGTGCTAGGCCCTGCACGGGCGGCTTATGAGGATGCCGTCGAGTATGCGAAGAACCGCGTCCAGGGCGGCAAACCCATCATCGAGCATCAGGGGGTGGGCTTCGAGCTGGCGGACTGCTTCATCGAGCTCAAGGCCGCGCGCCAGATTCTCCACTACGCCGCCTGGGCCTCGGCGCATGATGAGATCTACGACCCCAAGCTGGGCTACATGTCGAAATGCTTCGCCTCGGAGGCCTGCTTCAACGTCGCCAAGCGGGCCATGGAGGTCTGGGGTGGTATGGGCTACATGACTGAGGCCCCCATGGAGAAGTACCTCAGGGACGTGACGAGCTTCCTGCACTCGGCCGGGACGAACCAGACCGTGCGCCTAGCCGCCATGCGGCGGCTATAATTTGGCGGTGGACTCGGTGTGATCCGAAAAATTCTATCCCCGCTCAGGCCGCGATAGGAACGAGCCTACAATCGTTGTGAAACCCATGCACAAGTAGAAACCACCGAAACTTTCCTTCACGGATGGCGCTGTACTTAAGCAAAACGATTTTAATTCGTATCGCCCCACCTCAAGGCTTGTCCCCCGGTTTCCATTCCGGATGGCTTGGCCACTCTTTGATCTGTCCTTTCATGTTCTCGCCGTAGCGAACCCGGAAGAGTAGGGTCCGCTCGGGGCCGTTATTGTACTCATGAAGCTCGCCCGGCGGATGTACGACGAAGGAGCCGGGGGTGACATCAATGGTTTCCTCGAGCGATTTCATGGTTCCGCCGCCCTGAAAGCAAAAATAAATTTCGGTGCAGTTCGGATGGCAATGATAGGGGCTGACCTGGCCAGGCTCCCAGCAGGCGATGGTGGTGTCGCCCTCTCCGAATTGACCAAGTATTTTATCAACGTGCCTCCCGGGCTTGAATTCCTGCTCCTTGAGTAAGCTAAAAGCGTGCATGGGTCTCTCCTTTAAAATATTCACAAAAAACATACCCGTTTGTTGGAAATTCCAGAAGCAGTCAAACGACTTGACCTGCTCCCAATAATTACACTACTCCCGCACTCCGGGAAAAGAGTGGACTCCTAAATATTTCAATGTATTGAAAATTAATAAAATCCCATTGACAGAGGAATTGAAGACTCGAATGTAAAATCGAACAGGACGAGAGGGAGATATCCTCCGACCGGAGTTACGTTTTCATTAAAATCTGTCTCCTACGCTCCCAGTATTTCCTGGAGCCAATCACACATGTAATCCATTGCGGGGGAGAGGTAGACCAAATGGCAATACTGCGAACCGCCTTCCTTCCCGTCGAAGATATTAAGTTCCTTATCCTTCGAGCCTGCCACTTGGAACAGGGAGCGGGCGAGGGATAAAAAATATAACAACGAACCCCTACAACAAGTCCATACTGTCCCATCAAACTCAAGAGCCAGAAGAAGCGATTGAAATCTTGGGTGGTTTTTGATCCATCGGAACGACAGGATCGTAAACGAAACCTTTGGTTTTTGATTCCCACTCCTGGCGGACACGTCTTAAATATTCAGGTTTGAGAAAATAATCTAGCGCAGTAACCGCCAGAATCTTGGCCGCATACAACATCCCCTTTTGGCCTATTCCCATGCGATATTGCTCTGTAGCTGTATGATGATGTGCAGGGGTCTCAGGAGCATGGCAGGTTATGTTGCACGCGCTGAAAGGAACTTGCCAACTCACATTACCTAGGTCAGTCGACCAATTCCCAACACCCTCGACAAAAGGTCCTGTTACAGTCTCGTCAGGCTCACTGTATCCAAACTTTTCCTTTGGGAATTTTTTTTCATCTTCAGTGAACTTTGGCGGTGGAATATCATCTAAGTTGGCGTGCATAATTTGAGCGGCTG
>Ga0115002_10006030_pt1 | contig 14095 bp, 14 predicted proteins | sample ArcticOcean_MG_C_8_FD_89576 | JGI IMG/M metagenome (GOLD analysis project Ga0115002, IMG submission 89576) | Marine microbial communities from western Arctic Ocean - ArcticOcean_MG_CB11_86 | ecosystem: Environmental > Aquatic > Marine > Oceanic | place: Arctic Ocean: Canada Basin | collected... | reverse complement strand
GGATCACACCATCCAGGCGGCGGCCGGCGTCATGAGCGTAACGGGTGAGACAGGTGGCCCACCGGCGCGGGCGGGCGGCACGCCAAGCGACATTATGGGCGGCATTCATTTCTACGCCGGTATTTTAAGCGCCATTTTGGGACGTAATGCCACCGGCAAGGGCACGCTAGTCGAAATCGCGATGACGGAAGCGATGTATTTTACCCTGGCGAGCGAATACGCCCACTTCCACAGCACGGGCGAGTTACCGGAACGCCGCGGCGATAAGACAGCAGCCAACTCCGCACCCTATGGCCGCTATGAATGCAAGGATGGTTGGATCGCGCTGATCTGCGTTAGCGAGGCCCAATGGGTGCGGTTGTTGGACCTGATCGGCCGTCAGGACCTGAAGGACGATCCCGAGTATGCCAGCCCCGCCTTGCGCCATAACCACGAGACGGCGATCAACGCGATGATCGCAGGTTGGACCAAGACGCGGTCGCGCGATGAAGTCTATCATCAAATCCGCGACAACAAGATCCCCGTCGCGCCGGTGCGGGATGTTGGCGATGTGATGAACGATCCGCACATGCATGCGCGCGGTATGTTGAACAAGATGGACCATCCCTATATGGGGGAGGTTATTCTGCCGAGTTCACCTATCCGTCTTTCTGAATTTCCGCCGACCCCGCTCGAGTTCTTTCCGGAAATCGGCGGCAATAGTGCTGAGATTCTCGGCGACTGGTTGGGCATGAGCGACGCTGATATCGAGTCGCTCGCGGCTGAAAAAGTCATTTAGGAGCGCCTTTCTTTTGCGTCTTTCCGTACTCGACCAATCCGTTGCCGTTGCCGGACGTCCGCAAGGTGTGTCCATTCGAGAAACCGTTGAAATGGCGCAGTACTGTGAGGGGTTGGGGTACCATCGCTATTGGGTATCCGAGCATCATAACCACGACACCATCACGGGGAGCGCGCCGGAAATCGTGATGGCGGCGATTGCCGCGACGACGACGCGTATCCGTATTGGCAGTGCGGGGATCATGTTGCCGCACTACGCTGCCTTGAAGGTGGCGGAACAGTTTCGTGTGCTCGATGCGCTGGCGCCGGGACGGATCGACCTTGGTCTCGGGCGCGCGCCGGGGTCGGACGGCCGCACGGCCTATGCGCTTAATCCCAATGCTGCTCAAGGTGAGGAAAAGTTTCCCGAACAGGTGCGCGATCTCTCGGCGTGGGTCGCGGGCGACCCGCTACCCAATGAGCATCCTTTTGGCATGATCCGTGCTTTTCCGGCGGGGGATACGATACCAGTGATGTGGATGCTTGGAACCTCCGACTATGGGGCGCAGGTGGCGGCGCATTTTGGCATTCCCTATTGCTTCGCGCATTTCATCACCCAGGGGCAGGGCTGCGCGCAGGCGTTGGATCTCTATCGGCAACATTTTCAACCGAGCGAACGGCACCCGGAACCCACGGCGACAGTTTGCGTTTGGGCGTTGACGGCGGATACCGAGGAAGAAGCGCACTTTCAGTACATGTCGCGCGCACGGTCTCGGCTGGCGCGCGAACGTGGCGTGTTGGAGCCAATCGAGTCGCCCGAGGTCGCGGCGGCGCAATCCTTTACGGCGGCCGAACAGGCGCGGATCGAATCGATGCGCAACGACGCGTTCGTTGGGACGCCCGACAAGGTTGGCGAACAGCTGCGGAATTTGGCGCAGCAACTTGGCCTCGACGAACTCGTCATCTTGACATGGACTCACGATTTGGCTGCGCGCAAACATTCATATGAATTGCTGGCGCGGCAGTTTGATATCAAAGCGGGAGACGCGTAGATGTCCGAAGAACTAATCATCACGAAAGTCGAGGATGGTGTTGGGTATCTGACCTTCAATCGGCCGACAACGTTGAACGCGTTTAACAACGAGCTGATGGAACTATCGATCAAAATCATGGATGGTTTCGCAGCAAACGACGAGGTTAAGGCGGTCATCGTGCAGGGCGCCGGGCGGGCCTTCTCCGCAGGCTTTGATCTGAAAGCGTCGGGAGACCGGCAACTCGATAGCATCGATAAAGTTCGCGCCCAGATGTCGCTGCAGTTTGACTTCATCATCAAGTTTTGGGATTGCCCGAAGCCGACAATCGCCGTGGTGCAAGGCTATTGCCTTGCCGGCGCTTTCGAACTGGCTTTAGCGTGCGATATCACAGTTGCCGCAGAAGGCACGATGTTCGGTGAGCCGGAGGTGCGTTTCGGGACGGGGATCGTCGCGATGCTGCTGCCCTGGGTCACGGGACCGAAGCAGGCGAAGGAAATGCTGTTGACCGGCGAGGATCGGGTGTCGGCTGAAGACGCGTTGCGCATAGGGATCATCAACTGCATCGTGCCGCAGGATGCGGCGCTCGGCAGAGCGCAGAGCATGGCGCAAAAGATGGTCCGGTCGGCGGCTGTCTCGGTACAACTGACGAAGCAGGCGATTAATCGCAGCTACGAAATAATGGGCATGCGGCAGGCCCTGATGACCAGTCTCGACATCGATGTCGAAATCAATTCAACGCCATCATGGGAAAAACAGGAGTTCGCGCGTATCCGAAAGGAAGAGGGCGTGAAACAGGCAATCGCCTGGCGTGACGCGCGGTTTGCTTGAACGAGCTCAGATTAGGTTTGAGTGAAACTCTCGTAACCGACCGTCTGCAAAAATCTCGATTCTTCTGGCACATAGAAATCCATTTTGTTGGGGCCGTTGTACCGGCTTTTCGGATCGTCGAGCCAAAGGCGTAATAGATGGCGCTGGTTGCCGGGTTTATCGACGAATGCTGTTCGTGAATGCAGGATCGTGAAGTTATTCATGAGCTGTATATCGCCTTCGCGGAGTCGCGTTTTGGCCTGAAGCTCCGGGCGCATCATTTGTGCGTCCAGATAATCCAGTGCCTCGGTCTCCAAGGCGGTGAACGCGATGTTTTCTTCGCGAGTGGACTCGATGGAAATTCGGGAATAGCAGCTGTGGAACACATCGTTGATAAAGCTGAACACCGGCGCGCGATATGGCGTGACGACCGGGTCGTTGGGCTCACGTTGATTGCGGCGATGGTGTTGGAAGCCCTTTAGCAATGGCTTTAACAGATCCGGCCGCGTGCGCAGAACTTCGTTGTAGATCGTACCGGCACTGACCATCAGGCTTTCCCCACCTTCTGCCGCGGTTTCCAGACAAAGCAGGGCCGCGGTGTTCGCGCCGTCATTGTGGAAATCTAGGTGGTCATTGCCGTGATAACCGCGGAACGTCTTACTGACGGTGACGCTTTTGTTGACGACATCAAGCAGATAGTCGCGCTCCCGGTTCTGCACATTGATCCGGCCAAACCTGGTGCCAATGATGCAAAGCGCGGCTTTGCTCAACGCTGGTTCCCAATCCGCCACGGGCAAGCCCGCAAGCATCGCGAAGCCCGGTCCGGATTCCAAATCGTTGTAAGTATCCCGCAAAAGTACGTCGGTTTTGAGCAGGGAAAAATCGCGCCCATCGATTTGGTCGGGCGCGGTCTCGTTTCCCTGCAAGGCTTTTGCAGCAGCTTCAATTTCGACGAGCATACTGTCATCGAAATCGTATACCCAGGAACGATCATCGGGATAATCCGCTGCGGTCCACAACAGGAGGCCTTCAACGGTGCGTAGGTCGTTTGACGGAACCATGGTGTCTCTCTTCTCGACGGTTACGTGGCGGGAAGGATGGTCACCCACATGGGTTTGGCACCCAAATCATAGGTATTGGTTCGGTCCAGAGTGCCGGTATCGCTGTCTATGTGATAGACGGCCAATTTGCCGGAATTGAGGCCTGCGGACAAAAGGAATCGGCCTTCGGGATCGATGGAGAACGCGCGGGGAATGGGCTCTGCGGTGGCGTGACCGACGGTTTGAAGCAACCCACTTTTTGGATCGCAGGAAAACGCGGCGATACTGTTATGGCCACGGTTCGGGGCATAAAGATACCGTCCGCACGGCGTGATTTGAATTTGCGAACATTTATTTTCGCCTGACCAACCGTCCGGCAAGGTTGAGACGGCCTGCAGATGGGCGAGAGTGCCCGTGGCCGGATCGAGGGCGCAAACGCTCACGCTACATCCTTGTTCGTTTGAGACGTAGATTAGCTCTTTCGTCGGGTGGAAACAGAAATGCCGGGGGCCCGTCATCTCCGGGTCAGTGAATTCCACGGGCGCGTTTGGCGTGATTTTTCCCGTTGTGGCGTCGAATTGGAACTGAAAGATCGCATTTCGCGCGCCGTTGCCGTCGATATGTGGCACGAAGGCATAGCGGTTCGACGGGTCCGTCTGAAAGCAATGCGCGCCGCGTCCTGTGTTGCGCCACTCGATTGGTGGATACGTTGCTGCGCCATTATCGTCGATCCGATGGACGGCTGCTGTCTCCGCTAGATAATACGCTGAGAACAGAAAACGGCCGGTCCGGTCGGTTGCCATATAGCAGGGGTCCGAATCCAACGGGATCTTTCCGAGCTCGGTCAGGCTGCCATCGGTGGCATCGATGCGAAAGCTTGTCACTTCGCAGGTTTCGCGGCTTGCGACATACATGTATTCGCCGTTGGGGGAAATCGCGATTGGCGCGGGACGACCGGGGAGCGGTACGTCCTCTCGCTGCTCTAATGACCCGGAACTCCGATCCATCGCGTAACGCGCGATCCAGTCTTCACCGGAAACGGTGACAAAGACGTTATAGGACATGTTGTTCCTCCCCAGGTGTCGCGTCGTCGTTGGATATTCTGGTCGACGACGCGAGCGATTGCCAGACTCGCGCCTTTATTCCTCTGATGTATAGTCATTGCATGGGTGATTTCGATTTTTCCGACGACACAATTTTGCTGACTGGCGGCGCGGCAGGTATCGGCCGCGCCATCGCCGGACGTCTGGCCAACTCCGGTGCGCGACTTGTTCTTGTCGATCAGGACGCTGATGGCTTGGCGCAGGCAACCGAGGCGATTGGGCCGGCGGCGACGGGGATCGTTGGCGATTTATCCGATGCCACAGCGATCGATGCGCTGGTCGCGGAGGCTTGGAGCACGGCAGGGCTGATTACGGGGCTGGTCAATTGTGCGGGTGTCTTCCCGAACACGCCGATGCTCGACGTGCCTGCCGAGGAATGGGCGCGGGTACTTGATATCAACCTGCAGGCGCCGTTCTTGATGACGCAAGCCGTGGCGCGGCGGATGATTGACGCCAAGGTGCAAGGCGCGGTCGTCAATATCAGTTCCTCCGCCGCGACATTGTCTCGGCCGGGTGTGCCGCACTATGGGGCGTCGAAGGCGGGGCTTCAGCAATTGACCCGGAACATGGCGCTTGAGCTGGCGCCGCATGGCATTCGCGTCAATGCGGTGGCGCCGGGGCTTATTGCAACGGAACGCGTGATGGTGAAAGCGGCAGGCGTGGGAAAAGCTGAACATAAGGCAAAGACAGCGCGTATCCCTATGGGCCGGGAAGGGCAGCCGGACGAGATCGCCGGCCTTGTCCTTGTGATGCTATCGCCGCTGGCAAGCTATTGTACCGGCAGTGTCTTGCTAGCGGATGGGGGTATTACGCTCGGCATTCCGAGTTATTAGGACAAAAACACCACTGATCCTTGCTTCTCGGGGTTCTTGTCGTCTAGCGTTTGGTCTATCTTCTAAGCCTACAGGGAGAGGCATGTCGGTCGCGGAGACGGCCCAGCCTTTGTTGCACGACCAGCGGACAACCAATACGAAAAGAGGAAGGAATACCGTGGAACTCAAACGACCGTTACCAACGCCCATGACCCCGGAAGCCAAACCCTATTGGGATGGGCTGAAGGAGGGTAAGCTCATGATGCCGAAATGCGATGATTGCGGCCATGTCTTCTTTTACCCGCGCATCGCATGCCCGTCCTGCCATTCCCGCAGCGTCGGCTGGACCCAGGCCAGTGGCAAGGGAAAGCTTTTTTCCTTCGAGATCGCGCACCGTTCGCTCAATCCCGCGTTCAAAATCGAAGCGCCGTTCATCCTCGCCATGATCGAGCTCGACGAAGGGCCAAGGATGATGTCGAATTTGATTAATGTCGATCCCGATCCCGCCGTCGTGAAATGCGACATGCCGGTCGAAGTCGTGTTCGAGAAGCAGAACGACGATGTGACGATTGCGCTCTTTCAACCGGCCAGTTAACGCCGAGAGCCAATGTGTACTCGAAACGAATTCGATTGATGGAAGAGTGAAATGAAAGAGCTATCAAATTCCGTATGTATCGTCGGTGTTGACGAATCCGATGAGATCGGCAGCTTGCCGAATGTCAGTCAGCTTAGCCTGCATGTGCAAGCGAGCCACAACGCGGTGCGCGACGCCGGTCTGAAAATGTCCGATGTCGATGGCATCTTCACGGCGGGTCAGCATTCGCCGGCATTGCTTGGTGAAGCGCTGGGCGTCAACCCGCGTTATGTCGATGGAACATCCGTTGGCGGCTGTTCGTTCATCATCATGGTGGGCCATGCACTGTTGGCCCTGCATCATGGGCTGTGCGACGTTGCCCTGATTTCCCACGGTGAGAGCGGCCGTTCCGGCTGTGGCGTGACCCGTGCCCGTGACACGAGCCTCAGTGGCCAGTTCGAGAACCCCTATGGGTTCGGCGGCGCGCCGAGTTACTTCGGCATGATCACCAACCGTCATATGCATGAATATGGCACGACTCTGGAAGACTGGGCGCGGGTCGCCGTTTCGACCCGGGCATGGGCTGGATTGAACCCGAAAGCGAAGTTCCGGGACCCGATCACGGTTCAGGACGTTCTGGACTCACGCCCGATGTTCTATCCGTTCAATCTGCTGAACATCTGCCTTGTGACGGATGCGGGCGGTGCCGTGGTGCTGACGCGTGCGGATCGTGCAAAGGACTGCGCCAAGAAGCCCGTTTATGTTCGTGGTGCTGGTGAAGGCACGGACCACGTTTTTGTGACGGAGATGGAAGAAATGCCGCTTAGCGTCGCGACGCGTAATTCCGGCAAGAAAGCCTTTGAGATGGCGGGTGTTAGCCCTGGCGATTTCGATCACGTCATGCTCTATGATGCGTTTACCTCGGGCCCGCCGATCATGCTGGAGTCGCTGGGCTTTTGTAAGCCGGGTGAAGGCGTGTCCTATTTTGAGGACGGCAAATCCACGCCGGGCGGTTCGCTGCCAATCAACACCAATGGCGGTGGCTTGTCCTACACGCACACCGGCATGTACGGCATCTTCCCGATCATCGAAGCGGTGCGTCAGCAGCGCGGCGAATGCGGCGACCGTCAGGTACCGGGCGCCAGCCTGTCGCTGGTCAACGGTATGGGCGGGATGTTGTCCGCCGCCGGGACGATCGTTCTGTCGAACCAGAAGTGATTCGACGCGCGATTAAAATATTGAGGGGGGAGCGGTCTCGGCCGCTCCTCTTTCTGTTTCAAGTGCGCTTGCTGTTTTAAGGATTTAGGGCGGACTGGATAAGACACCATGAAGCTGACATTGTTCATCAATCCCGAGCACCGTGCCGATGACGATTTGGGCGCGCGGTTTGCCGAACATATCGAGCAGGTGCGGGTTGCCAAGAAGGCCGGCTTCGACGGCGTCGCGGTTGGCAATCACCTCTCATATGGCTCCACCGCCTGGTTTCCACCGATTGAAACACTGACCCGGCTTGCCGCTGAAGCTGACGGGATGTCGCTGGCGACCTGTATGCTGGTGCTGCCGCTCTATCATCCACTGCATGTTGCTGAACAGGCTGCTCTGCTTGATGCGATTTCCGGCGGTAAACTGATCCTCGGCGTTGCCCCCGGATGGCAGGAAGATGAATTCCGCGTCATGGGGCTGGATCATGGCCGCCGCCTTGGCCGCTATATCGAAGCCGTCGAGCTGATGCAGCGGCTTTGGTCGGAACCGTCGGTTGATTTTACGGGAAAGCATTTCGAAGCGGACAACCTCTCGCTGGCGCTAAAGCCGACGCAGAAGCCAAGGCCGCCAATGTGGTATGGCGGCAGCGTGACGAAAGCGGTCGCGCGGGCCGCGCGCCTCGCGGACACAACGTTGGGCGATAGCTGGGTCGCGTCCTCGCATTTGACCGAGCCGGTAATCGTCGAGCAGGCAGGCATCTTCCGTGACGCCTTGAAAGAACACGGCAAGCCCATGCCAGCCGAGTTTCCGTTGTTACGAAACATCGTTGTCGCGCCCGACCGGGAAACCGCGTTGCGGGAGGCGGGACCATTCTTGGAAGCCAGTTACCGCGTGTTCGGTCAGTGGGGCTTGTTCTCCAAGGTCGTGGGCAGCGGCAAGGAACAGCTCGATCTGGAGGAACTGATCGAGGGCCGTGTGATTCTTGGATCGCCGGAAGAATGTGCCGCGGAACTGGTCCGTCTGGCCCGCGCGACAGGGTTCACGCGGCTAATTGCACGGATCCAGTGGCTTGGTATGGATCAGAAACTCGTCCTTCGCTCGATCGAACTTCTGGCGAACGAAGTTCTGCCGCTGGTCGAGCGTGAGCTCGGCTGAAGCCACGCGTTGCCCCTAATGAAACCGCTGATCGATGTGATCGACAGGTTTACCGAATGTGTCGGCGGCATTGGTGCGAGCCTCGTGGTGCCGCTGTTTCTGATCATGGGCTACGAAGTCTTTATGCGCTTCCTGTTCAATCTGCCGACGTTCTGGGCGTATGAGTTCGCTTACATGATTACCGGCGCGCACTTCGTTCTTGGTATCGCCTATGTCACTAAGAAACGGCAGCATGTCCGGGTCGATTTTCTGTACACCCATTTTCCGTCGCGCGTGCAGGCGGCAATCTATTGCATCATCTATCTCTTTTTCCTGCTCCCGGTTTCGGCCTGGATCACTTGGCGTCTGGGTGAGGTCGCGCTGGAGGCGTTTCGGGTCGGAGAGGTTTCTGGTGAATCCGCTTGGAACCCGGTTATTTGGCCAATTCGGTCCATTGCGGCGTTTGGCTTTTTGTTGTTCACGTTGCAGATATTGGCGGAAGGCATGCGCACGTTTCGCCAAACCGCAAACCGATCTGAGGAACAGTCGTGAGCGTCGACCTGGCGCTGTGGATGTTTCCCGCACTGCTGGCGCTGATCTTCATCGGCGTGCCCGTTGCCTTTGCCTTGATGTCGGTTGCGTTGGTCTTCGGTATCGCAGTGTTTGGCGAAGCAGTTGTCGTGATCTTCGGCCATCGGGTCGAAGAAGTTTCCAGCTCACACATCCTATCCGCGGTGCCGCTGTTTATTTTTATGGGTGCCATGCTGGAACGGTCGGGCATCGCCGAAGGTATGTTCGAGACAATTCATTTGTGGACTCGTCGTCTGCCGGGCGGGTTGGCCGTTGGGACGATCGTGATCTGCGTTCTGTTCGCCGCGTCAAGCGGGGTCGTGGGCGCGACGGAAACGGTTGTTGGCATGCTGGCGGTGCCGGTGATGCTCAAACATGGCTACGACAAGGGGCTGATCTCGGGCACGATCTGTGCCGGCGGTTCGCTGGGTTCGATCATCCCGCCGTCGGTGCTCGTTGTCATTCTGGCGACGGTTGCCGATCTTGGTATTGGTGAGCTGTTTACCGCTATGCTGTTGCCTGGACTGTTGCTGGCCGGGTTATACATTTTGTATATCCTGATTTATTGCCTGATCCGGCCTGAAGCAGGGCCGAAGCCGGTGTTTGAAGAAGACGATACACCGTTGCTGGAGCGGTTGTGGCGCACGGCGCTTGTGCTGCTGCCGCCGTTGGCGCTGATTGTCGCCGTGCTGGGCAGCATTATCTTTGCCATCGCCGTGCCAACGGAAGCAGCGGCGGTTGGAGCGATTGGCGGGCTGCTCTTGACGGTCCTTTATGGAAAATTCTCGTTGACCGTGTTGCGCGAGGCACTGCTGACGACCTTGTCGATCACCGCCATGGTCCTCACTATCGTCGTCGGCGGATTGATGTTCTCCGGTGTCTTCGCCGGTGCTGGCGGTTTGCTCGCGCTGCAGAACCTTCTGGCCGATGCTAACTTGGGCCCCTGGGGCACGGTGTCGCTGATCCTGCTGATCACTTTCCTCGCAGGCTTCGTTCTAGAACTGATTTCAATCATGTTGATCCTGGTGCCGATCGCGTTGCCAATCGTTACGGGCTTTGGCTTCGATGCGACATGGTTCTGTATCGCACTGCTGATCATGATGCAGACGAGCCTGCTGACTCCGCCCATGGCGGGCGCGATTTTCTATTTCCGCGCTATCGCGCCGCCCGAAATTACGCTGCGCCACATGTATCGAGGCGTAATGCCCTTTATCGGGCTGCATTTCGTCGTGTTGGCGCTCATCGTCGCATTTCCGTCGCTTGCGCTATGGCTACCGTCAGTGCTGCTTGGTTTCGACTAATTGGCCCTAAACGATCGTTTCGGTTTTTCGTTATCGTTTTGCAAACTAAACTGTGCCACACACCAAGGAACACAGGCGCCGTGGTGCTTATTGCGGTGGGGCTAGATCAAATCAGGATTGATCGAAATCGCCTTTGGCAATCCGACAATTCTGTGAATTTAATCTATCTTTAGTATTAGCGAGCGGATTTACAGGATTGATGCCCGGCATCAATCCTGATCCGGTCTAGCGGAGCGGGGCAGCATGTCGAATGACAATTTGAAGCAGATGGCGCTGGATTATCATCGCAATCCGGTTCCAGGGAAACTCATGGTCATGGCGAGCAAACCACTGGGCAACTAGCGGGATTTGGCGCTTGCCTGTTCGCCCGGTGTTGCCTTTGCCTGCGAAGCAATTGTCGATGATCCGGCTGAAGTTGCAACGCTGACCGCGCGCCAGAACCTGGTAAGGGTTATCACCAACGGCACTGCGGTCCTCGGACTTGGCGCGATCGGTCCGCTGGCGTCGAAGCCAGTGATGGAAGGCAAGGCGGTGTTGTTCAAGAAATTCGCCGGCATCGATGTCTTTGATATCGAAATTGATGAGACCGATCCGAACAAGTTGGTCGACATCATTTCCAGCCTCGAACCGACCTTCGGCGCCATCAATCTGGAGGATATCAAGGCGCCGGAATGCTTCATCGTTGAAAGGGAATGCCGGGAGCGGATGAACATCCCGGTTTTCCACGATGACTAGCACGGCACCGCCATCGTCGCTGCGGCCGCAGTCCTCAATGGCATGCGGCTCGTTGGGAAAAAGTTTGAGAACATCAAACTCGTTTCGACTGGCGGTGGCGCCGCCGGAATTGCCTGTTTGAATCTCCTGGTCGGTATGGGGGTGCGGCGCGAAAACGTTACGCTGATCGACCGTCTCGGTGTTGTATATACCGGCCGCAAGGAAGAAATGGACCCGTATAAGGAAGTCTACGCACAGGATACCGAGGCCCGAAAGCTTGATGAGGTGATCGATGGCGCGGATGTGTTCCTCGGCCTCTCTGCACCGGGCATTCTCACCGGTGACATGGTCAAGAGGATGGCCGAAAAACCGCTCATCATGGCGCTGGCTAATCCGAATCCGGAAATCGAACCGGGCGATGCGCGGGCCGCGGCGCCGGATGCGATTATCGCCACTGGCCGGTTCGACTTTCCCAATCAGGTTAACAATGTGCTCTGCTTCCCTTTCATCTTCCGGGGGGCATTGGATGTTGGCGCAACGACAATCAATGAAGAAATGAAACAGGCGGCGGTGAAGGCAATCGCGGGGCTGGCGATGGCCGAGAGTTCCGAAGTTGTGGCCGTGGCCTATCAGAGGGATGACTTGAAGTTTGGAGCGGAATATCTCATTCCGAAACCGTTCGACCTGCGTTTGATTGTCGAGATCGCACCGGCTGTCGCGCGGGCGGCGATGGACAGCGGCGTCGCGACCCGGCCGATCGATGATTTTGACGCTTATCGGAACCAGTTGGAGCGTTTTGTTTTCCGCTCCGGCATGCTGATGAAACCAGTGATCGAGCGGGCGCGGCAGGCACTGAAACGTCTCGTCTTTGCGGAGGGGGAGGACGAGCGTGTTTTGCGCGCTATTCAGGTCGTCGTCGATGACGGTATTGCCAAACCAATCCTGGTTGGACGGCCTGCGGTTGTCGCGGACAGAATCGAACGCCTGGGTCTCCGCTTGCGTAAGGATGTGGATTTCGAACTCGTAAACCCACAGTCCGATCCGCGTTACGAAGCCTACTGGACCGGCTACCACGGCATCATGGAACGGCACGGCGTGTCGCGTGATCTTGCCCGGACCATCATTCGCACCAACACGACGGTGATTGCCGCGATGATGCTGAAGCGTAGCGAAGCCGATGCCATGATCTGTGGCACCTATGGCTGGCATCTGCGTCATGTGATGGATATCATTGGTAAAGGGGAGGGCGTTCGCGATGTTTCTGCGCTAGGCATTTTGATTCTGCCAAAAGGAACGTTTTTCATCTGTGATACGCATGTGACGCCCAATCCGACGACGGAAGAAATTGTTGAGATGACGCTGTTGAGCGCGGAGTCGGTGCGCCGGTTTGGGGAGACGCCGCGCGTGGCATTGTTGAGCCATTCCAATTTCGGTACCGCCGATACGGCGTCCGCGATCAAGATGCGTGAAGCCGTTCAGGCCTTAAAGGAAATCGACCCTAATTTGGAAGTCGAAGGCGAGATGCACGCTGATGCGGCCATCGATCCTGTTGTCCGTGAGAGGGTCTTTCCGAACTCGCGGCTCAAAGGCCGGGCGAACCTGTTGATCCTGCCGAACCTCGAAGCGGCGCACAATGCGTTCAACCTTCTTAAGTCGATTGGCGATGGATTACCTGTCGGACCGCTTCTGGTAGGCGCCGCCGCACCGGCCCATATTTTGACCCCGTCAGTCACGGCGCGCGGCCTCGTCAATATGAGCGCGCTTGCCGTCGTCGATGCGCAATCGCGGATGGGTGTGCAGGCCCGCATGGAGGTCTAGTGCAGGGCTTGGTCGGCGCGCCTTGCTAGCCTAAGCTAAACGGGTCCCTGCCGGACGGGTGGTTCCGGCGACCGTATCTGAGGACCTGTACGCCATGACCATCGGTATTTCTGTTCCCCTGCCGGCTTACACGATTGATCCCGCCTTCATGGCGAAGAAGGCCGAGGACCTTGGCTTCACGTCGATCTGGTATGCCGAACATCCCGCAGTGCCGGTGCACAGCGAAAGCCCATTCCCGTCCACCGGTGGCGAAATTCCTTGGACCTATTCCCACTTCACCGAACCCTATATCGCGCTCGCCCGCGCGTCGGCCGTGACGAGTACGATCAAGCTTGGGACTGGCATTACGTTGGTGCCGGAACGCAACCCACTACTTTTGGCAAAGGAAGTTGCGGCGCTCGATTTCTACAGCGGCGGCCGCTTCCTGTTCGGCATTGGCACTGGGTGGCTGAAGGAAGAAACCGAACTAATGGGTGGCGATTTCGCCCACCGCTGGACCCAGACTCGCGAAGCGCTCGACGTTATGAAGTTGCTCTGGACCCAAGAGGAAGCGGAGTATCACGGCAAATATTTCGACTTTCCCCCTGTGCGGTCTTTTCCAAAGCCAGTGCAGAAGCCGTATCCGCCCATCATCATCGGCGGCATGGCGAAGAATGTGCTCAAACGCATCGTCGCACATGCGGACGGCTGGCTGCCAAACCGGGTGACGCCGGCGGAATTGGAGGCCGCGCGTAAGGAACTCGATACGCTAGCGACAGATGCGGGACGGGATCCGAAATCGATCACGATCACGATCTACGGCCAGAAACCGAACCGCGCCCATGTGCAATCGCTTTTCGACGCGGGCGCCGATACTGTCATCGTCAAACCGGAGTTCGTTGAGACGGAAGCGGAGATGGGCGCGCAACTGGAACGGATGGCGGAAGCCGTGCTTTAGGAAGCTTAATCGACCTTTTCAATTGCCTGCATTGCGAACTGCCTTGTTGGTTAGTTATCGTTCTTGGGATGCCGCTCCGGGGTTTACAATATCGGTTGCAGCACCGCCATCGATGGATTCGAGTTGCGCCTTGTCATCGGCGATGAAGCGCGCGACGAGCGCTGGATCCTGCATCGGGATGAAGTGGCTAAAGTCGGGAAGATAGACGTCGCGGCCATTCTTGAACTGGGCCGCGAGTTCTTCCCAGGTCGGTGATTTCGTGAAGTTCGTCACCTTCCATTCTTCTTCAGTG
>Ga0115002_10006029_pt1 | contig 14096 bp, 11 predicted proteins | sample ArcticOcean_MG_C_8_FD_89576 | JGI IMG/M metagenome (GOLD analysis project Ga0115002, IMG submission 89576) | Marine microbial communities from western Arctic Ocean - ArcticOcean_MG_CB11_86 | ecosystem: Environmental > Aquatic > Marine > Oceanic | place: Arctic Ocean: Canada Basin | collected... | reverse complement strand
CGATTTCGCCCAAGTGGATAACCGCGTCGACACCGCGCACGGCTTCCCATACGGCCGTGTCTTTGTTCAGTTGGGTCGGGTCGATGACTTCAAATTCATCATCCGGGCGTTCGCTCTGAATCGCGTTGACCATACGCTCGTCTTCTGCAGCGATTAAAATTTTCACAGGTTCCTCTTCCTTTCGCGGCCAGAGACCGCTCCTACCAAGCACGATAAGAAATCGAGGCAAAGACCCCTATGGTCGGTTTCGCCCGCCGCGAGTCCTGAGGCCACGCAAGGTTAAATACCAAGGTGCAATGCGGTTTTTATATTTCATGTTCGAAGATTAATACGAAGCGTATCAATTCCCAAGGGAAATTTTTAATGTGCAAACTCTTATGCAGGTTCTGTCTCCGACCTTTCTACAACTTACACCTTGTTTAATTGTATTCCATTAATCTATATAAATTTATGCTTGATATCTGCACGGATGTTTACTATTGTATACCCAGCAGTTTAGGCTAAAAAAATCTAAAATGAGAACAAGTGGGCCATTGTTATGGGTATTTGGGAAGCTGAAACTTTCCCAAACTGGTTTTTAAGGGGAATCTTATGGGCACAGTGCTTGAAGGGCTGACGTGTCGGCCATTGTGGGTGTCACAGATGGGGTGTTTGAAGGGGTGTTTGGATTATTTGGAAATGGGGATGTCCGAAGCGTGGATGTTTGGCGTCACAGGTCACGCGTTTGTGAACAACATTGCATTTGATGTATGCCCCAGTGGCCCCACGGCGTGGCAGTGTGAGATGTTGTTCAAATTGGGCAAAAATGCCGGTTTTGATGTGGATACAGTTTTCGCTACCAAAGCCGACAGTGATTTTCCAGAGCAACAACTCAAGGCCTGGACGTTGATGCGCGAAGCACTTGATGCGGGGGTGCCCTGTTATGGGTGGGAACTGCAAAAGCCAGAATATTATGCCATTGTGGGTTATAATGATGCAGGCTACCATTTCCACGGACATGGGGCTGATGTCGATACCCCCATTCGAACGTGGAATACATTGGGTGATTCTGACATGGGCATATTGGCCGTGCATTCGGTAAAACCTGGGTTGGCAACAGAAGATGCGTTTGCGGTGCGCGAAGCCCTCTCGTTTGCAGTCCAATTTGGTCGGTCGCGCGATTGGGTATTTGAAGACTATACGTCTGGCCCAGGCGGGTTTTCTGTGTGGGCCAACGCCTTGGAGACGGGCAAAGCAAATGGTATGGGTGTGGCCTATAATGCTGTGGTGTGGGCCGAGTGTCGCCAATATGCGGTGGAGTTTTTGAAGTCTGTCATTGCACGGGGCATTTTATCGCGCGATGAAGTACAAGACGCGCGTGAAGCATATGAAATCTCTTACAACGCCCTTCAAGAAATATCTGAACTGTTTCCTTTTTTTGGTCATCGAGAAGACCATATTCGAGATGAAGGACGCGTCAAAAAAGCAGTCGAACTTTTATATCAGGTGCGCGATGCCGAAGATCGTGCATTAAATACATTTGAAGAAATTGTTTCTTCCGAATTTGTTGCAATCTAAAAAAATCACGGAAGCACCCCCTAACCCCCTAAAAGGGGGAACAAGGACCAAAACCTGAATACGACCTCCTGGTGGTGTGGGCCGTTGTGCAGTTGGTGGGGGTTGGTGTGTGGGAAGGATGGCGTGTGGAACACGAGGTGGTGTGTGGGAACTGCGCGGGCTGGTGAGGGTGGTCTAAGCCTGTAAAAACACTGAAGCACATTAAAAGCCCCACGCAGTAGGGCAGTGGCACGTGAGCTGGCGAACGTGGGTGTGTGGTGCCTTTTTGCCTACTTTTTTGGTTGTTGAAAAAAGTAGGACGCCGTAGGCATAGCAGGTATTTTTTCACTGGAAAACCCCAAAACAAAGCTGCATCTTAAACCCAACCGTGAAAACCCCGATACTTTGAATCCCATTCCACAAAGGCCAACACACATGTCCAAAACCACCAACGCCGACGGCTTGCCTGCCATCACTCTGACCGAGGAACAAAAATACATTTTTGACACCCGCGGCTGGTTGTCTATTCCCGCTGTGCTTGATGAAAGTGACATCACCGAAATGCGCGACTTCGCGTATCGTATGGCGCGTGAACCCGAATCTATTCCCGAGCATGAACGATCTTCAGTCGGTGGACCTTTGCAGCGCTTGCTCGATCATCCGAGTGTGGTTGGTTTTATGAATGAATTTGTCGCCTATGACCCGCTGGCTTCAGATGATGGGTATGGTTTCCGGTGTGAAGGCAGTTTCTTAACCCTTCGCCCGTGGGGGCCTGGCAATAAGACGTTTCGTCCTCATGGTGGCAGCGGTATGTTCAATTTCCCCGGCAATCACCATACGTATCACTCCCTGCCCGGCAAAGCGAACAGTGGATTGACGCGCGTGGTTTGGGAACTCAATCCCATTGTCAAAGGAGATGGTGGCACGCTCTTTCTAAGCGGCAGCCACAAGGCCACCTTTAATAGACCGCTTTCTACAGACAATGAAGACAGCCCCTTGTGGGACAGTTACGAATGCCCTGCTGGATCGGTGCTCTTTTTTTCTGAGGCGATCACGCACGCGGGTGTTGTGTGGAAAAGTGAAGAACGCGAACGCTGTGCCATTTTTAATTGTTACAATACCATAGGAAGCAAGTGGCACGCGTGGGAACCACCCGAAGCCGTTTCTGCTGCCCTGCCTTCCAAACGCCAGAGTTTGTTCCGGCCTGTGCATTGTGATCGCAATGTTGTGGGTCCAAGTGACAAGAATAATCCAGGGAATGCCTTTTTCCCTCGCCGCGAGCCCGAACCTGTAGGGTAGAAGTGTATGTCTTTTTGAAAATGAAAAGAACAAAAGCGTTCGCACACATAAAGTGCGAACGCTTTTGTTTTTAAAATACAGCTGACATGTTTTAAAGTATGATTTTTTTTGTTTGATGGGACTATTATAATAGGACCCCATCACGTGATAGAGGAATATATGGAAGCGTTACAAAATTTGGTAGAAAACGCCGCAAAGGGTGACTTGCGGGCTTTTAAAACACTGATGATCCAATTTCAAGATATGGCTGTTGGATATGCCTTCTCCAGGCTTGGCGACTTTCATTTGGCCGAAGATGCGGCCCAAGAGGCGTTTGTCGAAGCCAATCGCGATCTTTCAACCCTTCGAGACTCAATGGCTTTTCCAAGTTGGTTTCGGAAGCTCATTTTTAAACAGTGTGATCGCATTTGGCGTCGGAAAACACATGAGACGGTATCATTAGAATATACATCTGAAACGGCCTCAGAAGTACCCGATCCCCTTCAGATCACCGTAAATGTTGAGACAAAAGCTATGATTCATCAGGCAATAGAAGCACTTCCAGAACACCAGCGTCAGACGGTTATGCTATTCTATATTTCGGATTATTCACAAAAGGAAGTGGCCGCGTTTTTAGATGTGCCTGTGACGACAATACAAAAACGTCTATATGATGCCAAGCAGAATCTTAAAGAAAGGATGCTGAATATGATTCGCGAAGAAATTCAAACCCATGCACCTTCCAATGACGATAGATTTGTGCGTCGTCTTGAGACGGCTATTCGAGACAGTGATATTGAACACTTAAAAGCGTTAATTGAACAAGACCCCGATGCGATTAATCAGGGGTATGAATGGTTTGAATTGCGATACAACAATCATCCACTCGCATATGCCACACGGATGGGTAGAATTGATGTGATGAAGGTGTTACTTGAAGCAGGAGCCGATGTGAATGTGGATACAGAATATGGCAATCCAATGGGGCGTGCAATGGGGCGGGGTGATGTTGCGGCTATGGATCTGCTTCATAAGCATGGTGCAAAATTTGATCTCAATGCGTCGTTAATGATCGGCTGTGAGGTGCAAAGACCCGAGACGCTCACGTGGCTGCTTGAAAAAGGGGCCGATCCGAATTTTTATCATGAGGAATGGGGATGTACGGTGCTGATGGCATTGGCGCAGACGTATACACGGCGCGATACGTTGAACGTGTGTGTCAATATTCTGATTGATGCGGGTGCCGAGTATGACGACGGGCCCATTATGGATATTCTGCGTGGGCGGGCGGATCTCTTAAAGGCGCGGATTGATGAAGGCCCAGATTTGGTACACAAACGATTTGATTTTGATTATGGCGATCATTTGACACTTCGTGGCACGACGCTGTTACACATTGCGGTAGAATATAATGTGCGGTCATGTGTGGATGTTTTGCTTAAACAGGGTGCAGATTTAAATGCCCAAGCTGAAATGGGCAAGAATGGTGTGGGTGGGCAAACGCCTCTCTTCCATGTGATTGGCAGCAATCAGGGGCGCTGTTACGATATGTTTGAATATCTGTTAGAGAAGGCACCTGATTTGAATGTGGTGGCGAAGGTTCAAGAGAATTCTAAGGATGATGGCAAGGTGATGGACTGTGTGCCTAAAGGGCAAGATCACTTTTTCGATAAGGTGCGCGAGGTCACACCGTTGGTGTATGCACTGTGGTATGAACATGAACCCAAATGGCGCAGTGCTGAGCGTGAAGTAGAGAAACTAAAGGCGTTGGGTGCGCCTAAAGAATAGTTGGAATATCTTTCTCCTTCGTACATCTTTAGAGCTGTATCTAACGGTCTATAGCTATCTGATATGACAATAAGGCTCCTGTTTCGTGCACAGAGACAGGAGCCTTGTTTGTGTGTACCTATCAATTTTAGCGATCAAAATAAGCAATAGCCATTTTTAGCTTGTCTCCTCTTTCCTTATGGCTCTTGTTTAAATAAACCGGCAATAGTTTGGTTGAGCTTTTGATCTCCAGTCCGTAGGACTTCCCAATCGTAGCGTTGGAATTTATTCCGGCGTGAAGGCCGAGCGATTACCGATCTAATTTTTCAATCTCCATCAGGCAAGGCTCAGGGCTCAAAGCATTTTCCCCTCAAGCCCTCCCACTTTTTGATCTTACAAATCTTCATTCGGCATTTGTGGATGTTGCGCCGGAAAGAGTACGTCGAGCAATTCTGCTGCGTCACCCGTGAGTATCATGCCAGACATTTCAGCAATTTCATCCGCCGGTTCTTTGCCAATAACGAGTTGTGCAAATTCGTGCCCACTTTCGACTGTGCTGTCTGTTTTGCCATCTAAGCGGATGGTGACTTCGCCGTTGTTGATGGATAGGATTGAAGATTGATCCACGCTTCGGTAAAGGCTTCTTGCGCGGCGTCTTGGGCCAAATCGAAATCTTTTAAAATGGCATACCCATATCCAACCGCCAGATCTTGAAATCGGGTGACGATCTGGCCATATACATTGAGGTCGCCCTGTTGCGCCTGTTTGAAGATGGGTTTGAGTGTGTCCATATTTCCCTATTGGTTGAAGGCCTTCACCTATAATATTCCAAGTTGTAGAAAAAAGGTGTACGCACACACAAAAAAGTTCCTGCTCTAAAATGAGAACAGGAACTTTCAAGTCATCGATATAAAAAATATCCGAAATAAACGCTTCACACAATAAAACCGCCTTTCGGCCCCAGCCAAATACTTCCCCCTTTTCAAAGGGGGATCGAGGGGGATTCGTCAGCGATCAACGCTTTTCCATTCAAGCTGACACATTCAACCCGCTATCGGGCTAAGACGTCCTCAATCGTTTTTGTTAATACCACCAGATCAATGGGTTTGTTAACACGCCCTTTAAAACCATTACATGAATTATAGACAGACAGAAAAACCCATCTATTTTAACTGCGTTCTTCAAAAAAATCGGACGCACGCATGATGCTGTCTTGCTGACGCACAATAAGGCCTTTGACACGGGGCAGGTATTCATTTATCCAACGCGGATCATTGCGCACAGCCTGTCGGGCTTCTTCAAAGTGCGTGTAATCCCGATAAGCCCAAATGTGAACCACACGATTCAAGGTGCCAATATCGGTATAATACCACCCCGCCAGCTGAATCCCATTGTCTTCCCGCACCGGAAGCGCCACCTCTTTCACAGCTTCCATATAAGTTTGCAAAGCACCCGGCTGCAAGTCGTACGTTCTCATGTCATAGATCATAGTTTGTGTCCTTTTAAGAAGGTGAATAAGGAGAAGTAAGCCTCAAGATAAAGCCAAATTTCTGTGTAACAAACAAAAAATCCAACGTCAATGACGTCGGATTTTTTATTTCAAATGTATTTCCAAACCGGTGTTATCCCTCCTCGTCACCACCCGTATCCGCTCCCCCACCAATGAACTTGACACTCTTAACTTCCCGGTTGGCCAACCGAATACCTTTGGCCGTTTTACCCTTCACCAAATAGTCTTCAACTGCAAATTCTTCTTCAAGAATGCGCACCCGAGGTTTGGGTTTGTAGCTCACGTGAACATTCAGGTCACGGTTGGTGGTAAACTTAAGCACCTTACACCCTTCGGGCACAATTTCATACCCTTTATTCATAATGAACTTGTCGAGCGTGCAACGTTTGATGCAAGGATACTTCGTTTTCTTTTCGCGATAGATGAGGGTGTAAATACGCTCTGAATCGACAAAGCCGCAAAAGAGCATGCCTTTGTCTACAAAGAGCCGATCTGGCGCGTCGTGGAGAGAATAGGTGCCGTTTTGTCGAATAACGAGCACCCGGTCATATTGTGAGACGTCCATGAGCACATTGCCATTGACATCGTAACCGAGGTAGCCCGTGTTTTTGTCATAGCGCAGTTTGAGATTGCGCTGGGCCGCTTCGCGCACATCAACCTGACTGAAAGAGCCAACCTCGGTGCGTCGGGGATATTGATCTTGGTATTGGTCAACGAGGTATTCAAGAAAGTCGATGGTAAAACCCGTGATGTTGCCCAAGTTGGTCTGAATTTCTTTGAGCCGGGCACGCATGTCGCGCATTTCTTTTTGTGCTTTGTTGATGTCATAGAGCGAAATGCGGCGAATGGGAATTCTGAGCAGGGTATCGACATCGTCTTTGGTGACTTCGCGTTTGATTTTGGGTTGGTAAGGAACAAGGCCATCAAACACGGCTTGGATGACGCCATCGGCTTCGGTGACTTCTTCAATGGCTTTGTAAACGCGTTCTTCAATGAAGATCTGTTCGAGTGTTTTGGCGTGTAATTTGTCACGCAGTTGTTTTTGCTCAATTTTGAGTTCCGCAGTGAGAATTTCTACGGTATGATCGGCATTGTATTTGAGCATTTCAGTGACAGAGCCAATGTGTGGCCGACCGTCTTTGATGACCAGTGCATTGATGCTAATGGATTGCTCACAGTCGGTGAATGCATAAAGTGCATCTATCGTGTCTTTTGCGTGTACACCCCGGGCAAGGCGAATTTCGATTTCGACCTCTTCACCGGTGTAGTCGCTGATGCCTGCAATTTTGAGTTTGTTTTTACGGGCCGCTGCTTCAACAGATGCAATGAGCGATTCTGTTGTGGCACCAAAGGGAAGTTCGCGAACAACAATGCTTTTGGGGTCTTTGGTGTCGAGCTTGGCACGCACGAGCACTTTGCCATTGCCGTCGGCATATTCGGTCACATCGACATAACCGCCGGTGGGAAAGTCTGGAAAAACTTGGAAGTCTTCGCCTTTGAGATATTGAATTTGTGCGTGTAGGAGTTCGATGAGATTGTGTGGCAAAATACGTGTGGCCATGCCCGAGGCTATGCCTTCGGTGCCTTGGGTGAGCAAGACGGGTATTTTTGCGGGGAAGCTAACGGGTTCATTGTTGCGCCCGTCATAAGATTCGATGTATTCGGTGACTTCGTGATTGAAGAGCACATCGTTGGCCAGTTTTGTAAGGCGGCATTCGATGTAACGAGCGGCTGATGCAGAATCACCGGTGAAGATGTTGCCAAAGTTGCCTTGTTTTTCAATGAGCAGATCTTTGTTGGCCAAGTTGACCAATGCACCATTGATCGATAGGTCACCGTGAGGATGGTACTTCATGGTTTGGCCCACGATGTTGGCCACTTTGTGAAATTTACCGTCGTCTTGCTCTTTGAGTGCATGGAGAATGCGCCGTTGAACGGGTTTTAATCCGTCATCAATGTTGGGAATGGCACGGTCTTTAATGACATAAGACGCGTGTTCCATGTAGTAGCGGTCAAATAGGGTGTCGATATAGGCCATGATAGTACTCTGTGTTAGAAAGATGAATGGTTGATTTGCAGACTTGCGGCTGTTTTTATGCGATTATCAGCAGATCACGGAAACGGATAAAAGTCCATATAGGTTTATTTGGTCTTTTGCGAAGCCTGATTATACCAAATTTTCAATGATGTAATCGCGACGATCGGGCGTATTTTTGCCCATGTAAAATTCGAGCATGTTATGCACCGCGGCCAGGGAGCGGACATCGACTTTGATGAGGCGGATGTCCTTGCCAATGAATTGCCCAAATTCTTTGGGCGAAATTTCACCCAACCCTTTAAAACGAGTGACTTCGGGGCCGCGAATGGCTTTGATGGCTGCTTCGCTTTCTTTTTCGGTATAACAATAGCGGGTTTCTTTGCTGTTTCTCACTCGGAACAGGGGCGTTTCGAGAATGTAGATGTGCCCCGAGGTGACGAGTTCTTCAAAATAATAGAGGAAGAATGTCATCAGCATGTTGCGGATGTGAAAGCCATCGTAGTCGGCGTCTGTGGCGATGACGACTTTGTTGAAACGTAAGTTTTCAATGCTGTCTTCAATGCCGAGGGCAGTCATGAGGTTAAAGAGTTCTTCGTTTTTATAAATGGCGGCTTTTGTGCGGCCAAAGACATTGAGCGGTACGCCTTTGAGGCCAAAGATGGCTTGGTTCATCACGTCACGTGAGGCCACCATGGAACCTGCAGCCGACGGGCCTTCGGTGATAAAGATGGTGGATTCTTCCCCTTGTTTTTTGTCGTCGTAGTGATTTTTGCAGTCTTTGAAATGGGGAATTTTGATGGCGACTTTTCGCGCGGCATCTTTGGCTTCTTTTCTAACGGCATTGAGTTCTTTGCGCAGGCGTTCGTTTTGGTTGATTTTTTCTTGTAGCTTTTTGGAGGCGTCGGGATTTTTGTGTAGAAAATCGACGACGGCACTGCGTGTGTCGGGTACGATCCAACGCACATCGGTATTGCCGAGTTTGTTTTTGGTTTGCGATTCAAAAATGGGGTCTTTGAGTTTGACAGCAACGGCACCGCTGATCGATTCGCGCACATCAATGCCGTTGTAGTTCTTTTTATAGTATTCGTTGACGCCTTTTAAAATGCCTTCGCGGAAAGCACTTTGGTGGGTGCCGCCATCGCTGGTGTATTGGCCGTTGACAAAGGAGAAATAGTTCTCGCCATAGTTGGATGTGTGGGTAAAAGCAAATTCGAGGTATTGCCCTTTGAAGTAGGCGGGTTCATAAGTGACTTTGTCGCCGACCTCGGCATTGAGAAAGTCGAGCAGGCCGTTTTTGGAGATGAATTTTTGTTTGTTGAAGATGAGCGTGAGGCCGCTGTTGAGACAGGCATAATTCCACATGCGCCGTTCGACATATTCAAAGTTATACTCATATTCGTTAAATATTTCAGTATCTGGTAAAAACTCAATGAGCGTGCCATCGGGTTCGTTGGTTTTGCCTTTTTTTTCGTTTTTAAGATCACCTCGTTCAAATGTGGCTTCGGCATATTTGCCGTCGCGATACGCTGTGACACGAAAGAGGCTGGACAGTGCATTGACGGCTTTGGTACCTACACCGTTGAGACCTACGCTAAATTGAAAAACTTCGTCGTTGTACTTGGCACCGGTGTTGATAATCGATACCGCATCGACAATTTTTCCAAGGGGAATGCCACGCCCATAATCTCTTACGGCCACATCGCTTCCATCTATGGTGATGTCGATTTTTTGACCATGGCCCATAATGAATTCATCAATGGCATTGTCTACAATTTCTTTGAGGAGAACGTAAATACCATCGTTGGGGTCATCACCATTGCCCAAGCGACCAATGTACATGCCTGTGCGCAAACGAATGTGTTCGAGTGATGAGAGTGTTTTGATTTTGCTTTCATCGTAAACCGAGTCATTGGTTTTGCCATTCATTGACGGGCCAAGCAAATCAAGTTGTGGTTTAGAAGGTTTATGCGATTTGGTGGCTATAGGCATATGTTTTTCCATCGTGTTGAGAGGTGATTTAAACTTGGATATTGTCACTGAAATACAACGGTACACACCCGCTTATTTGCTGCGGTTTTGAGCAGTTTAACTTTTAACGATCAGTTTTTAGAAAAAATCGGGGTTTTTAAGTGTTGAACGTTGATCGTTTTGGGTGTTTTTGACGATCAAACGGATGGGTATTTATAACATCATGCGCGGCGAATAACCGCTTATTTGGGGAGTAAGAGGAGAGGTTTTATAATATAGTAAGTGAATGGGATTCTTTCAAGCCCTAATCACGGAAGAACACAGAAAACAGAACAAGGAGGAAAAGCACGGAAGCCTAAGAAACACGTGTGGGTTAGGCCTTTTCGATTTATACATTTGAAGGGAAAGCCACCATGTTTTCATGGCGCGTACGGCGCCCACGTACGATGAGCCCTGGGCGGCCTTTGGATTGGCCACCCACTTGCTCATTGTCGGGGTCTTTGTAGCCCACGCGTACCATGCGGCGCATGTGTGGGGTTTGGTTGATGCGTGATCCGTGGATGGTGTGAATGCAAAAGACCACCACATCACCGCGTTTGGCTGGTACGGGCACCGTGTCTTCAATGTTGTATTGATCGGTAGGCAAATGCGGTGTGCAGGTGGATCCATCGGGATTTTTGCGAACGTGTTTTAATGCGCCGTTTTTGTGCGACCCGGCAAGGAAGCGGATGCAGCCATTTTCGTCACGGGTGTCGTCAAGGTGAACAAGACAGTCGACATAACGGCCATCGAGATGCTCATAAAAGGCCCAGTCTTGGTGCATGGGAAAGGGGTGCCCTGTTTCGGGCGGTTTGGCATGAAGGGTGGTATGATGGAGTTCTACATTGGGGCCAATAAGATCGGCAATGGCACCTGAGAGTTTGGGGTGGGTGACAGCATCACACCAAGATTTGGAGTAGCGATGGAGGTCGTGCAGGGCAATGAGTTTGGATTGTTTTTCTGTGGCTTCATCCATATATACCTTACGCCAAGGTCCGCTCCATCCGGCACTTTTGCCGGCCCAGGTTTGAATTTGCCAATCGAGTTCATCGGCCATGGTGTCGATCTCTTCTGTGTTGAAAACATTGGGAATATGCAGGAAACCGTTTTCTTGGTAAAAAGCAACCTGATCTTCGCTGAGTTCATGTCGTGTGGGCGCTGTTGCGACATCGGCCATAGAAGTCTCTCCTGTTTTTGCTTTTGGTATGTGGGCGTTTGCTATAAATTGAGAAATGTAGAATTAGAATCTTCTTACTTATAGGGCTTAATTTTTTGGACATTTCTCTTGATTTCCTAATTTAAGGCATCTGCACATTTTATGAAAGCATGTTTCTTTGTGATCTCATCAGGGAGTACTAGACGAATAGGAGTGACAAATGAAAATTACCGATGTGAAGACCTATCAGTTGCGGTATCCGTTGCGGGAGAAGTTTGCCAATTCGAGCAGTTGGAGTACTTCGCGTGGCGCACATGTGGTAGAAGTTGTCACAGACAGTGGGTTCATTGGATGGGGTGAGGGCAGTGATAATTTGAAGCGTTCAGATATGGAAGCCCATGTTATTGGACACAGCCCATTTGAGTATGCCGCTATTTGGCAAGCGTTGCATGAAAGCCGAGTGAGCCCGCGTGCAATTAGCGGATTGGATATTGCCTTGTGGGATCTGATGGGCAAAGCTTTGGAAATGCCTGTATACGAATTATTGGGCGGTGCCGTGCGAACAGAGATTCCGGCATATGCCAGTGGTTTGTTTTGCAAAGATCGCCCCGATATGACACAGGTTTTGGTGGATGAAGCAAAGGGATATGTCGATCAGGGTTTTGGGGCGATGAAAATGAAAATTGGGTTTGGCGAGGCTTATGATGTAAAAAATGTGACGGCCGTTCGTCAAGCCATAGGAGATGATGTGTTGTTTGCGGTTGATGCCAACTGTGGATATGATGTGAGCACGGCCATTGATGTGGGTCGCAAGATGATGCACAATGATTTGGTTTGGTATGAAGAGCCCATTTTGTCTGATGATGTGCACGGGTATTTGGAAATTAAACACGCGTTGGGTATGCGGATGGCAGGTGCGGAGGCTTTGGCTGGGCGATGGGCTTTTCGAGAATTGATTCAGCAACGTGCGTTAGACATTGTACAGCCCGATATCAGCATTGCAGGTGGTTTTACCGAGTGTCGATTGGTGGCCGCTATGGCCAGTGCAAATTATATACGTGTATTGCCCCATATGTGGGGCGGCCACATTCGGTTGGCTGCTACAGTTCATTGGCAAGCAACACTTCCCGATTGGCCCAAGGTATTGAATTCTTTTCCGTCTCTATTTGAATATGATATGACTGAGAATGGCTTGCGAACCGATTTGGCAAAAAACCCGATTCAGGCAGTAGATGGTGTGTTACATTTGCCTCAAGAACCGGGTTTGGGCATTGAGATTGATCGAGATGTGTTGGAAAAATATGCGGTATGACGTTGCGAACTTATTTTAAGGATTCGAAGAAGTGATAGATAACAAGGTGGGTTTGTGTACAAATTGCCGATACGCGCGGGTTGTAAAAAATGAGCGCGGATCGGCATTCTTTTTGTGCGAGCGATCAAAGACAGATGCGCGATTTGTGAAGTATCCGGCCTTGCCTGTGATTGCATGCGAGGGGTATGGAAGGGGTGACATACAATCTACAGAGTAGGCAGCAGATCGTTTTAGGGACTTTATAATGCCATTGGATTGCAATAAAAATAAGAAATAGCTCTCACAAGAAAATTTGCAGGAACTTTTAGGGTTCCTTGTGGGTCTTATATTAAGCCATTAAGGTGATTTTGTAGCCTAACGACAAATGTCTATACAAACCTCGGATTTCTTTACCGAAGATGCATAGACATAGGTAAGTATCTAAAAAACAAATAAAAAAGTCGTTGGTTACCTACCTGGCGGGGACGGAACCAACGACTTCGGAGGGTTGTGTGAGGAGATATTATTGTCTCTCCACACGCCTTAATGTTTACTTATGGTAACTGTTCTTGAATCTGATGTCAAGGATAATCTGTGACAATTTGTCATAGTGGTTTTTAAATATATATATATATATTCGCACTATCCACACATGAAACCGAACATTAATGGGCTGCTTGAGTATAGCGTATGATCAAATTGGATCCCAAATGGATGGACACACCAGAGTCGTTATTTCAACTCAGCCTTGAAACAAACAGCAGGCGTTTGAGAGAGCGATTTTTGGCATTGGCGTTAATTGCTTCTGGGCGTAGTGTGAAGCAAGTTGCTGCACAGGTCGGGAGAAGACGCCAAACCGTAGCTGAATGGGCGGAGAAATACAATGCGTTGGGTGTTGACGGTTTGAAACCGGAGTTTAAGAGCAAGGCTGTGGCATTGCTTTCTGATGCTGAATTTGAAGTATTGGGGCAGGCACTCTATCAATCACCTCAACGATTTGGTTTATCAAGTGATAAGTGGCGCAGTTTTGATGTGGCTTGTTTTGTCAAAGAAAAATTCAACAAAGAAATACATCCTGAAACAGCCCGAAGGTATATACATCGGTTGGGAAAAAAGTGATATAGGGTGATAAAAGAACAATTTTAAGCGCCAACCCAATGTTCTGAGTTGGCGCTTTTTTTTCAAAACATGCGAAATAATGGTTGAATTTTAAAATTTGTGATCGGGCGCAAAACGTTGGTGTTACTCTAAAGATTTAAAAAGTGTTCGGTTTGTTATGTGGTTTTTAATTTTTTTAATTTTTGTGGCAAAATTGTGTTGACAGCCATAAGTTGCGTGCTGTATATTTCTCAAACTTAGCATTTTCCTTTGTGCTGAAATTGTAAAACGCGATTGTGTTTTAAACCGTAAGCAACCTACCTTGGCGGGGACGGAGCTAACGGATTCGGAGGGATGTGTGAGGAGATATTATTGTCTCCCCACACGCCCAAACGATATATTAATTCGCTTCATT
>Ga0115002_10006024_pt1 | contig 14099 bp, 14 predicted proteins | sample ArcticOcean_MG_C_8_FD_89576 | JGI IMG/M metagenome (GOLD analysis project Ga0115002, IMG submission 89576) | Marine microbial communities from western Arctic Ocean - ArcticOcean_MG_CB11_86 | ecosystem: Environmental > Aquatic > Marine > Oceanic | place: Arctic Ocean: Canada Basin | collected... | reverse complement strand
TTACTTCCACGAAGGCCGATTCAAGCAACTATCGCAGACCGGTGGGAAGGTCATCGACGAGTTAATCGCTTGAGATATTACGGCTCAGACCAACGCTTCCACAGCCAGCACGACGCGATTTCGCCCCGATTGCTTGGCGTGATAAAGGGCCGCATCGGCTGCGGCGATCAATTCCTCGGGCGTGTCGGCATGCTCCGGGCAGTTCGCCAACCCGATGCTGACCGTCACGTGGATGGCGGCCTGTGGAAGTCGGATCGTTTCCCGCTCGACCGCAACGCGAATCGTCTCTGCGATATTCCCCGCCTCGGCACGGTCGACTTCCGGCAAGAGCACGGCCATTTCCTCTCCGCCGTAACGAGCCAGTTGGGCGCGCGAGTGACGTCGCGTGCGGCCAACCTCTCGTCGAAGAACTCGCGCGACGACTCTCAGAACTTCATCGCCGGCTTGATGGCCGTGGGAGTCGTTGACCGATTTGAAATGATCGAGGTCGAGCAACAACAGCGAACAGTCCGTGTTGGAACGCGTGGCGATGGACAACTCCTTGCAAATTTGCTCGTCGAACGCGCGTCGGTTGGCCAGTTCGGTTAGTGCATCCTGTCGAGCGTGTCGTTCGGCAACCGCGTGGTGTAAAGCCCGTTGAATCGTTCCAGCGAGATGCTCGGCGGCCCAGTTCAGCAGTTGCTCTTGCGACCTATTGACCGTCGAGGCTTTGTCATTCGTCAGGGAGAGTAACCCGATCACCGCTCCCTGATGGACCAGCGGAACCAAAGCGGCACAACGAATGAGGGTGTCGACTCCACATTCTCTCAATTTCTGTTGGTCGAGGAACAACAGTTCCGAACACAGGAAGCCCAGTTTTGCGAGGCTGTCTTCGTGTTCTTCCCAGCGCCCTTCGATTCTGGAATGATGCGGCGCGCCGCAACGAATCAACGCTCGATTACCGGCCAGCGGATCCTGCGATGTCAGATACAATGCCGCACGACCGGCACCCACTCGTGTCGCCAATGAAGCGAGGAACTCCTCGATCATCGCAAGTGGTGTTTCGAATTCTTGGTCGGTGATCGATCGCAACTCGAGCATTTCTGTTGTCGAGCGTAGACGCGTGGCTTGTGTTTCAAGGACCTGTGTTTGCCGAATATTGCCTGCCACGCTGGCCATGAGTCGGCGTCCCAGTTCGATCTGCTGCGCACGCGGCGCACCCGTCGGGAACAGCGCGGTCGTCACTAACACACCGGCGAATTCGCTTTCGTCGCCGACGGAGACGAGAAACAGTTGTCGCACCTTCTTTCGATCCGCCAGCGACAATTGCGAGAGAACGAGATGGGAATGCAACTGTTCGTTTTCGAGTACGATCGACTGCTCGCATCGTACTTCGTCCAACAATTCATCGCTCAGTACGAGCTGTTTGCAAGACTCGTCGGAAAGTCCTCTGCTGCGACTCAGGCTGAGCTTGCCGTTTTCGTCATGCGCTAGAATCGCTCCAAAGCCGGTTCTGGCATTGGGGACGAAGCGGCGTAGCAGCAAATCGAACGCCCGATCGATTTCGGTCTGCGAAACGAATTCTCTTAAGATGCTGTTTTCCAGATGCGTGAGCGTGCGATCCTTCTGGGCAACGTTGAGTTCGGTTTCCAGACCTTCCTTCTCGGCCCGATACCGCTCGCTCTGACGCTTGACCTGTAGCAATCGATAGAAATGGATGAGATACTGCAGCAGACAAACGAGCGCTAATGCGAGCACATACCCGCCCGCCACGGCATTGTCGACCACCTCAAGCATTCGCGCAAAGAATCCAAACACGATTACACTACCCCTTCACCTGACTTCGATCGTAGATCGACTAGCTTTGTCGGAGAACTCAAGTTAACCCGACGCGTAAGCGAGGGACGCAGGGAGTCGGCTCGATTGCCCTGCGTCCCTCGCTTACGCGTCGGGTTATGATTCAGACTCTGGCAGCGTTTTTCGACAAAGCCTCGTATCGAAACTTAGCTTCCGGCTGGATGTCGTGCGTCCTGCGGATCTCACGGTCTGTTGCCTGGCGTCGACCAACACATCGCCAAACCGAACATTCGTCGCATTCGCTACGACCAACCATCCAGCGGTCCTGAACGTCTTGGTGGAGTGAGGGATTAACACCCCTGTTTGGCCGAGGGCTGGAATTCCGCGCTACGATTCGTCACAACGGACAATCGCTTGCAGGCGAGCAAACCGTCGGATGTATTCCTTTTGTTTCATTTGGGAGGCAGCTTATCGTGACCGTTCACTCCAAAGGACCGGCGTTCGTCGTAGCCGCCTGTGTGTTTTTGCTCGTCGTTTGCGCAACGATTCTTTCCGACTCGCCGCAAACGCCTTCGCCGTTGCCTGCCGATGCTCGTCCCAAGGTCACCAAGGACTTCACCAAGACCACCGATGTCGTGGCCTGGACGTCGTTGTTCGACGGCAAGTCGCTCGATGATTGGAAGGTCAGTGAATTTGGGGGTGACGGTGAGGTGAAGGTCAAAGACGACTGCATCATTCTGGGGGCAGGGCTTGATCTGACCGGAATCAAGACCGACCGTAAACTGTTCAAGCAGAATTATGAGGTGGTTCTCGAAGCGAAGCGGGTCGACGGATCCGACTTCTTCTGCGGGTTAACCTTCCTCGTGGGTGACGACCCTTGCAGCCTGATTGTCGGCGGTTGGGGAGGCGGCGTGATTGGACTCTCCAGTATCGACGACATGGACGCTTCTGAAAACGACACCACGACCTACCAGAACTTCGAGAATGATCGCTGGTACCGAATTCGCTTGCGAGTCACTCCGGAACAGATCCAGGCTTGGATCGATGACAAGCTGCTTGTTGAGCAAGACATCACAAATCGCCGTGTTTCGATTCGCCCGGAAGTCGAACTGTCGCGTCCGTTCGGCTTCGCTTCCTGGCAGACGACCGCCGCGTTGCGTGACATTCGCATTCGCGAACTGCCACAGGAATAACAAGCCGTCTTTTTTTGGAGGGACGACGCTGACCGAAATCAAGGGTAATTTTCCTACAATTCGCAATGATGAAAAATGGTCATGTTCTTTGATTTCACATGCCGCGTTGTCTGCCTATAATGGACTTCCTGTTGATGAGCAAGTCGATCGATTCGCATAGGAACATGAGCATGCATGTTGGATTCGCCAGGCCGGATGTCGATGAGTTGGTGCTCCATCTTTACGGTCGATCGGTCCACCCTGAATTGTTCGATGTCTACGCACGATCCGAATTGCGACTTGAAGGCTTCACCGTCGACCTGCGTCTCTGCGATGCGGGCCATGTCATCGAGTTTCGGCACGCCGGTGGCGTGCTAACGGAAGTCGCATCAACAGGACGGCATCCGTTACCGAATCGGAAACGGATGATCGACAATAAGCTTCACGGGAACCGCGATGAATGCCACGATTTTGAATGTGGCTTACGCTACCAGGTGAGTTATCAGGTGGAATACCTCGATCCGGAAGTGTATCTGAACTTCCACGAAGAGTTGCTGGGCGACTGTCGCCGCGCGGCTGTCGCGTTTTGCTTTCCGCCGGGCAATCGATTTTCTCCTTGCCCGATCAGCTTGATTCGCCGCGAAGTGTATCCCGACAGCCTGTTGGTGCATGCGTTTCACACGTTTCCCGACAGTTGCGCCGTTGTAAAAACGCAATCACTGTTTGAAATGGACGCTGTTCGAGATGGGCAGTGAGTGACGCCGTCGCCAAGCTGAAACGGATTGCGGTTCGTCTGCAATCGGACACCGACGACCTGCGACACACGCTGCTGGAAATCTCGCAGGCGTTTCTGGATGTGACGGCGGACTGCTCGGGTTTGCCGGAGCGATTACACGACGAAATCGGCGAACTGCGTGCCGAACTTGCCGATGTGCAACCTCAGTTCGCCAGCCGACGCCAGACGTCGGTCCTGTTCGATCGTGAAGGGTTGGGCCGGAAAGGAAGACGTCACGCGAAGGAATTGGCTGCCAGAATCATCGCGGTCTGCGATTCGGCCCTGCGTGGTTGAACCAGGTCAGGGAGGGAGAGGCTCCTGCCGAGCCGTTGCAGTCCTTGTGTCCACAAAGCCCATGCGGCTCAGCAGGAGCTTCGCCCTCCCTTTTGTCAAACACCAAACGTTTCAGACAATCAGGCGGCCGACTTGGTAGGTCAGTAAGGCCGCGACGTAGGCGAGAGCCGTCATGTAGACGAACGTAAAAATGGGCCAGCGCCAACTGTTTGTTTCCCGCTTGATGACCATCAGCGTGGCAGCGCATTGCGCGCAGAGTGCAAAGAAGACCATCAACGATAAGGCGACCGGCGTGGTGTAAACCGGCCGACCATCGGGCCACTTCGAGCTTGCCAACGCGCCGCGCAGCCCTTTACTTTCCTCGTCGACATCGCCGCCCAAACTGTAAATCGTACCGAGCGTGGCGATGATCACCTCGCGAGCGGGAAACGATGCGATCGCTCCGACGCCGATTCGCCAATCCCAGCCGAGCGGTTTCACGGCCGGTTCGATCGCATGACCGAGGCGGCCCAGTGCGCTGAGTTCGATGAGTTCGCCTTTCAAAACATTGCTCTCCCGCTGCAATTGGTCGAGCCGTTTCTGGTCGTCCACTTTGTCGCTGGATTCGATTTGCTCGATCTCCGCCTGCATCCGGTCGGCTTGGCTGTGATCTCCCGGAAAATAGGCCGCTGCCCAAACGACGACCGTCGTGGCAAAAATCAGCGTGCCGGCTCGGGTGACGAATGCCTGGGCACGGTCATAAACGCGAACCAACACAATTCTGGGGGAAGGCCATTTGTAGCTGGGCAGTTCCATCACGAACGGCGGCGTTTCGCCCTTGAAGAACGTCTTTTTCAAAAGCCACGCCACCGGAATCGCCACGAGAATGCCCAGGGCATACATGGCGAACAGAACGAGTCCCCGCTTCACGGGTTCCTCGGCGGGTACGAACAGGGCGATGAGCAGCACATAAACCGGCAGTCGAGCCGAGCAACTCATCAGCGGGGCGACGAGAATCGTCACCATGCGATCGCGACGGTTTTCGATCACGCGGGTCGCCATCACGCCGGGAATCGCGCAGGCGAACGATGACATCAAGGGGACGAACGACTTTCCGGAAAGCCCCAGTTTCGTCATCAGCCGATCCATCAGGAACGCGGCCCGCGCCATGTAACCGCAGTCTTCCAACAGGGCGATGAACAGGAATAGCAATACAATTTGAGGCAGAAATATGATGACCCCCCCCACGCCGGCAATCACGCCGTCGACCAGCAGGCTGCGAAACGGCCCCGGAGACATCTGGCCTGTGACGAGTGACGCGACCCATTCCTGCTCCGCCTCGATGCCCCCCATAAAGGGTTCGGCCCAGGCGTAAATTGCCATGAAGACGACCGCCATCAAGGCCGAGAAAAATGCCAAACCGCCCACGCGATGCGTGAGCAGGCGATCGATTCGGTCACTCCCTGTCGCCGGTCGTTCTTTCGGACGAATGACGACATCCTGTAACACCTCGCGGGCCCACTGATAACGCACCTTCGCCTCGACGGCAGGGACGCGGCAGCCCGCTTCTCGCAAGCGACCACGGGCTTCCGTCAAATGTTTTTCGAGATCGAAATTCGAAGTGCGATCTTCAAACTGCGATTCCACGTAGCCATGCACATCCAGAAGCATGCGCTCCAGCAGGTAGGTCGGCACACCGTCGCAACCCGATGCCTCCAACGCTCCGGCCAGCGCGTTACATTCCTCGTTGAACAGGGCTGGAAACAAGGAATCGGGGCGGCGTTCCGTTCGCTCGGCTGTTTCGACAATCGCCCGGCGGATGTCGTCGAGTCCTTGCCGCCGATGGGCTTCAGAGACGACGACGGGAATTCCCAGTTTCTGGGAGAGTGCAGCCGCATCGATTGTCACGCCGCGTGATTGTGCGACATCGTGCATGTTGAGCACGAGCACGACGGGCAGCCCGATGTCGAGCACTTGGCTGACGAGATAAAGGTTTCGTTCGAGATTGGAAGCATCGACAATACACACAACCGCATCGGGTCGGCTGATGTCTGACTGCCTTCCCAGCAGGACATCAACCGAGACCATCTCGTCGAGCGAACGGGGGGCCAAGCTGTATGTTCCGGGCAAGTCGACGAGATCGATTTGGTTGCCGTCCCACTCGACGCGGCCGACTTTCTTTTCGACGGTCACGCCGGGGAAGTTGCCGATCCGCGATCGCATGCCGGCCAGCGCATTGAACAGCGTGCTTTTTCCGGTATTCGGGTTGCCGATGAGGGCAACAGTGAGCGTACGGGAGGGGGTTGTGGCGGGGGCGGTCATGGAGGGAAACCGAGAAATGCGGGCGGGCTATTTTTGAATAACGACTCGTCGGGCTTCGGCGGCACGCAGGGAAATACGATATCCACGGACTTCAAATTCGATGGGATCGCCCAAGGGGGCAAAGCCGACGAGTTGAATCTCCTCGCCGTCGATCAGTCCCATCTCCATTAAACGCGTGGCGATGCCGTCGTCGCCGGTGACATCGACGATGGTTGCCCGGTCGGATTTTTTGAGAGTGTCGAGGGTGGTCATGGGGCTGGTCGAGCGGGAGGACAGGTAAGAAACATCAGACAAGGTAAGCAGGCGAAGCGTGGAAGTGTAAGCAATTCTGACTACTCGATCTCGACGAGAATCGAGGCGGCATCGCCGCCGCGAAATGACATCCGGTGGTTCTCGATCGCCACGATGCACGGGCTACCAGGGCGCACCATCCTGACGGGAACTCCCTGACGAAGGCCCATCTCTGCGAGCCGAGTGACAAGTTCGTGCTGCCCATCGATTTCGCAGATACGACCCGATTCCCCGGGTTTTAAGAATTCCAGTGGGACCACCTGTTGCAAGGCCTCAATTCCTACCGGTAGTAAACAGGGCGAGACTGAGACGCAATCTCGCATCAGCACTCATTGTATTCCGTTGGCGCCGGACGTCACAACCAAGTCCGGCCGATTCCGGGTGAATTGGCCATCTCTGCATGAGTCGGCACGAAAAAACGGGGTTAATGGAGCGACGCGGCCCAGTCGATCCGGGTTGACAGAAAATCGGGCGAGAACTATCTACCTCGGCTCCTCTCTCACATCCACTTACTCCCCATTTCCAACCCGACGAGTCGCTCGCCGCGTTCCCGGTCTGTGTGCGCCTGCCTTGATGTGCAGCTCGCCACCGCTGGTCGCGAGGTCAGCGGCGTTCGCTGGAACACGAATGGCCGATCCCGACAAAGACACTGAATTGCCGGACTCGACCGACACACCGTCGGCAGGTTCCGCCTCGCAGTCACTGCGGGAACGTGCGCGATCACTGCTGGTGCGCGCGAAGGAACACAAACTGAGGGTGTCGTTGGGCTTCGTGCTTTTCGCTGCGGTGGCCTACGGTTTGGTCTGGATCAGTACACGGGAGGAGACCATCCCCCAGGCCGAGAAACAAAGGCAGGGCTTTGCTCTGCTCGATGATCGTGAAAATATCAAAGCCCGACTACGGGCCCGGAAAATCGCCCGCCAACTAGATGCGGCGAACTACCGCGATGTGGATTTTCAGGGAGCCATCGAATTCATCGGCGGCATCACCGCATTTAGCGATGCAGAGGATGTCCCGGGCAGTGGAGACATACAAGCCTACATTGCCGCAGAGCGACTATTGTCTGAGGCCCAATCGCGAGGAGTCATCGCGAAACGTCGACCGGAATGGGCGTATTCTCTAGCAATCAGCCTGCATCGTCTCAAGAGAGCAACCGATGCACGGCCACTTCTCGAAGAAGCGGTTGCGACCTACAAACCGAAGCGAGTTGAAACGTCTCTGTTGCTCATCGAAGTCTACCTCGACTTGAAAACGCCCGAATCGCTCAAGAAGGCGCTTAAAGTCAACAGCGACTTGATTGCCATCAAGGGACTTTCGCCAGAGAAGCTTGATCGCGGCTACTTGCAACGAGCACAAATCCTGCTGGCCCTCGATCGCAGTGCTGAAGCAGAGGAAGCGCTCGGCAAGGTGTCGCGAGCGACATCGGAAAACCGTGGTACGGTCGTCTTCCGCGCACAGACACTGATCGCCGAGGCGAAATACACCGCTGCCCTGGAGATTCTTGAACCGATCGCAAACGACATTGGTCTCGACCGGACTTACCCACGGCAAGCCTCATTTCTGATGGGGCTGGCGTCGGAAAAACTGGGAGATGCCGACGCGGCCATTAACTACTACGAGCGAACTGTTCAGAAGTATGAGAACACGCCGGAAAGCCTGGTGGCCAATCTCCGAGTGGCCAATTTGCTCTCTCAGGCTCAGCCCGTTGCCCGTAACGAAGAGGCCCTGGAGGCGTATCGACGAACCCTGCGCACTGTGCAAGATCCCGAGGATTTCCGCAATCGTTGGTTAAGTTTCTCTGAGTTCCGACGTGCGATCCTCGATGCCTGGAACAAATGGAGAAAAAACGGAGCCTACGCCGAGGCCATTGCCCTGTCGGAACTGATGACACCGTTGCTGCCGGCCATGCAGGCCGACGAACTGAAGGCGCGGGCCAACCAGTATTGGGCGGAAGATTTGGAAAAACAGCTTCGCGATGCACCGTTTAGTGAATGGAAATCCCGAACCGAACAGTTGCGCCAACGGTGGCGTCTGAGTGGTGAAGCGTACGACGAACTGGCGACATCGCTCAAGAGTTCGTCGAAATTCCCAGACGCCTTGTGGATTAGCGCTCGACACTTCCGTCGTGCTCACGACTTCGACCGCGCGTTGACACAATTGACGCGTTTCATCAATACGCGACCGAAAGAACTGCTCCCCGAGGCACTCGTAAGACGTGGCGAGGTTCTTCTCGATCTCAATCGGCTTGACGATGCACCGGAGCACTTTCAGAGGGTTGTTGAAACATATCCCACATCGAACGCATCTTACGATGCACGGTATCTGGTCGGCAAAGTGCAACTCGAGAAGAACGAACTCGATGCGGCCGAGGCCGTTTGGCGTGATGTGCTTGCGTTCGACCGGCTCGACCCAAGTGCCCCACTTTGGAAGCTGTCGCTCTTTTCACTCGGGCGGTTGCAATACCACCGGGCTTCGATGCTCCTGTCCAAGTCCAAAGGCATACGGTCTAACAAGTCGAAGACCGCCGAAGAGAAGCTGCTCAGCGAGACATTTTCCCGTTGGGACGAAGCCGTGCGACGCCTCGAAGAATTCCTGAAACGATTTCCGGATGACCCCGGCACAGCCGAGGACGAATATCTCCGTTACAAGTCTGAGGCACGCTACCTGTTGGCGAAATCGTTGCAACATCGAGCGGAAATGCCGCGTCGTCGGCTCAGAACATCGGAGACCGAGAACGCACGCCTCGAACAACGGCGAGCGATGGACGTGCTGTTGCGGCAAGCCATCCAGGAGTTTCGCGTATTGCAGTCTGATTTGCTCGAGGTGGGAGAGCGTGGTCGCTTGGATAAACTCGGGCAGCAGCTCCTGCTCGATTGCTACTTCGAGATCGCGCATACCCATTTTGCGTTAGAGCAATTCGAGCAAGCCATTGTTTCTTACAGCGGTGCGTCCAATCGGTATCCCCAGAACGCTCAAGTACTCGTCGCCTACGTCCAGATGACCAACTGTTACGACAAGCTCGGTAAACCGGCCGAGGCCCGCAGCATGCTCGAACAAGCCAAGGTGATTCTCAAACAAATGCCGGACAAGGTCTTCGACCCGAAAGTCACCAACATGACACGCGAGCAATGGGAGAAATGGATTGATTGGGCGCGTCGGCTCCACCAAACGACAACGTCCGGAGTCATCGCCGACTCTTGAAACACGGTTCGACCGAGACACAACACCCATCCACGCAGACTGTATTCAAAAGCCGAACACCATGCGGACGACTTCCAAAATCGACTACCTCGCAACGTTTCGCACTCGTCGGGATCGTTGTCGCGAACTGCTGGACCTGTCGAACGAACAGGACAGCTTGATCGAACGCGACGATTACACCGGGTTGCTCGACGTGTTGGGCCGTAAGCAGCGAATCCTCAGCGAATTCGCCGAGGCGAAACAAAACCAGCCGGAACTTCTTTCACATTGGAAGACAGAACGCGATGCGCTCGCCCCGGAACTTCGAGACGAGTGCGAACATCTTCTGGCAGAATCGGAATCATTGCTCGGCATGATTATTCAAGAAGAGAAATCCAGCACCGAACAATTGACTTCTCGCCGTGACGAAACACAAGGCCGCTTGCAGACAATTACCCAAGGTTCACAAGTCCACGACGCCTATCGCGATAGTCTTGCTCCATCCACACATCGACGTCTGAACGTCGACGGTTGAAGAGGTAGGTATTCAATGGAGACACACGAATGAATCTCCACTCGGTCACAACAATTCCCATGCACCCGCCGACGTCTTCCGACAAGCGACTGTTACAACAGTTGCTTCCTGGAGACAGTCTTTCCATGGGCACGTTGCGCGAACACATTGGCGAGTTGGCCTCACAGCCAGGCTCTGTTCTGCTCTTGCATGAACCGGGAGTCGACGCCCACGTTGTGGCTCGGGCCATTCATCTTTGTGGGTTGTCCCCAGAGGAGTCACCGGGGAAATCACCGGAAAAGTCCCCAGGGAAGTCCTGGCGGGCAATTGATGGGGCCGTCTATTCCGCCGAATGCCTGTATCGGGAACTTTTCGGTGATGGGATGTCTTCGCCCGGACTGCTGGACGGCCACTGGACCGGAACCCTGTTCCTGGATCACATCGAATACCTGCCGTTACTGATTCAGGAAAAACTTCAACGTTTGATCTCAGCGCCGACCGCCAAAGTGCGGTTGATCGCAGCAACCGAGGCCGAACTGGCAACACTTGTTCGTGAAGGAGCAGTTCTCGATTCGCTGTCGCGGCAAGTTTCCCAAACCACGTTGGTGATTCCTCCCTTGCGGGCCAGGTTGAAAGACATCACCGCCTGCGTCGCGACAATTCTCGACCGAATCGCCTTCACAACGGGGCGACCGCCGCTGCAAGTGACCGTCGAGACGATCGACATGCTCTGCAAACATGATTGGCCGGGCAATCAGGCAGAGCTTGAACAAGTCATCTATCGAGCCGCCATGATCGCGCCGGGACCACAGCTCACCCCGACCGCCATTCGCCCCTGGCTCGATGGTGCTCCTGAAGAACGCGGTTCAAATACGGTGGGGCAGAGCTTGCGAGAAGTCGAACGCATGTTGATCGAAACCACATTCAATCGCTGCGACGGAAACCGTGAGCAAACCGCCAAGGCTTTGAAAATCGGTCTTCGCACACTCTCCGGAAAACTCCGCGATTACGGCTACCCGCCTCGTGGAGGCCCGGGGTCCAACAAACAACCCGTTCTACGAGAAGCCGCCTGACAAGTTTGGAATTTCGCCTCGGCAATCAAGTCGCATCATTCGTTTGACTTCATCATTTCGACGCTTCAGGAGATCATCGACATGCTCGGTTCAATGACCGACTCGACGACCGTCGGGCTGCTGGAGAAATTGGCCATTTTCGGTGAGCGACGGCAAGAGATTCTCGCCGGGAACGTGGCCAACATCGATACACCGGGGTACAAGCCGCGAGATTTGCCCGTCTCGGAATTTCAACAGGCGCTGAAAGACGCGATCGCCGAACGTCGCACGCCCCATTCGTTAAGCACGGGGCTGACATCGCCTTCAAATTCCAGCGAGCGTTTTCAGCAGTTGTTCCCGGAAGAGATGTTTCAAGCCATCGAAACCCAAGACCGTAACATCACATTTCAGGATGGGGCCACGCGGAGTATCGAAGCGGAAGTCATGGAAATGAGCAAGAACTCAATGATGCAACGATTTGCCGTGGAACTCATGTCGGCCCAAATGGGAATGCTGCAAGCGGCTATCAGCGAACGTGTGTAACCCCTGAGAAGCGTCCCAGGAAACCTGGTACTCGTCCGAATTTACGGAGACCAACGCAGTGCTCAATGCCATCGACGTCAGCACCAGCGGTTTGGTTGCTCAACGGCAAAGAATGAACACCATTGCGGGCAACATCGCCAACGTGAACACCACGCGCGGTTCCAACGGGGAATTGGAACCGTTCCAGCGACGCCTGATTCGCTTTTCGACCGAAGACGTTTCCGCTCGTGAAGGTTCCGGGGCAGCCGGCGTGGAGTACCGCATCGAAGTGGATACCGCGAACGATCCGCGACGAGTTCACGACCCAGGCCATCCCGATACCGACGCCGACGGATACGTTGCCTTCCCGAACATCGATCTTGTCACCGAGTTCGTGAATGCCCTGGAAGCCAATCGGGCCTACGAAGCCAACGTCGCGGCCATCGAAGTCACCAAAGAAATGTCCGATGTCGGCCTGCGAATCCTCGCATGATCCCCGGTCGATCCCTGAAACATATTCAACACAAATTGGTTTTGAACGTTAGTAAGTCTTGAGGTCGTCATGTCACAATCCATCAATTCCATTAGCAGTCTGAAGTCGCTATCCAAGCCGTTTGCAACTCCGCAGGCCCTCGAACTGGGCGGAGACAAACAGGGCGGGTCGTTTCAGGACATGCTGCTTTCCTCGTTAAATCATGTGGCCACGGCAGACCGAAACGCTCAGGCAGCCGTCGAATCCAGCCTCGCGGGTGAAGACATTACACAGGCCGAAGTTTTCTCTGCAATAAAAAAGGCCGACATGTCCATGCGGATGCTGCTGCAAGTTCGCAACAAAACACTCGAGGCATTTAACGAGATCAAGCAACTGCGGATGTAATGACATCGTGGCGACATTCCGCCTCAATTGATTCATTTCCTCTTTTCTCTTTTCCCTCCTCCATTCTCGATTTTTAAACCTGCCATGGACGCACTTCGCAAGACCACCGACCAATTCCGCGAACTTCTACGCACGATGTCCGTGAGTCAGCGGGTGACGTTGATCGTTGTTCCGGTCTTCGTGATCGTGGCACTCGGAATTCTCATGCTCAACGGTCGATCATCGGACTATGTCGCCGTTTCGTGGGGGAAACTCTTCACGACCGAAGAGATTATCGGTGCCGAGCAAACGCTGCAAAACGCGGGATTGGAATATCAACGAAAAGGGCAGCGCATCATGGTGCCCGCCTCTAAAGTCGAGGCCTCCAACGCGCTGCTGATGGCCGAAGGCGGTCTCCCCGACGATCCCATCTCAGAGTGGGAGAAAAAATTCGACAGCCAAGCGGGAGTCTTTACCAGCAAGGAGCACTTGCAAACGCTGAAAGACATCGCCCTCAGAAAAGAACTGCGACGCGTTCTCCGGGCGATCCCGGCAATCCAAGACGGCACCGTCATTTGGGCCCGCTCCCGCAACAAGTCTCAATGGGATAAAAGGGCGAAAGTCACAGCCACGATCAGCCTGCGATCGCGACGCGACGCGGAGTTATCACTCCGGCTCGTCGGCTCGTTGCGTTCGGCGGTTGCCAACATGGTTCCCGACCTTGACGCGAGTGACGTGACTGTTATGGATACTCGCACCGGCGAGGCCTTCGTTCCGGACAAGGACGGCGACCCGCTCGACAGTCGCATGATCCAGCGAATCAAAGAATTCTCGCAGATGTATCGCGGCAATATCGCCAACACGCTGTCCTACATCCCCAATGTGCTCGTGACGGTGGATGTCAATCTCGACAACCTCAAGTCGTCGATCATCCGCGAGCAGACGCTCGATTCAAAGAATAAGGTGGCCGTCCAGGAATTATCACAAACGAAGATATTCGATTCCTCGCAGAGCCCTTCAGCTTCAGAGCCTGGTGCAGGCTCCAACAAGCCCAAGAATCTCAACGTGGTCGGTGGGAATAAAAAGTCACAGAAGTCGGAGATCGCAAACATCCAGACACGAACAGTCCCTTCGTTCACGGTCACAGAAAAACAACTCTTCGGGGCCATGCCGACGGCCGTAAAAGTCTCGGTCCAGATCCCGGACGACTATTACCAAGCCGTCGCCAATAAGCAACTAGCGGCCGCGACGAGCGATACGGCTGACGGAGCAACCCCCGCAGCAGACGACGAGCCACCCGACTTGGCTCAAATTCAGACCGATGTGGAAACGAACGTTCAGGCATCGGTCACCAAGTCCATCGGAT
>Ga0115002_10006014_pt1 | contig 14112 bp, 5 predicted proteins | sample ArcticOcean_MG_C_8_FD_89576 | JGI IMG/M metagenome (GOLD analysis project Ga0115002, IMG submission 89576) | Marine microbial communities from western Arctic Ocean - ArcticOcean_MG_CB11_86 | ecosystem: Environmental > Aquatic > Marine > Oceanic | place: Arctic Ocean: Canada Basin | collected... | reverse complement strand
AGTCACCCTCCCATTTATGGGAGGGTCGGAGTCTCAGCTCCGGGGAGGGTTTAGGAACTTCGTTAGACGAGGCCATGGCGAGACGACATCTTGGCATGGCATGCCATTCTGGCGGACGGTTACGCATATCGTCCAATATCGAGTCGACGGCGTTTGAGAGCGTGGTCTCGCAAGTTCAAGTTCAAGCGATAACCTAAATCAACTCCCCACGAGCAAACTGCCAATGCCACGTATGGAGTTGATCGCGCATTGAGTTGTAGAGAGCGAGACCATGTCACGGTTGGATTTACACCGGTCTTACGGGTTGCTCGCAATCTTCTTTTCATCCGACCGGCGGACGAGCCGAGCGTTCGTTCTGTCCCAAAATAACCGACTTGTACCGAAAGTCGTTGGGACTCCACCCCTCGTCTTTTTGTTGGACTCGGGCTCGACCGTCCGACGATTTCTACTGAGAGCCTTCCTTGGGTAACAGATGGAAAATCCGTTTGAACCGAGCGAACAGTCTGTGATAACCAGCAGGCTGTGATAACTGGTCGACCAGATGCCGATGAGTGACATGATTAAAAGAGAGTAACAGAATAATGGCTGTGCAAGTCGCATTGAAACACAAGACGATTTATCGATATGATCGGCCCGTAATACTGGGCCCGCAGATCGTTCGTTTACGGCCGGCTCCTCATTGTTTCGCAAAGACATCCGCGTTTGCTCTCGACATCTCACCAGACGAACACTCCTGCCATTGGCAACAAGACCCGTTCGGCAATTTCGTGGCTAGGATAATCTTTCCTCAAAAGACGGAACACTTCTCGACCGAAGTCAATTTCATTGCCAACCTAGAGACGACGAATCCGTTCAACTTCTTCGTCGAGCCGGAGGCTGAGGAGTTCCCCTTCACTTATGTCGCGTCGACAAAAGAACAAGTCCGTCCGTTCTTGACCCCGGATGTTGCAGGTCCGTTATTGGCCAACTATTTACATCGATTGCCGCAACACATGCAAAGCACGGTCGAGTTGCTCGTTTCTGTCAATCGCCAATTGCGACACGATGTCCAATATGTGACGCGTGACGAGCCTGGAGTACAAGGCTGCGAAGAAACATTGCGAAAAGGTAGTGGGTCGTGTCGCGATTCGGCTTGGCTGTTGGTCCAGATACTGCGTCATATCGGCATAGCTGCTCGATTCGTCTCTGGCTACTTGGTCCAATTGAACAACGACATCGCGTCTATCCAAACTGGATCCGGCGACACCGACACATTTGAATTACACGCTTGGTCGGAAGCCTATGTCCCGGGCGCTGGCTGGATTGGAATGGATCCAACATCGGGACTACTGGCTGGCGAAGGTCACATTCCGTTGGCATGTGCGATTAGTCCTCTACATGCTGCGCCGATCACTGGCACTACGGAAGCGTGTAAAGTCGATTTCCACTTTGAAGTCGATGCACAGCGCCTCTCCGATCCTCCATCGCATTGGATGGATCCAGTTTTTACTGAAGTCGGCTTCAATAGCGAGATCCAATGAACCCCACCATCGAATCGATGACTCAGCCGATGTTCGCTGGCTACCAGTTCGGCAACGACTACGATGAGATGTTCGTGGGTGATCGCGATGCGCGCGACCATTGCCAACGATTCCTGGAACGTTTCGCCGAGCTGGGCCAAGGACCTCAGCCAACAAGCTGGGCGGTGCAACGGAGCGACTTGCTCTCGATAGAAATCGAATTCAGTCAGCCGATGGACGTTGCAGTCACCGACTTCCGCTTAGTAAATCTGGGCGTCAATGCCCCTATTGATGCTGACACCGAATTCACTCTTCAAGCCAGCCATCTAACGGGATCGGGAACCAACACTGTCACTCTTACATTCCTTCCGGATCAACTGAGCAATGGCGTCTACGAGTTGGAAGTGCTAAGTTCTGCAGCCGACGTTAACAACAATCTTATCGATGGAAATCGCGATGGCACCGGCGGCGACTCCTACATCTATCGCGGCGACGCAGCCAACAAGTTCGATCAACTCCAAGCGGATTGGAGTGGCGACGACGGAGTTTCAGTTTTTGACTTTACGACGTTCTCCTATTGGTTTGGCGAGGCTGTTCCCACTGCTCCCAGTTACGCCGATCCCAATCGAGACGACGGTGTAAGCGTCTTCGACTTCAGTAATTTCTCCTCGGCTTTCGGCTCGGGTGTCACCTACCCAACGGCCTTAGTCGGTCGCGAAGCCATTGCTGAACTTCGACGCGAATCCAACCGCGAACCAAATAGTGACATAAGAATCCAGTCGCCTGCTTTGGCCGACATTGGAGACGGCACGACGCTCGACCGGGTGCTGCGAGAATGGAATGCGGCCGAACGAGCTGAAAATCAGCGGCTCGACAGTGAGCCCAGCGACACTATTCGCGAAGAAGTCTTCTCCGAGGACTTGGCCAATTTATTCGGATTCGCCTTTGGGAACTAGAATCGAGCAAGAAACGAAAAACGGCAGGAAAATTTCCCTCCTGCCGTTTTAGTTTTAAAAGTTAATTGCAATGCGGTTTTTGAACGCCGTTTTTAGAAGGCCAGATCGCCGCTCTGCAATGGGTCGCCATCTTCGGCACCAAAGTTTATCGCGTCGATCGCTCCGCCACCGGAAAGGAAGTCGGCATCGCCGTCGGTAGTGAAACCGCCGGCGTTGGTATAGATTCGAAGTAGGCCAGATGAGGGACCGCTCCATTCAGTCCAAAGTGCCAGCAGCGAGGTTTCGTCGCCTTCATTAGCGGCGACGCCATCGGCCAAGCGATCGATACCACTTTGACCGAGCATCGTATCTTCGCCTGATCCACCGATGAGCAAATCTTCGTTCTGGTTGCCTCGCAACAAATCGTTGCCCTCGTTACCAATCAGAACATCATCGCCGAATCCGCCGGAAAGAATGTCGTTGCCGAGGCCGCCAACCAGTAGGTCGTCGCCCTCTCCACCAGCCATTCTATCGTTGCCAATTGCGAGCAGATCATTGAGATCGTCACCGATTAACACATCCGCACCGCTACCGCCGTGCAGCGAGTCGTTGCCATTCTGACCGACCAAGACATCGCGGCCTCCTCGTGCGGACATCCAGTCGTTACCCGTGCCGCCGTACATCGTGTTGTCGCCGTCGCCGGAAAGCATCACATCATTGCCAGCGTCGCCAACCAAAAGGTCGTTGAGCCTACCGCCGATAAGATTGTCACTGCCATCGCCGCCGTGGAATTCAACGGAATGCTTTAGATTGCCAGAGATCGAGATACTATCTTTCCCGTCTTCGCCCAAGGCAACAATCGTTCCCGTAATGTCAAAGGGGCCATGGAAGACGTTATTAATTCGAGCAATGACGGTGCCGCCAACGCCTGACGTGAAGATCATGCGATCCGGACCTGGTGTGGCAAGAGCGTAGAGGTCGCCCGCCTGAAAGTCTTCGCCGTCAAAGATAAACGACTCCATTCCAGTCCAGACGATGTCGCGATTCGCTCCACCCGTTCCCTGTGACGAAAATACACCGTCGGTCGAAGCGGCAAACAACACCGGAACTGCGACGTTGTTCAAGTTGATCACCAGCGTATCTCCGGGAGAAACCGCCGGCGTGTCGCCATGTACGGTAAAATCGGTCGACTGGTTCGTCGTCATTTCGATCCGGTCATCGCCTGCGCCGCCCGACACGTCGATCGTCGAAATCGATCCACCAGTGGCGGCGTTCAAGTCAATGGAATCGTTACCACTGCCGAGCGTGAGAGAGAGTGAACTGACACCTGAAAACGTCAGCGCTGCACCGCCATCGATCAAACCGTTAATCGCTGTGGTAGTGGCAACAATTGCGGTGTCGTCCGTTGTGTCAGTCGTATCGTCGATGGCCAGCGAGTTGTCGCCACCTGCCAATTGAATGTCAATCGCACCGCCGCCAAGTCCGTTCAGTGCAACGCTGTCCGAATCGCTGGATCCGACGATCGTAATGTCGGCACCAGTCAAAGCAGACGTAAGCAATAACTCCGTGTTGACCCGAATCTCCAAGGTCCCGCCAGCGACGTCGACCTGAATCGAATCCCCGTTGCCGTCGCCACCAATCGTGACTGGAGGAGTGACAGCTGGTGGCGCCGAAATTGGCAAGACAAAGTCGTGATTCGTATTGATCTCGATACTATCTGTACTGGTCACGGTGATGCTCACCGTTGCCGTGTCCGTGCCGCCGTCGCCATCGGTGATGGAATACGTAAAGCTATCCGTTCGCGACTCGCCAGCCGAAAGCATTTGCAACGCTGCTGCATTGGTCGAATCGTAGTCATAGCTGCCGTCGGCCCGCATCGTAACTTGAGCGCCCAACATACTGGTGCTGCTAAAGGGTGCCACACCGCCAGCGCCATTGACTGCAATGACTGAAAGGGGATCGTTCGCACCGGCGGGGTCGGTATCGTTGCCGAGCACGCCGGGGGCAACCACGTTTAGGACGGCGTCTTCGTCGGTCGTTGACGAAGTATCGTCGTTGGCAGTTGGAGCGAGGTTGTTCACGGTTAGATTGAAAGTATCAGTTGAAGTCGCACCGTCGAGATCAGTTGCGGTGATCGTCACCGTTTGAGTCGAGGGCCCGTCCATCGTGACGTAAGACCAATTCCACACTCCGCTGTTACCGGCATCCTGAGTGATGCTACCAACCGAAGCTGTGATGGTGACAGTGTCGGCGGCATCGACATCGGCGAAGGTGCCCGTATTTGCGGCGGTATCACCTTCGTCTGCTGTCGCTGCAGCGTTGTCGGCGGCGACTGCTGGCGTGTCGTTCGCACCATCAACCGTCAGCGTAAGAGTTGCCGTCGATGTGGCACTGCTGTCGTCCGACATCGTGTAGCCAACCGTAACCGTTGCGGTGTCTAACAAATCGAGTTCATCGAAGTCGGTGCCCGGTTCGAAGTGAACTTGATTGGCAACGATAGTGACTGAGCCACTGACCAAAGTCGGGTCGATGGTTGTCCCGCTGACGACCACACTGTCGATCGAGTCCAAAGTAAAGGTCGAGGGGTCATCGCCGTTGTCGACATCTGTATCGTTGGCCAAGACATCGATATCCGCCGCAGTGTTTTCGCCGGTACTGGCAGCGTCGGCGACTCCGACAGGTGCGTCGTTCTGACCAGTCACGGTAACTGTGACGGTTGCCGTATCGTGACTTCGAATGATTCCCAAATCGGCAATCGTAGTTGCCAACCGAGCTTCATCAAAGAACCAATGGTAGCCAGTGTCACCAGTATTTGGACCATCGACTAGGAACTTGAGATGATTGAGGTCGACAACCGAGTCGAAGGTATCGACTGCTTGGCCCGTAATCACGGTCGTAAATTCGGTGTCACCTTCTGCAGCATAAGAAACCGTGAGAGAGTCGGCACCAGCTGGATTGGCGTCGAGCTGCATTAGCACGAGGTAACTTGTATCAGCAGCGAAGGCCGCACCGGAGAGAATATCGAACGATTGACCGTCCGCCATTGCGACGAGATCGTTAACGCCACCGTCGTTGACGATACCAATGTAGATCCCATCATTTCGGTCGTTGGCCGAATCGCCGAAGCCCATCGTGGCCAATTCTGGAATCAACGTGCCGTCGTGCTGCACGATTGCGCTCATGTAGTATGTCGACGACTCGGCAGGATTCGAGTTCATCGCTCGGCGAATATTCCTATCGTGGGAAGCGCGAATTTTTGCCAGTCCCTGTACTTCACCGCTAATCAAATCGTGATTGAGTCCACCACCGGCTTCGATGTCACCCATGCGAATAATTGCAGTGTTACTTCCGAACCAATTAGTGTTTCCAAAGTTGATAACATTGGAAATAGCGTCAAATCCCGTCCCCGTGACAACATTTGCGTTGTCGTCGTAGGTGTCTTGCGCTCCGTTGTCACTGGTGTGGAAGCTATCGCTAGCGATTCCTCCGCCAAGGTCGTTGAACCGATGCGGATCGAGCACATTGTAAGTGAACGTATCGGTGGCTGTTTCGGTATCGGAAAGCGCTTCGAACTGAGCGTTGGGATCGTAGGAAACCGTTTGAGCGATCAATTCCAACTCGGGTCCCGTCGCTCCGCCGTTTTCTTTGGAAGCGAAAGTATGGATATAGGTCTGCCCGCTTTCACCAGGGCTTACGCGCCTGACAATAAACGTCGCTTGATCATCGGCGCTACTGCGGAGGAACTGCACCATTTCAGGGCTACTGAAATCGATCTGCTCACCAATTGCTTTTCCAACAACCGAAAACGAACCGAGAAGAACCGCGTCGCTCGTTAGGTCATTGTTCGTAGTAACGTTGGCAGGAGCATTGTTCCAATTGATCGCATTTTCGGCCCAACCTTCACCCGCATGGCCATCGGTCAATCCAAAGACTTGGAATTCCCAATTTGAGTTGGAAGTTTCGGTACCTGCTGCGGAGTCGACCAACGTCAACTTTAGAGTCGCATCTCCCCAATCGGAATCGGCGGGAAGAGTTGCTCCTCCAAGATCAAACCTAATGTACGTTGAACGAAGATTCGTGCCTGTCTCTGTCTTGACTCGCAATACTGAACTCGAGCCAAAATTGGTACTCGCCAACGACTGTTGAATGTAACTATCCGCATCAGCCGCTAGAGTTTGAGCTGGTTGCGAAACGATGGAAACGACTCCGACCGTCCCCGTGTCGTCCAGCGAATCGATCAAGGGCAACTCGTTAAGACTGCCGTCGATGTCGTTCGCAACAAGATCGATGTTGATGGCAGGACCATCTTCGTCGGCTGCAGCAGCATCATTAACTGCGTCTGGTAGCTGATCGATCACTTGAATTGTGATTGTGACCGTGGCGGTATCGATGCCGCCGTTTTGATCGCTGGCGGTATAGTTGAAAGTATCTGTCGCTACTGAACCGGAGGGCAGGGCATTAAACGCGCCGTTGGGATCGTAGTTGTACGTTCCGTCATCGTTAACCGTTACCGAAGCGCCGGCAGCAGAAACAAAAGTAACCGTGCCGCCAGCCAAGTTATTACCATCGGCCTGCGAGACGATCAAGGCGTCGCCGTCGGTATCGCTATCGTTGCTGAGTAGGTGCTTGACGACACCCGCTGAGTAGTGTGCAGCGATCGAAGCGCCACTAAGCTGTGCACCATAAACGGCAACTTCATCGATGTCGCCAGAGAACTTTTGCGAATCGGCAAATCCGCCTCCCTGACCATCCTGTTCCTGGCCAACCATAAATGTCCCGGACGCGGGCATGGCGCTGCCAGAGGTCGCGGCACTGCCGCTGAACTGTCCATCGACATACAGATTTGCCGTCGACGATGATGCTGTCCAACTGACTGCGACGTGATGCCATTGATTATCGAGGATATTGGCCATGCTGTAACCCGTATCCCCAGCCAGAGCATTTACGAAAAGACGGACCGTGCCACCTTGCTCGATGACTACAATTCGGTTGTCGTTTCCAGCGTCGTAGCTGAATAAGGTCGGATCGCCACCGGAGGGTGGACCACGGAACCAACCTTCTACAGTGAACGCATTGGTCGCGAAGCTAGTCGTCGATAAGCGAACTCCATCACCTGTCGAGCCGCTGGCAGTCGTCGATCCAAATGACCCCGCATCATCTCCCGCAATTGGTGCATCGGTTACGTTTCCAACCGCACCTCCGTAGGTCCCGTTTCCGCCAGCGCCAAGCGACCCCAAATTGGCCGCGGTCGCTCCATCCGATTTATTTGCGTCGCCCAACCGCCAGTAGATGAGCGGATTGTCGGCCAATATCGTTGCCGAATAATCGGGAGCGGTAACGTTGAGCACTGCGTCACTATTGGTCGAATTGGCGTCGTCAGTCGCCACGGGCAGTTCGTTGGCATCCGTCAGATTGATGGTAACCGTCGTAGTCGCCAAGTTGCCACCGTCGCTGGCCTGAACATCTAGCGTGAATGAAGGGGTCGTTTCAAAATCTAATTGGGCTTGGTCGGCGACCGTAATGGCACCTGTTGCCACATTGATGTCAAAGGCAGTCGATCCGGTTCCGCCGGTCGTGGTGAAAGTGATTCCGACGTCCGTCCCGCCACCGTCGCCGTCGTTGGCATCGACGTCGCCAACGGCAGTTGCGTTGGGGGAGTTTTCGGCAATTGAAAATGGACCGGATGCCACAAACGCGGGCGGGCTGCCCGACGCGATGACAACTAGATAGTCTTCCACTTCGCCGTCAGCTGCAGCGCCCGTTGGGCTTGCGACTTCGCCGGCGGCAGAAGCTAATCGAACTCGTGCATAACTTACACCCGCTGTCGCTGTCGCGGGCACTGCAAAGTTAAGGTTGTGTGTACCAGCGGCGAGGTCGGCGTCGTGAACTTTTTCTGAAGCAGCCCACGTACCGTCCTGATTGAAGTCAACCCAAACCGCAACTCGACCAGTTCCACCTGTCACATCGACATCGACGGAACCCAGGTTCGTTCCAAGATTCAGGTCCCAATTCGTGGCACCGTCTTCGTCCGCGACGCCAGCGGTATCGTCATTGTCCGCGTTGGCCGAATGAACGCCGTCGTCTTCTTTATCGAATCCTGTTCCCAGCGTCAGACCGCCGAGTGCGTGGCGAGCACCGTCTTCAGCAACGGTAACTGGATAAGTGTTGGCGAAGGTACTTTGAGTTGCACTGGGCGCGTCGCCGAAATCTAAAAAGCCTTGCGTTTGAGCAATGCCATCCAACGTATCGCCAATTCGCAATTCGTCGAAACGGACGCCAGCCGCGTTGTCGATATCAGAGCCTTCCAAAGTTAAGTAGCGAAAAGCCGTTGCGGCTGAAACCGTGAAGTCTTCGACTTCGAGTGTCGGAGCTCCCAGCGCTGCTTCCGATTCCATGCTCGCTGGGTCGACCCAAACAGATACGTTGTCGTTCCCGCCAACTGCTCCGCCGCCATCATCGGTATTGATCCGGACCTTCATCACGACGTGGTATGTCTGACCGATATTAGCCATCCAGTAAGACGAGGCTCTCGGCAGTAATCGCGCCGGAGCGATGTCGAAGGACCAGATCCATTTCCGTTCCGTCGCCCTCAACTCCAAATCTCAACCCCTGAGTTCCGCTGTTGTTATTGCGGTTCAATGAGAATCCCGCGTACGCGTAACCGTCGTTGCCTGGGTTCGCAGCATCGTTGCTCACCAAGCCAGTGATCCAAACTTCTCCACCAGTCGAAAAGGGCGGAGTCGTCGTCAAGTTACGTTGAACATCTCGCTTGCCAACTTCGTCGGGCCATTGAAAACGAACAGAACCACCAGACTCGCCGCCCAGAGCTGGAGCGGACAAACCACCGGCGACTGACTTCCATAAACTCGTCCCGCCGTTATTCCACCCCCCCGTAAACCCAGCCACAGTTGGATTCTGTACAGTTGCGCCAATATTGAGCTGCAAGCCGTCGACGTATTCACCCGCCGCTGGATTTGCTCCCGAAAGGAACGAGTCACCTGCTACCAAAGCCAACAGACGACGATCTTCGAGCTGCTCGGAATTGAGCTGGCGACCGAGGCGTTTTCTACGACGCAAAGCATTTACAATTTGGGAGTTACGAGACATTTTTACCTCGAGGCAGTACTAGAAGGTACAGGAATAGAATGAAAAGATGCTGGGATAAATAACGTCGAAAAAGAGTGCTGCGGGCAACAGCACAGACGCATACCCAACTAACCCCCTAGAGTTAATCGCTTTTAGCCCCAAATGCAAGCAATTTCGTGCGGATAGTAACGATTTTGTCGAGTTTTACGTCTGGAATTCTCGATGCATGTAAATCGGCCAAGGCACGTTAGAATAGAACGAGCCAAATACGAGTTGTTGGTGGACTGATTTCCGCTTACAACTCCCCCACCAATATCGAGTTTTAAGACTCGCCACACATTCACAGCGAGGCTCGTTTTCGTGAATCGTTTTGAGACCATCTTTTTCGCGATTGTCATCTGGATTGCCACAGGCTTGGGTACCGTCCACGGTTTCCAGCCAGAGGATGATGCCGCTGAGATTTCTAAAGCATCGCCGACATCTTTTCCGCAGCCAGATTTGGATTTCTTTGAGAAGAAGATTCGGCCGGTCCTAGTAAAACATTGTTACCAATGTCACTCCAAAGCGGCGGAGGAAAAGGACAAGCTGCGAGGTGGATTGTTATTGGACACTCGCGAGGGTTTGTTGAAGGGTGGCGATAGCGGCCCGGCGGCGGAGCCAAAGCAAGTCGAGGGAAGCGTTTTGCTCGAGTCACTACGTTATGAATCGAACGAAATGCCACCCAAGGGAAAATTACCCGACGCGGTAATCGCAGACTTTGCCAAGTGGATAGAAATGGGTTTACCGGATCCGCGAAGGGGCGCCGGGGGACGAAGCAATGAAATCGATATCGAAGCCGGTCGCAAGTTTTGGGCTTATCGCAAACTAGCAAAACCCGAAAATCCACAAATTACCGATGTTGAAATCGAAACGCCAATTGACTCATTTATCTGGTCGCAATTACACGAGAACAAGCTGACCCAGACAAATTCAGCGGACCGAATAACCCTCGTTCGCCGTCTCTATTTCGACCTGACGGGCCTTCCGCCAACGCCGCAGCAGATCGATGCATTTACCCACGACGATTCGCCAGACGCCTACGAACAGTTGGTCGACCGCCTTTTGGCGTCACCTCGCTTCGGCGAGCGATGGGGACGACATTGGTTAGACGTCGCGCGTTTCGCAGAGTCGATAACATTGCGGGGCTTCGTGCTTCCAGAAGCTTGGCGATATCGCGACTACGTGATTGAGACATTTAATTCCGATCGTCCGTATGACGAGTTCGTCAAAGCACAAATTGCGGGAGATCTGTTACCTGCGGATTCAGTCGAGCAAAAGAAACGCAATGTCATTGCCACTTCGTTCCTCGCCCTGGGCAACACGAACCTCGAAGATCAAGACAAAAAGAAGCTCCGCATGGATGTCGTCGACGAGCAGTTAGAAGCGATTGGTCGTGGCTTCCTCGCACAGACGATTGGCTGCGCTCGTTGTCACGATCACAAATTCGATCCGATACCAACCAAAGACTACTACGCACTTGCAGGCATCCTTCGAAATACGAAAACGCTAAACCATTCCAACGTTTCCATGTGGTTGGAATTGCCGCTGCCGATCGAACCAGAAATGGCGGCAGTCTATAAAGTTCATGATTCAGCGGTCGCTAAACTCAACACTGAAATCGCTTCGATACGCGGCAAGCTCAATCCAGCCGTGGTCAAGAAAGGCAAAGGCTCCATCGTCGCTTCCGATAAATTAGTCGGAATTATTGTCGACGACACGGCCGCGATTTACGAAGGCAAATGGACTCGATCGGTCTTCGAGAAAACTTATGTCGACAGCGGCTATCAACACGATAACACGACGGCCAACGGAATGATGTCCGCCACATTCGTTCCGCCAATCAAGAAGGCTGGACGTTACCAAGTGCGGTTCGCCTACACAGCCTCCGCAAACCGAGCGACAAATGTCCCCGTGACAATCGTGTCAGCCAGCGGAGAAAAGACCGTTAAGGTAAATGAGCGAGCGTTGCCCACTTTAGATGGCCACTTTGTTTCGCTCGGTGAATACGACCTCGAACCGGGAAAAGACCACCGAGTTGTAGCTCGCAACGAAGCGACAGACGGCGTCGTCATCGTCGATGCTGTGCAGTTTATTTTGCTAGACGACCTCGACAAAATTGCAAAAGAGTCGAGTCAGAAATCGAACGATAAAGAGGCTGCCGCCAAGAATAAAAGCGAAGAGCAGAAGCGTTTGGAGAGCGACAAGCTGTCGAGTCAACTCAAGCAACTCGAACTGGAACTCAAGGCCTTAAAGCAAAACGCTCCAGTTCGTGCCAAGTATATGACAGTGCAAGAGGAGTCGAAACCGGAAGACACTAAAGTCCATATCCGTGGCGACGTTCACAATTTGGGCGAGAATGTTCCAAGAGGATTCCTACAAGTCGCGAGTTACGGAAAGACTATCGAACTACCGCCAAAGCAAAGTGGGCGAGTCGAATTGGGTGAATGGTTGGCCAGCCCAGACAATCCGCTGACCGCTCGTGTCATGGCCAATCGCGTCTGGCATTGGCTCTTCGGGCAAGGGATCGTCCGCACGACGGACAACTTTGGAGTGAGGGGAGAATTGCCTTCGCATCCAGAATTGCTCGACTACTTGGCAATGCGAATGGTCGAGCAAGACTGGTCGATAAAATCGTTAGTCCGCGAAATCGTGTTGTCGCGAACGTACCGATCGTCTTCGCGAGTGGACTCGCAAAAACACTCGGTTCAGATAGCAGCGGATCCGGAAAACCGATTGCTCTGGCGGATGAATCGACGGCGACTCGAAGCCGAATGCTTGCTGGATTCAATGCTCGCCATCAGTTCTGATCTGCGACTAGAGGTTGGCGGCAAAACAATGAACAAGATCTCGACTGACTACGACTATCCCCACAAGAGCACGGGGCGTCGCGCGGTCTACTGGCCCATCCTGCGAAATTCCGTGCCGGCCGTCCTCGAAGTTTTTGATTTCCCCAACCCCAGCATGGTCGTGGGTCGTCGCAATACCAGCAGCACGGCACCGCAAGCCTTGTTCATGCTGAACAATCCTTTGGTGCTCGAGCAGGCTGAAATAACGGCGAAACGTTTATTGCTGGACAAATCAATAAATAACGAAAGACGAATTGACCGCATTTTCCGCGAAGTGTTGGGGCGACTTCCAAGCGAAAACGAACGAATTGCCGTGGTCGATTTCGTCGATTCGATCGATTCAAATGACAAGACTGCAGAGCTGAAGGGATGGGCTCAAGTCGTTCAAAGCTTGTTCGCTTCGATGGACTTCCGCTACCTCAAGTAACAATGCATTCGTTCCCACAAATTGCGTAAACCAGTGATTGCGAACTGAAAAAGAGAGATCGTTTATGTTCGACAACCAAGTCTTAATGAGTCGGCGAACTGCCTTGCGCAACTCGGCGTGTGGATTTGGCGGGCTCGCTTTGTCGAGTTTGCTACATCAATCGTCTGCAGCGGCTACGAAGAATCCGTTAGCTGCTCAAAAGCCCCATTTTGCTCCCCGCGCCAAACGAGTCATCTTTGTGTTTATGCAAGGCGGGCCGAGTCACGTCGACTCATTCGACTACAAGCCGATTTTGGAAAAGCGGCACGGCGAAAAACATTCTTTCGACGACGCGCGAACTGTCGCCAATACTGGTAAGCGAGGGACTGCTCAAACGCTAATGAAATCGCCCTGGAAATTCCGCCAGTATGGCGAAACGGGCAAACATGTTTCCGATCTCTTTCCGCAAATGGGAGCACATGTCGACAAAATGTGCCTCCTCCATTCAATGCATACCGAAGGAGTGGCTCACGGCCCTGCGACACTGTTTCTACATTGCGGTTCGACCAACTTCATTCGTCCTTCCATGGGCTCCTGGATTAACTATGGCCTCGGATCGGAGAACGAAAACCTGCCCGGCTTCGTTTCTATTTGTCCTTCCGCTGGCAACGGCGGCGCCCGAAACTACGGCAGTTCATTCCTGCCTCCGATCTTCTCGGGGACGACGGTCGGGACAGCAGGCAAGTCGTCCAAAGATGCGAAGATCCGCGATCTATCGAACGCCAAGTTCGATAAAGAGCAGCGTCGGAAACAATTCGACTTGCTGCAGGCAATGAATCAACAACAGCTGAAACAGAACGCAGCAGATGCAGAATTAGAATCCGTCATCAGCTCCTTTGAACTCGCTTGGCGAATGCAAAACAATGCGCCCGATGTACTCGATCTATCGAAGGAATCGAAAACGACAAAGGCGATGTATGGCATCGACGAAAAAGAGACCGATGACTTCGGGCGGCAATGCCTCATGGCTCGCCGTTTGGCGGAAGCTGGAGTTCGATTCATCCAAGTTACGTATGGCGATAACTCGGCGAACCCTGCCTGGGATCAACATTCCAATCTGCCCAAACACGCCGATCATGCCAAGAAAGTAGACAAGCCGATCGCTGGACTTCTGCAGGACTTGGCACAAAGAGGTTTGCTCGAAGATACTCTCGTTTGGTGGGGTGGTGAATTTGGCCGAACGCCGTACTCGCAAGCCAATGGCACGGGCCGAGACCACAATCCCAGTGGCTTTACGACTT
>Ga0115002_10006012_pt1 | contig 14116 bp, 11 predicted proteins | sample ArcticOcean_MG_C_8_FD_89576 | JGI IMG/M metagenome (GOLD analysis project Ga0115002, IMG submission 89576) | Marine microbial communities from western Arctic Ocean - ArcticOcean_MG_CB11_86 | ecosystem: Environmental > Aquatic > Marine > Oceanic | place: Arctic Ocean: Canada Basin | collected... | reverse complement strand
GACTACGGGCCTTCATCCTTGCTCCTCTGGATCTGAAAGATAGCGTTTCTTTGGACCAACAGGCGATAGCGTAACCGCAGTCCCTTAAACGAGAACTGCTCCCCCGGTTCCATATCTCTACAGAAAATTGATGATACACACTTTGTCCATCTAATTACAGCATTTTCAAGGATTCGCGACTGATTTCACCCACAAATCGCTTAACTCAAAAAAGACGTCGCGGGTATTTGGCAGGCGGCTTACGTCGATGCTCCTCAATCGTCTTGTAAAGCCAGATTTACGACAGCGGTCGTTTACCGGGCGGAAAACCAAAAGAGGTAGTTTGCCCGAAGATGCTATTGGTGAATTGGTGACTGGCGTATTACATTGCTTTCCCCGCATTTTCTGCATGGATGGATCCAGAATCTAGGACGCGATACTCGCTGTTTGTTGTAGATGAATTAATCGCAGCGAGCAGAATGATAAGCGTCCTTTGCACTGAGGAGTTAGCACGGTGGCTACAGTCAATCTCCAACACGTAACGGTCGATTTTTACGACCAAGAAGTCCTTCCCGCTCTGTTTGAGAGGTTGGACCGTGCTTTTCCCGAATTTGGATGGACGTGGAATGGCCGCTGTTGGATTTCAGCACAACGCGATTTGGAGCGAGCCCAAGGCGCGGCAGATCTGCTGGGAACGGGCGAGTTAACGTGTAGCTCTGCTCCCCACTTTCAAACTTCGTCCGGTGAAACCATAACGTGGTTAGCCTATCTAAATGGCGGATTCGAGCCAAATGATCTTCAGCGCGAACAAACGATTCGGATGGTCGCGGAGTTAGCCGGGATCCGACTTCATACAAATCAAATCTCGTCGTCTTCAAATCCAGACGATTTAACGACGGAGCTGAGCCAGCCCACTTCATCTCGAGCCGGACAACTTTCGCTATCCCGCATGGAAACTGTTCCGCGTACGGCAGCCGAGTTAAACGCGGAGTTAAACAAAGAACCACCCAGCGATCTGCGCGAAGCGTTTCTAGGACTCGCTCAAGCAAAGTTACATGGCCCCGAAGGTGCCGCCAGTCGCGAGTACTTGCACCAAGTGTGGGGCATCGATCAGCAGGCTCTTCGACAAACCTCCATGGGTTTGTATCCCGCCATCGAATCTGTCCGATCGCAGCTAATTGGCATGGGATTCCGTCCCGCCGACGTCGATTCTTCGTATCTGACGATCGACGACCGCTGCGAAGGAAGACTTATTATTCCCGCTCGAGACGCGACAGGGCAGTTACAAACGGTCTTTGCTCGCCGCATGCAAGCGTCCGATGACGGGCCGCTGTATTTGCATCTTAAGGGGGGAGTCATCCCGGCTGCTTTGGGACTAGATGTCGCTTTGTCCTCCGATGCAGCAGGTCGTCAAAACCTGCTCATGGTCACCGATCGGCTCGAAGCGATCGCGATGCACTCCGTTGGCTTGCGTCGTGTTGTCGCAATGGGGAGCAACAGCGAATGGATGACCAACGCGCGTTGGCGAGTGCTTTCGCAACACGGCGTTCGCTCGGTTACGCTGCTCGCCGAACGCGAATCGACGAAAACCGAGAACATGGCCAATTGCATTCGAGCCGCCGCTCAATCCGCCGAAACACCACAAATCTGGTTGGTTGACCCGACGGAACTCGGCCTGCACGGAAACTGGTGGTCGCTGCTTCGATCCCACGGTCCAGCAAACTTTGACGACGTTTTAGTTCGTCGCATCCATGGCTTTGAATTTATCGCAAACGAAATCGCGGAGCGACATACGGCGGCGATGATCCACGGCACCGTTACACCCGAAATACTGGAGGCCGCAGCTCAAGCGTTTGCAGAAACGGTATGTCCGGAAAAGCAGAGTGAACTCGATCGCTATTTCTGGCCAGTCATTCGCGATTGCGGCAAGCCGGAAGGCGACTCTGTGACTCGAATCAAGACAATCGCCGCGGAATTACCGGAACACGCTAAGAATCTCACAAAGACAGCCCAAAGAAGCATACTCGGACTCGCGCAAACGACTTTGCCGACGTTCGACCGCATGACCTGGGGTATGCGAGGCTTGATGGCGCTCGTCGGCGAAGCAGGAACGGGGAAATCCACGCTCGCTTTGCAGTTCGCCACAGATGCACTGCGATATCAGGACGACACTTGCTGCCTGTTCCTGTCCTTACAGTCTCCTCGAGAACAGCTGCTCACGCGACTCAAGTCACGGCTTTCCGGTATCGAGTGGCGAAGAATGGTTTGCCGTTCGACCATGGAATTGAACCTAACTGACGCCGAAAGATCGCGACTTGCTCAGGCCGAATCCGCGATCGCCGAATGGGGTCAAAGGATGACGGTCTGGGACCACACAGATTCATCGCCGGTCCTGGAAGATGTAGTTCAGTCATTGCAACAATTGCGGGAGCAGACCGAGTGCACTCGGTCGCTCGTCGTCGTTGACGACTTCGAAGCCTGGCCCACTCCGTTTGCCGCTCACCGATTAAATGTATCGCTGGACGTCGTCCAACAATGGCGACTCGAACAGCTGCAAAAACTACGAGACGCGGTCGGCGACAACACCGTTCTGTTTGTACGTCAGCAGCAAGCCCATACTGCCGATTGGGAGTATGCATCGGGCGGCGTGTCGTTCTCCTCAATTCCCGACTCCGTGCTTTGGCTACAACGGTTCTCCGAAGCAGACTATCTCGAAGCATTCGAGGATTTGCAAGTCTCCAGTGTTCACCATTCACGCTGGTTGGACGCGATGCACGACGCCAACATATCACTCGGCCATTTGAGCGTTTGCAAGGGTCGCGACGGGGTACACCGAGGTACGCTGCCCGTCGCTTTTGACCAACACCGCTCGCGATTCGAAGAAGGCATCCCGCGCCTCAGCCTTGATACCGAACTGTAAAGGCTAACGCTGCTACAAAGTTTCCGTCGCAGTTGCAATTCGCAGCCCGATTTGACAGGCATCGCGATACCAATCGAGGTCGAGTTGTTCGGTAACCATGTGTTGGTTTAGCTGTCCGCAGCCGAGGGAGACGGTGGGGATTCCGTGTTTGTTCAACCAATTGGCGTCGACTCCACCGTTGGCGACGGCGAGCTGCACTTCTCCGCCGACGCTCCGAACGACGGTCTTTGCGATTTCGACGCACGGTTCGTTTTCATTTAGTTTAAATGCCTCGTAATCCAGACGCCCTCGCATCTCAAAGCTTCCGGTCGCACCGGTTACCGACTTAACTTCACGCGTTGCGCGTTTGAATGCGTTCTCAATTTCAGCGACGATCTTTTGGCGAAACTTTGGGTCGTGGCTGCGAGCTTCAGCTCGTAACTGGACGTAGTCGGTAACGACATTTGTCGCTTCGCCACCGCGAACCATACCGACGTTACTCGTCCCCACTTTTTTGCCCTTCTGGATCAGGCCGTGCCAACCGCCCCGCTGCAAGTCGGCGATAGCCAATGAAGCAATCGCGATGGCACTCACTCCCCACTCCGGAGCACCGCCGGCATGGGCGGCGATACCGTAAACATCGATGTCCAGTCGATAGCCGCCGGTCGCTCCGATGGTCAATTTAAAGGGAGAACCGCCGTCCCAGTTGAAGGCGTAGCGGGGATTCTTGAGCATCGACTTTTTAATGAGACGAGCTCCTTGGAGTCCAATTTCCTCTTGGATAAACCAACAGAATGTCAGCGGCGGATGAGGCAACTTTTGACGGAGAATTTCCAAGGCGGCGGTCAAGGTGACGCCGACACCTGCGCGGTCATCGGCCCCCAAACCCGTCGTTGGATCTGCGGACCGGACGAGATTGTTGGTACGAACTGGCTGGCTGCCAACGCAAATCGGCACGGTATCCATATGAGCCGATAACATTCGGCGAGGCCCCCGGTTTGTGCCGGGAAGAGTAAAAACGAGATTTCCTGTTTCGCCCGGAATTGGCGTGCGACTATTGGCTTTGTCGGTGGTTATCGCCGATTTCGGCGCCCCGGCCTTCAACAGCTGCTTTTTAATGAATTCGGCGACGGCGCCTTCCTGGCCGCTTTTGCCAGGGATGGCCAGCAATTTCATCACTAAATCGATAGCCCGATCGCCATCCGCCTCTGGAACAGCTGACAAAGCCTTTGCTTTTGCCGCCGAAGCTTTCTTGCTCGCTTTCGCCATTTCGATTTCCCTAATATCCGTTCGTCGCATTGGGCCCCAGGAATTACGTCCAACTAGGCACTTTAGATGAACAACAATCGTAACGGCCCGCTGTAGCTTGGCCAATATAGGGACGCCAGACACTAGCAACTATTTGAGTTAGGCGTTGAGGTTTGCGTCGGTCTAACTCAGAATAGTAACTCGTCACAACACAATAACGACGCCGACACGTGGAGAACGAAGAATGGGTCTACGTTTCTTTCTTGCCGGGATCATGCAAGGATCCCTCCAAGAGAACTCGATGCACGACCAAGATTACCGAGGACAATTACGGGTATTGCTCGAATCGTCTTTCGCGGATGCGGATGTGTACGATCCCCTCGCAGGCCACAACAGTTCGGTTGACTACGACGATGCGACGGGCCGAGAAGTTTTTACCAACCACAATCTCATGTGCCGGGAAGTCGACGTTGTAATCGCGTTTATCCCGCAGGCCTCGATGGGAACAGCGATTGAAATGTGGGAGGCGTTTCGCCACAATCGCGTGGTGGTAACAATCAGCCCTCTCGCAAACAACTGGGTTGTCAAATTTTGCAGCCACAAGGTTTACCAAGACCTGAAGAGTTTTGAAGCAGCCGTAGAAAACGGCGAATTGGCGGAAGTCATCGAACGATTTTCCCCAGCGACTTAAAATCCAAACACTAATCACCCCGAATTCATTGTAGTTTTGCTTTTCCATGAAACACTTTCTTGACCCCACATCTGCAGCGTTCTCCGAGTGGCTTGAAGAGCATAAGCAGCCAGCCTTTCGCGGCCGTCAGATCCATAAGTGGCTGTTCGAAAACCGAGCGCAAGATTTTGAGGAGATGACAGATCTGCCCAAGCCGTTGCGCGATCTGTTGAGTGAAGAGTTCGCGCTTTGGACAACCACCGTAGCTCGGCATCAGCAAGCCGAAGACGGAACGGAAAAACTTCTGCTACAACTTCGCGACGGCGGAAAAATAGAATGCGTCTTGTTGCGGGACGGAATTCGCCGCTCCATTTGCATCAGCAGTCAAGTTGGTTGCGCGATGGGCTGTGTTTTTTGTGCAAGTGGCCTGGATGGAGTCGACCGGAATCTGACGACGGGGGAAATCGTCGAACAGATGCTACTCCTTCAACGACTCCTTCCGGACGATGAACGTTTGAGCCACATCGTGGTAATGGGAATGGGTGAACCGTTAGCAAACCTCGATCGACTTCTCCCGGCGCTCGACATTGCCAGCGACGCGAAAGGGCTGAACATTAGCGCTCGCCGGATTACGATTTCGACGGTTGGACTGCCGCCCGCAATTGATCGGTTGACGGAACGCAAATCAAAATATCAGTTGGCTGTCTCGCTACATGCAGCGAATGACGAACTTCGCGACCGCTTGGTGCCAGTCAATAAGAACATTGGATTGGACAGTATTCTGAATGCAGCCGACGCTTATTTCGAGTCGTCGGGAAGGCGACTTACTTTTGAATACGTTCTCTTAGGCGGCATCAACGATAGCGACCAGGACGCTCGCCAGTTGGTACACATACTGCGAGGGCGGCCGGCGATGTTAAACGTGATCCCCTACAACCCCGTCTCTGGATTGCCCTATCGGACACCCTCAAATTCCGTCTGCAATAACTTCCGATCCATTCTGGAAACAGGTGGATTAACGGTCCAGTTTCGCAAACGAAAAGGCGACAAAATCAACGCCGCCTGCGGACAACTTCGAAGGTCGAGCGAAGGTCTGGTGAATTTAACGCCACCAAGCGAAGAACAATAGCGAGCAACTCCTTACGTGGCATGAGCATCCTGCCCAGGATGGCCATGCCAAGGTCTCGCTCTCAATCGTAAAACATGGTGTTCGGGAGGCATTTTGCGTTATTCGCCGATAGATCCCGAAACTTCCCATCGGCTCTCGGGTTAAATAAGGAAGACTATTGTCGCTGGCGGTTCGCGGTAGTTTCTTCTAAACTGAAAGGAAGTAAGGACTTGACGATTACAGGCAGCGTCTTCAAATTCCTATTCAGTTAGCTCGTCGATAACATTCTAGAGGCAACAATTTGGCACTCACGGAGTCCATTCCAAATTACGTGCAGACGGATCCTGACGTGCGGCTGATGCTGCAAGTTCAGAACGATGACCCCGTTGCGTTCGAAGAACTGGTCGAGCGGTACCAGACGCGTTTGCTCCATTTATTGGAGCACCTGATTCATCGTAAAGAACAAGCAGAAGACTTGGTCCAAGAGGTTTTCCTGCGAGTCTACCGGGCGCGCAAGACGTATTCGGTACAAGCGAAGTTCTCCACTTGGCTCTTCACCATCGCCAACAATGTGGCGAACAACGCGTTGAGAAAACTTTCGCGTCGTAAAGAAGTGAATATCGTTGGTTCATCCAGTGGCGAGTCTGCCGCGAAGCCGATGGACGAAATGGCTCTCGCAGCAAGTGGCCTGATGCCCGCCAGACAACTCGCCTCGGCCGAAATGTCTGAAGTCGTGCGACTCGCGGTACAATCGTTAAGTGAACGGCAACGCACCGCTTTACTGCTCTCGAGATTTGAACACATGAGTTATGCGGAAATCGCCGACGTGATGGAGTTGACTCCACAAGCAATTAAGTCGTTGCTGTCGCGTGCCAGAGGAAACCTCAAAACAATTCTCGAGCCCTATTTTCAAGACGGGGCGCGACCATGACAAACAACGACCCACGCTCCCACGATCAATCCAATACAGCTGATTCAGCAGAACAGATCGACCAAGAAATCCTCGTTGCTTACCTCGACGACGAACTTACTCACCAAGAAAGAGAAACGGTAGAGAACCGTCTTTCGAAAGACGAGCCATTCCGCCAAAAGATGCAGCGTCTGCAAGCCTCCTGGGACATGCTCGATCACTTACCCACTTCGGACCCGAGCGACTCATTGACTCGAACGACATTAGAGATGGTATCGGTCTCCGTTTCCCAGGAAATGGAAACGGTACAAATCACTCGCGAGAAAAAGGCGTCTTATCGATGGGTCGGTCGCAGCCTCAGCCTTCTGGTTGCGGCCGGGATAGGATATCTGCTGTTTACGGCGCTTCTTCAATCTCCGAACCGTCGTTTGGTCCGAGACCTTCCGCTCATCGCTGAACTCGATATTTATCGACATGCAGACGACCTTGAATTTGTCGAAAAGCTTCGCGATACGGGCCTCTTCTCGGAACTAGTTAGCGGCGACGTTGAAGAGTCGATGTTCCCGCGGTTTTCGGAGGACTTGAGCAAACGCAATGTAGAAGTCGAACGACTTACTGCCGACCAAAAGCAAGAACTCGAATCACTAAACCGCCGCTTCTCTGCTTTGCCGACAGAAGAAAAGGCGTCCATGCGACTGCTTCACAACAGCTTGAAAAAACAACCGTCCCCCGAGACGCTCTACAACATCATGGCGAATTACGACCGCTGGCTTAAGACCCAACCCGCTCAAACTCGAATTGAAATCGAAGAACTTCCCGTCGACGACCGGATAACTCGGATCGAGCAAGTCGCAGTCCGCTACCAACAAGATCAATTAGAAAAAGTCTTCCGTAGCAAATTAACGCTGCAAGACATGTACGCCATCCGCAAATGGCTCGATCGTTACTTCGCAAATCACCGATCTCAAATCCAACAACAGCTCCCTACCGAATTGCGAAACCGGATCGCTGCGACGTCGACGCCAGAGAATCGGTGGCGAACGATCATGGGTGCCTTCGATGCCAAATCACTCCGACTTCCTAGCCCCACGGAAAAGGAACTCGCCGAACTTCGTCAAATACGGCCCGAAGTTGCCGCCTATTTTGACCTCGGTGAAGATACCACGTCAGTCCTACGAAAAGTACGCGACATCTTCAAAGCAATGGTTCGTTCGCGAATTGACGATCACGATATTCCGCAGGAGCGATTGCGATACTTCTACACCAACGTGCTCAATGACTCACAACGCGAAGAACTCGAAAACATGCCCATGATGCGGATGAAAGAAAAACTACGAGTGCTGTATATTCAGCACTACTCCCGCAACAAGGGCACCTCGCGGACACGCAAATAACGGTCTCTTCAGAAACCGTTTCACGTCAAAGCTACAAAGCAAAGCTACATGGCGAAACGTGCCCGTCGAGAAATTACTCAAATCGACCCATCGTTTTCTATTCGAGCAATCAGCGTTTTCTATTCGAGCAATCAGTGCTTTCTAGTCGAGCAATCTGTGCAACTCGTGGGAGGTTACCAAAGGCGGTAGCGTCGTCGTCAGGAAGTAGGCTCGGGGAGCACTCAGATTGAGCATGTTCGCCAGGCGAGTTTCTTTGTCGGCAGCCATCGATGTCAAATCCAACAGAGACGGCGGGGATTTGAATTGAACGACGCGAACGCTGTCGACACTGACCTTTGCCAGTTCGGCTGCTCGCTCAATCGCCTCTTCGATAAACCCGATTTCATCGATCAAGTTGTACTTCTTGGCTTGGCCAGCGGTAAAGATTGCACCGGTAGCGAGTTGGTCGAGTGCACTTGGGTCATCGCGAAAAACAGGACGTCCCTCTTGCACTTTGCGTTTGAATAATCCAAAGGCTTCGTTGACGTACTCTTGAATCAACTCCCGCTGCTCGGGAGTCATCTCGCGTGTCATGCTTAACATCTGTTTGTTCTGATGACTTGCGATGGAATCGTCGACGACGTCATATTTTGCCATCAATCCCGTCACGTTGTAATGTGGAATGATCACGCCAATCGAACCAGTGGTCGTCGTTTCTTCGGCGTAGATACTCTTCTCTTGATCGCCAACAGCCATTGCCACATAGTAGCCTCCGCTGGTGGCCATTCCGCCCATGCTTACGACGATTGGAATGTCTTTATCTTCGCGCAATTTTTTAAGGTGATGATAGATGTAATCCGATCCAGTCACCGTCCCGCCAGGAGAATCGACTCGCAAGACAATTGCTTTGACGTTGCTGTCTTTCCGAACACGATCGATCTGTTGTTTGACATAAGTTCCCGCCATAATCACGCCGCTAACATTGATGATCGCGATCTTGTCCGTGGCGACCTCGCTGCCAGAGTGGAATCGTTCTTCAATTCCACCAGTCGTGTCGAAGTAGTCGTAGTATCGAATGGTCATGCTCATCAGCAAGAAGCCGCAGATCATAAAACCAGTCCAACCCAACCAGCCGCTAAAACGCTGCCAAGTAGACTGAGTCTGAACGATTATCGGCTGCTGATACGCAGGACTGATCGTGCGATTCTCCACGGGCGTCGCGGTTTGGGTTTGAGTGGGAGCTGGTTCCGGAGTCGCAGGTGCGTTTGAGGAACCTTCGTTGGAATTTTGGGGGGTGTCGGAACCCATCGTAAACCTCATTGGTACGAAAAATTGGTGGATAGAGGATCTTTGGCGGGACTATTTTGTATTCGAAATAGCACGCGCTCTCAAATTCTACGTCATTGTTGCTTGCAGGAAAGTAGCTTGACCCATCAGAACTCAATGATGGTGTTGCCATAAGTAGGGACGAACCATTAAGCTACGCGCTTTCCCGTTTCAGCGAGCAAACGGAAAGTGGGTACCTTCGTGCGATTATGGTGCGAGAGTGCTCTGGTTGAATGGTCCCGAAAAGGAGTGATAGGGTGTTAGTTGCAGCTTCAACGGAGTGTTATCCGGAATTTTCCTTGCGACAAGTTTGCGAACGACTTGTCGATCTCGAATATTCCAACATTGAAATCGCGGTTTTTGAGAGTGGAAACCACCTGAAACCCTCCGCCGTCGCTAACGACTTAGAAGGAGCCATCGACCAATGCCTCGACACAAATCGTTTAGACGTAGTCGCTTACGACATTCAAATTGAAGCGACGGGCGAAGAATACTACCGACAATTCACGGCCATCTGCAAATTGGCAAAGGCCACCAAAGTAGTAACGCTGACAGTTCCCTCAGGCGAATTAGGCACTCCTTTTAACGAGGAAGTCGAAAAACTGCGACGTTTAGTGGACATTGCCGTGCTCGAAGGAGCTCGAGTCAGCATCAAAAGCCAAGTTGGCCGCCTTTCTCAAGATCCCGATACCGTCGTTGTATTGTGTGACAATGTTGACGGTTTGGGCGTATCGCTGGACCCAAGTCATTATATTTGCGGTCCGCACAACGGAAAAAACGTCGATAAATTAATCCCCTACATCCACCACGCGCATCTCCGCGATACCAGCAAGGTTGAAATGCAGGTTCGGGTTGGGCAGGGGGAAGTTGAATACGGCAAACTAATTGGTCAGCTGGGGAAAAGCGGCTATTCGCGCGGTTTGAGCGTGAATATCACCGAATCCGAAGGAATTGACCACATGGCCGAAATGCGCAAAATGCGACTACTGTTAGAGAGCTTACTCTAAACGTCAGAACGATTTACATATTGTTAATTCTGCAGATTCCCCTCGCCATTCAGTTGTGTTAAAACCTGAAAAGCGATTAGAATTAACTTATCTAATTCATATCTTTTCTAGATATACATATTTAGTCTGTTCTGACTTCCGAGGGGAAAATCTACCATGTCACGAAATAAACGTGCTGGTTTCACTTTGGTGGAACTGTTGGTTGTCATTGCCATTATTGGCATTTTGGTTGCCCTCTTGTTACCTGCCGTTCAGGTGGCTCGAGAATCATCGCGTCGTACGGCATGCTTAAACAATATGAAACAAATGGGCATCGGCGCCCATCACTATCACGACGTCAATCAGACGTTCCCTGCCGGTCGGATCACTCGACATTCCAACGGCACCAGCGGACACTCGTGGAGTGCTCACGCGCGTCTGCTTCCGTACCTCGAGCAAGTTGCCGTATATGAACTGACCCGTTGTCGTCAAAACGGCAATCTGCAAAAGCCACTGACTTGCGGCCCCAACCGCGATGCCAAAGAAAGCCACGTCAACGTTTTCCGCTGCCCGTCCGATCACAAAGAGACGATGTCGGGCTACCCCGACCGGGTCGGTCATCAAGTGGGTTGGGGGCGTGTTAACATTCGGACCTGTGGCGGCAGCGATACGGGTCAAATGAGCGGCCAGGTCGAACAGAATAACGGTATCTACCGGACCAACATTTATGTTGCGATTCGCGACATCAAAGATGGAACGACCTTTACCACGATGTTCAGCGAAGCAATTTTGGGCGATGGCGACGTGCGGAAAGTTTCTGTTCCCGGCGATTGGTTTGCAATTCCTACCAGCAGTAGAACTCGTGAAGAAGTTTACGATGCCTGTGCCAGTCTCAATCCAAGAGATGAATCGCAACAATCCCAGTTCACCGGTCGAGGCAATCAGATCGCCTGCTCGGGACGAAACTGGGTATGGGGCAACTATGTTCCGAACCGATACAACAATCTCATGCCGCCCAACACTCACAGCTGCGGTCGTTGGAGCGGCGGTAGTCGAATGGACGCCAGTGTTAATTCTCGCGGTGGTGCGACCACAGCTTCCAGTCGCCACATCGGTGGCGTAAACATGTGCCTGGCCGATTCCTCAACTCGATTTGTCACCGATGAAATCGACCTGAAAATCTGGTGGGCCCTCGGAAGCGTCGCCGATGGCGAAAGCGTTCCTTTGACTTACTGATTCCTTTGACTTACTGATTCCTTTGACTTACTGATTCGTTTGACTTACTGATTCGTTTGACTTACTGATTCATTGCGTTCGAGCTAATTCGTCAGTCGAGAATGAAACCCATTGCGAGGAGTTCGCAAGTGAACCGAGTATTGATTGTGGTTCTTGCTGTTTTGCCCGTCGTTGTTAGTTGCAGCGCCACTCCCCCACCCGAGCCGTATGACGAATCTGAGATCCACGGCGCCATTGACGAAACCGCTTCCCAAGAGATTCAGGACAAACAAGATGCCCTGATTCGCTTGTTCGATTTGATTGGGAATCGGGGAGTTCCATTTGACGACTTCGACATCTACGAAACCGATCTTGGCTTCAGCGAAGCGGAGAAAGATTTCTACAAGATCACCGATTCGGAACAAGCAATGGTCCTCGACCGTTGGGACTGGAACGGCAAAACCGATGGTCTCGATTTTCCCGTGAAAATGACCATGCTTGTCGAACTGCCCGAAAAAGATGTCCCTCGAGAAATTACTCGAATCTATCAAATCTCCGTCAGCGGCGGGTTCTATACGATCGCCCGTAAAGAGTAGCCCAAACGCGCACAAAAGAAGGACGCGGGAAGTCTTTCCCCGCGTCCTCTAATCGTCGTCGGTCATCTTAGAACCATCCGTGTTCGGCCGATGACTGATCCAATTGGTTTATCGATACATTGCTTTCAACAGGTCCGACATCTCAACCTTCTTCTTGCCAGAGACTCGCCGGAAACCTGCCATTTGAACAGGCAATCGAGACGGAGTTTGAAAGGCGGAGTCATCGTCGCCGTTGCCGCGTAACAATGGCTCATCGTTCAAGAGAGCATCATCTTGGAACGTGTCTTCTTCGATGAACGGACGAATCGGTGGGAAACGCCATGGGCTGTGATAGTCCGTCATCAACTGATGCTTGTACATACCAGGCCAATGGTAAGTCGATAGTGGGGGGACAGGGAAGTTGTAGCTCCCATTACATCCGCAATTGTAATGAGAATCCATTCCCGCATAAGATTTTCCCCGGCCCCCTTTGCAACGGCCACCTCGACATCCTCGGTCACGTCCACACTCGTTGCATCCGCTCGAATTGCAACTGGAGCAGGACTCCCCGGGGACCTCGCCCTGGTAAACTTCGCCTTCACTTACAACGTCTTGCGCCAGGCCAACCGAACCGACAAGCAGTCCTGCTACCAACATCGCTACCGCAGCACTTAAACTTGCTAACCTTCGCATTTTCTTCTCCTTGATCTCTCGCTCAGAGATCTCACCTGTAAAGGACCTCACCTGACGATCCATTAGCAACTCGTCGCCACTAACAGCTTCTCACTCAGGGACTCACGTTGAAATCACACCGTTAGAATAGGTCACATTGGTAACACTATTCTCTCCGTTACAACTCATCGACGAACCCGGCGCGAAAGATTACATAAAACGGGTTAAATACGAAGAACCGGCAATCTACATACAACCTTGCGGGCAGTTGCATGTCCATTGCCTGTTAGATTCGTTGTACCCCGCATGGTCCTCAGGACCGGTGTCGTACGAAGAACCGCGATTATCGCTACATTTTCTAAATTCGCGCACCTCCCAATTCCGATGTAGTTGACCAGAGAGCTGTGCGCTTTTCATTGCGAGCATGCCACCGACCCTAAACCACCAACGTGCTTTGGTGAAACTGTTTGACGACAGGCCCGTTTTAGTCGTCCGTTTCATCAAGGGGGGACACGATGCTGATTTCAAAACGACCACTACGATTGCGCCGATCCAAATTCATACATTGGTTTACCAATGTCACTACGGCGACCGCAGTCGCTGTAATGAGTATCTTTCCCAATGGCATTCAAGCCGGCGGTTTAAAATCGGTACAAGTACAACCCGTACAAGCTCAGCCCATTGCGGGCAAACCCGTTCCGAGCAAAGCTGGGCAACCGACCAACGCGAGTCGGCCAGCAGCTGCCAGTACATCGGCCAAGCCCAAGACGGCAACTCCGACAACTGGCACGAGCTCTCGGCGAGCGTTAATACCGTCGAACCCAACAGCTCAGCCGCGGCGTTCAGTGCAACCGCAAACTCAGTGGGACCGACCACAAGTGGCTCGTTCGACCACAGCGGCTCCAAAAGCGTCTCCAAAAGCGTCTCCAAAAGCGTCTCCTAAGGCGTCTCCAAAAGCGTCTCCAAAAGCGCCAACCCAAACACGAACTCCTGCGCGTACGACTCAGCAGAATACAAATCAAGCGAGACCAGCGATTCGGGCAACGGAGCCCAACGCGCTGCAGCAGATCGCCAACATATTCCAGTCCAAGCCAAAGCAAGAAACGGCTCCCGCTAAGACCGGAAACAGCAAACCAAGTTTTCTGCAAAGCATTC
>Ga0115002_10006010_pt1 | contig 14120 bp, 14 predicted proteins | sample ArcticOcean_MG_C_8_FD_89576 | JGI IMG/M metagenome (GOLD analysis project Ga0115002, IMG submission 89576) | Marine microbial communities from western Arctic Ocean - ArcticOcean_MG_CB11_86 | ecosystem: Environmental > Aquatic > Marine > Oceanic | place: Arctic Ocean: Canada Basin | collected... | reverse complement strand
TTGAAACTGTTTTTCTTCACAAAAATCACCAGTTCGCAGGTTTGCAAGATACTCTCGCTCCCCTATCAAATTGAAACGAAGCTCAGCCACTAATAACTCTGAAGTCAAAGAAGAATAGGTGTAAACCGAAGCTGACAAGAGTACTAGGCATAAAATACCTAATAAAAATAACGTTAGAACGGATGTTTTTATAAGCCGCATCATAGGAAGTCTAGGCTGTCACTTTGTTTAGCTCGTGTCCAGCATGCAGAGGCCTGCCATACAGTTTGATAATAGAAGTTCCCATGAACGAAGCTTAGAATGCATAATATAAAAATCACTAAAATTCTTTTGAGTGGCGTTCTATAAGGCCTCCCTAAAGTGGATTCGTGTTTCTGATCAACTTCAATGCAATTAGAAAAAACAAAGGATCAATGAAGATCTGAATTATTTTATGAAGGAGACTCTGAATGGCGTACTTACGAATTTTTTTTCTCAGCATTGTCTGTGCATTATTTCTGAGCGTTGGCTGCAGCACAGGAAGCCAAGCCCCTCTGACAATCAGTGAAGCGAGTTTAATAGGAAACCCTAATCCGGCAGTGCCTCTTGCAGCAATCATGAGAGTCACTACTAATATGCCAACCAGGCTAACCCTAAATATTAGTGATGCAGAGCAAAACTGGAGTGTGACACCGAGTCAAGAAATGACTCTAAATCATGAGGTGCCAGTCCTAGGACTCAAACCTGAGAAAACCTATAATGTGGCTGCTGTGCTTGAGGACATGGGTGGACGTATTACTGAAACACCTGCCCTAGCATTTGAAACGCCACCACTTCCGGACACATTCCCAACACCCGTTATTAATATCCATGACCCTTCTCGTATGGAACCAGGAGTCACGCTTTTTAATATTAATGGACGTTGGGAGGCTGATGGAAACGCTACTCTTGAGAACCTCCCTGCTGTAGTTGTAGATGACCAGGGCGAGTTCATCTGGTATTACATCCCTGACGGACATCGTGTCCACGATATACGGCGACTTAAAAATGGAAACATGGCCTATACAGTCTTACCCGGGCATAACCAACTCATTGAAATCGATATGCTAGGCAATATTCAACGAACATTTCACATGACTGGGATGACGAATGAATTGATTGAAGGAAGCATCTCAGTTCAGACGGATTCATTGCATCATGACTACGCTGAACTACCCAATGGCAATCTGCTTTTGTTGAGCTCAGAATCTCGCGTTATTCAAAACTGGTATGCCAGCGAAACTAACCCCGATGCGACACGGGCACCAGCTAACGTTATTGGAGACGTTATTGTCGAAATTACACAAAACGGGGAGATAGTTAACGAGTGGAGCTTATTTGATATTTTGGACCCCTATCGTATTGGCTATAACTCAACTAGCGAGAATTTTTGGAGAAATCACTACGGCGATACCGCAGAGAGCAAAGACTGGGCACATGGTAATGCAATTATTTATGAGGAAAATGATCATTCTTTTGTGATGTCCGTCCCATACCAGGACGCTGTTATAAAGGTAAGTATGGACACTGGCGAGTTAGTTTGGATCCTTGGCAATCATGACAACTGGAAAGAACCTTGGAGTGACAAACTACTCACCCCCGTTGGAGCAGTTGAGTGGTCCTATAAGCATCACGCAATTACACATACGGAAAATGGAACCTATCTTCTTTTCGATAACGGAGTAGCCCGATCAAGCCCGTATGATGACAAAATGGTCTTAGCTGATAGTTATAGCCGAGCTGTTGAATATTCCGTTAATGAACAAACGATGGAGGTGAGTCAACCGTGGGTCTACGGCCCCAATCAGGAACAGTTCTACGGGCGTTATTTGGGGGATGTTGATTGGCATGAGCAAAGTGACACGATTCTAATTAATGTGGGTGGGGCTGAAACAAACTCCGAAGGAATAAACGTTCCCCCCACAGAAGCTAGACGCTGGGCACAGATTATGGAAGTAACTCATACAAATCAACCAGAAAAAGTATGGGAACTTCGCCTGCAACAGAATGATACGGGCTGGTCAATCTATCGTGCAGAGCGGATAGAAAGTCTCTACCCATAACCCCTAGACGCAATCCTAATCACAAGGAAGACACATAATTTTGCCGGCAGTATTAACCGGCAATGTCATCCACTCTAACGTGCAGTCCAACCTCCATCGATCTTCAAACTAGCCCCAGTCATCAAGGATGAGTCTGACGATGCTAAAAACATTACTGCAGACACCACTTCACTAAGCTGACCTATCCGCCCCATAGGGATACAGTCCAGCGCCCACTGCTTAAACTCCTTGTCCTTAAACATGGGAACAGTCATCGGCGTTTCAATGAAAGTAGGAGCAACGCTATTCACTCGAATTCCCTGAAGCGCTAACTCTACGCCAAGCGCTTTAGTTAACCCTTCTACGGCATGCTTTGTCATGCAGTAAGCAGTTCGATTCTGTGCCCCTATATGCCCCATTTGAGATGACATGTTAATGATCGAACCACCATTACCTGCACTCAGCATGACTTTCACTGCACTTTGCGCTGAAAGAAACAAGGCACGCACATTCAACTCAATCATTTCATCTAGAGCATCTTCTGATAGATCGACGAATGGCTGCGGCGAGTTAGTACCCGCATTATTAAAAAGAATATCAAGGCGATCGAGTTTCTCTACTCTTCTCCTAAATGAACTATTGCTAATATCTTCTACCCAAATCTCGACGGCGCCACCTGTTCGTTCAGACAAAGATTCCAAGCCACTTTGACTTCTTGCGACCGCTATCACGTGAGCGCCAGCGTTGGCCATTGCCTCCGCGCATGCTGCACCAATTCCACGACTGGCCCCAGTTATAAGCGCAACCTGGCCTGACAAGTCCCATGTCGTAGTTCTATTCTTACCCATTAGCCACCTCCATCTATCTACACAGACCACAAGATTGCAGTACAAGTCAACATTACCTAGCATATGTTCGCTGCAAAATCCGGAGAATACACATGGCGCATTACCTTAAGCAGAGCAAGTCCCTAAATGAAATTGCCTTGGAAGACGCAAAAATTCGTCAAACCGTAGAAAACATCCTGCACGAAATTAGCTCTCATGGGGATAAAGCCGTTAGAGGTTTTTCTCAACAATTTGATCGGTGGTCTCCGGAGTCCTTCCGACTGAGCCCTAATGATATTGCGGCCTGTCATGAAGCGCTGCCTAAACAAGTCATTGATGATATTAAATTTGCACAGACCCAGATACGAAACTTCGCTCAAATACAAAAAAATGCACTGAAGGATGTTGAAGTAGAGACAATGCCGGGTGTTGTTCTTGGCCATAAGAATATTCCTGTCAACAGTGTCGGATGCTATGTTCCAGGGGGAAAGTATCCCATGGTGGCATCAGCCCACATGAGCGTAGTTACGGCTAAGGTCGCAGGCGTTAAACGAATTATCGCAGCAGCACCACCTCACAAAGGCGTGCCCAACGCTGCCATTGTCACAGCTATGGCCCTCGGTGGAGCTGATGAAATTTATTGTCTTGGAGGGGTTCAGGCTGTTGCAGCTATGGCGTTCGGCACTGAAACTATTGATGCAGTTGACATGATTGTCGGCCCAGGCAATGCGTATGTTGCGGAAGCAAAAAGACAGCTTTTCGGGCGAGTCGGGATTGATCTATTGGCTGGCCCAACGGAAACGCTGATTATTGCTGATGATAGCGTGGATGGGGAACTATGCGCTGCCGACCTTCTAGGGCAAGCTGAGCACGGCCCAACATCCGCTGCTATTCTCCTGACAGACTCTGAACAACTCGCTAAAGACACGTTAACGGAAATAGATAGACAGCTCGGTGTTCTTCCCACAGCAGATATTGCTGGGGTAGCCTGGCGTGACTACGGCCAAGCTATAGTTTGTGATAGCACTGAAGAAATGGTGAAAATTGCTGACGAAATCGCCTCAGAACATGTACAAGTCATGACAAAAAATCCTGGTTTTTTTTTGGAGCATATGACCAACTATGGCGCTCTTTTTCTAGGACCAGAAACCAACGTTGCTTATGGAGATAAGGTTATTGGCACTAACCACACGCTCCCAACAAAAAAATCGGCCCGTTACACCGGCGGTCTGTGGGTTGGCAAGTTCATCAAAACCTGCACCTATCAAAAGATCACCGAGGAGGCGTCGCTACATATTGGCAAGTATTGCTCTCGACTCTGCGACTTAGAGGGCTTTATGGGTCATAAGGAACAGGCAGACATTAGGGTCCGACGGTACGGAAATTAAAAAGCTTCATTTTTCGATGAGGCCAAGAGTAAATCTTGAAGATTTCAAAATTGACTTCAATTTCGATCTAAGAAGGTTAGAATTAATGATCACTCAGTATTCGTTAAAAACTCAAAAAGAGGATTATAAAATGGGACTCTCGCCTCGGTTGATTATTGCCGCTATAGCTCTAATGCTCAGTTTTTCTCAATTTTCTAACGCGCAAGACAATAGTCCTGCATATATGGTTACCTATATCGAAGTCGCGCCTTTCTCCACTGAAGAGGTAGCTCAACTACTTACAACGTACGCACAAAGTAATGGTGCTGCGGACGGTAATATGCATTTTCAGGCACTGCAACGCATTGGACGCCCGAGTCACTTTGCCCTTATCGAGACTTGGCGTGATGAGGCCACTAGAGACACCCATGCCAACTCTGTAAGAGCAGCTAACTTCAATGAATCCTTAGAACCCTTTCTTTACAGTCCAACTGATGCACGACCTCATGGTGATCTTGCAACGGCAGCAGTTACCAATACCGGGCCAAACGGAATTTTTGCGGTAACTCATGTAGACGTAACCCCCACCAATACGGACATTGCGGTTGAATTGCTTAATACGCTCGCTACTGCAAGTCGAAGGGATAACGGCAATGCCCGGTTCGATGTGCTTGTGCAGTTAAACCGTCGAAACCATATGACAGTAGTGGAAGCTTGGCAGGCGCCCGATGCTCAAGAAACACACTATGGTGCAGAGCACACAAAGGCATTTCGAACAAGTCTCTTTCCTCTAAGCGGCGCTCTGTACGACGAACGGCTCTATCGTTCGCTCTAACCCCCTAGCGGCCTAATAATCTATTACTCTTGGGTATTGGAAAAAACAATAATGACCACGTCTAGGAAGGAGTTTACCGCATGACGTTAGTAGATCTTAGGAGAGGCGATAATGCTCAGATTATTGCCATTGACAGCAAGGAGCATAGCGTTCAGCGACTCATGGTCATGGGATTAGTGGAAGGTGCAAAAGTTAAATGCCTGGGTCGTTCTCTCGGTGGAGATCCGATGGAGTTTCTGATCCATGGCAGTGCTTTATCACTGCGTCAAATGGATGCGCAAAACTTCAGCGTAACTATCATGCCCAAGCATGATAAGGACTGACTGTTATGGCTAAATCAACAATCAGCTCCGTACCAATAGAGAGCTTAACGATTTCCCGGGGTCTAACAATCGCTCTTGTTGGTAATCCCAATACGGGAAAAAGCACGATTTTTAATCGACTAACCGGACTACGTCAGAAGACCGCTAACTACCCTGGAGTAACGGTTGAAAAGAAACTAGGTAGACTCAATCTTGATAGATCACTTTATGATCTTATTGATCTCCCTGGCATTTATTCTTTAAGTCCGCAATCGGCGGACGAAAGAATTGCGGTCGATGTGCTATTAGGACGCGTAATAGACACACCACAGCCGGACGTAATCATCGCAGTGATTGATGCCACAAGACTTTATCAGGGCCTTTACCTACTACAGCAGCTTGTAGAACTGGGGCGTCCAATGGTCGTAGCTTTAACAATGGCTGATGATGCAATGATCAAGAACATCCGCATCAATACGCGCAAGCTACAAGATAAGTTCCAAGGCATTCCTGTATGTGAACTCATCGCCACCACAGGCAAAGGAATGAACTCCTTAAGGACCGCGATCCGCAAGGTCATAGGAGAAGATTGTTCACATAAAGATTCTTACTGGCAAGCATTGCGTAATGCTGCGAACGAACTTCAGAAAAAAGCCGGAAAACCCTCACTAAAACTTATCGACATCGAACGTGCGATTGTAGATGCAGACCCCATTTCAATCCAACACATTCAAAACGCACTTGGCCTAGACACTAATCCTCAACTATTAAGTTACCGCACTGCGCTATGTGGCAATGAACCACCCATCGCTGTGGAAGCAAGAGTCCGATATGGATGGATCAGTGAGGCGCTACCGAATTTGGAAACAAAGTCCGCAGCTCCCGCTAGATGGGCAACACAGATCACCAACTGGATAAACCGGCCGCTTCCAGCCACAGTCTTATTTTTTGGTGTGATGGCTACGATATTCCAGGCCGTTTTTGCATGGGCCACCCCGTTGATGGACTTAATAGATGACGCAACCATGGGGCTTAGTCGATGGACGCAAGATGTTATTCCACCAGGGATCATAAGTAGTTTTATAGCGGATGGGATAATTGCGGGAGTTGGTAGCGTAGTCATTTTCCTGCCGCAAATACTTATTCTTTTCTTGTTTATTATTATGTTAGAAGACACTGGCTACCTTGCACGGGCAGCTTTTCTCATGGACCGTGCTATGCGTGCAGTAGGACTTTCTGGACTGTCAGTTATTCCTCTAATTTCAGGCTTTGCCTGTGCAGTACCAGGCATCATGGCAACTCGTGTCATCCCTGATAGACGCGATCGAATCGCTACGATCCTCGCTGCACCCTTTATGACGTGTTCTGCCCGGTTACCAGTCTATGCCCTGCTGATTGCCGCATTTATTCCTAACATAAATGTTGGCTTTGCTAATCTACAGGGTTTGGTTCTGTTTATGCTCTACATGCTTGGTATAGTTGGTGGACTGGGAACTGCCATGCTACTTAAACGTTCAGCTCTTCGCGGGCCGAATCCAACCTTTATTCTTGCACTCCCCGAATTCCGTATTCCAAGCGCACGTACAGTTTTATTGAGGCTTCTGGATAGAGCTCGTATTTTCCTAAGAAGAGCAGGCACAGTCATTTTTACAGTGGCCGTCGTAGTATGGGCACTTGCCTACTTCCCGCGTTCTACTAACATTGAAACTGAACGGCTTGATGCACAAACTCAAGCAAGCATAGTGCTCAGTGGAAGTGTGCTCGAAACTGAGCTCAGCACCATCAACAATGAAGCTGCTGCTGCACAACTAGCACAAAGCTGGCTCGGACGAATGGGCAATTGGGTCGAACCCATTTTTGTTCCACTTGGCTGGGATTGGAGGATCTCAGCGGCAGTTATTGCTGCTTTCCCCGCACGAGAGGTGGTAGTTGCAGTCCTAGGAACAATTTATGCTGTCGGTGCTGAAGCTGATGAGGCTAGTCTCGTTGAACGATTAAGATCTGCAACTTGGCCGGATGGAAGTACTGTGTTCACTCTACCCACAGTACTTGGGCTACTCGTGTTTTTTGCCTGGTGTCTGCAATGCGCAGCTACGCTAGCCGTTATTAAACGTGAAACTAACACATGGCGATGGCCAGTATTTGCATGGGGTTATATGACAGCTATAGGCTATATCGGAGCTCTGCTAATTTATCAAATTGGAAGCGGCTGAATTTAACACCGCTCGAAATTTAAAAATCCTGGGGATTAGCTAGATCAGATAATCGCTTGCAAGACGCTCAGAAACATTCCAAAGTCGGGAAGCCATTCTCTCATCTTGCATGTTTTGATCTGGGGTAACCGGATTACTATCTGCAAAATAACAACCATTCACATCAGTTAGATTATTATGAGTAGCAACGTAACTAGTGGTTGCCGCACCCTCCTCAAGATTCTTTAAAAATAAATAGCCATACAAGCGAAAAGCCAATTGTTGCCACTGAGCAAGATTTCTAGCTATGTTTGTTTGAACAACTCCCGGATGTATTACGTTTGAAGTTACCCGGGTATCCTTAAGCCGTCGGGACAGCTCCAAGGAGTGCAAACCGTTGGCAAGTTTTGAGTGGCCATAGGCTGTCTGGCGATCAAACCAGCTGGCACCAGACAGATCATTAAATTGAATGCCATCCGAGGGAGCAGATTGATGCGCTCTACTCCCAACAATCACAATTCGTCCTTGAGGTGCTGCGATCACCTGATCCAACAAACGATTAACAAGAATGAAATGCCCAAGATGATTGACCACAAAATGCGCCTCAATACCATTTATCTGTCGGAGTTCAGAAAAAATTGCTCCTGCATTGCAGATTAGTATATCGATCGGCATACCCATCTGACGGACTCTATCTGCACACTCCACCACCGAATTAAAGTCAGACAGCTCTAAAACTAATGGGGTCGTCATGCCTACGACACTATCGCATGCCACACGCCCTTTATCCTCTGTACGGGCAGTACCCAAAACGTGTGCACCACGCAAAGCAAGCACACGCATTGTCTCGTATCCAATTCCAGAGTTAATACCAGTAACTAAGGCAGTTTTCCCTCTTAGGTCTATTCCTGCTGTGACTTCCTCTGCAGTTGAAGCATCTCCAAATTGACTCAGCCCATCCTCGCATGCAGCACGACCAATTAATGGGCTAAGCATGCAGGATGAGCCTATCTGAAAAAATCGGCGTCGATTAAACATGCATCTAGTCTGGTCGACATGCATTGTCGGATCAAGACATGGAGCACGACTAGCAATGATTCACCTGTATCCTTAGACTACTGAGTGGAACTTCTAGGGAGCTTTCAGTGGAACAGAAAAGTCTTAAAAAACAGTACTGGCATGCCAACCTCAAACTTGTTGCTGGTTGCCTCATAGTTTGGATCACGGTTTCCTTTGGTTTTGGCATAGTCCTGCTAGAGCCGTTGAATCAGGTGCGGTTCTTTGGGTTTGAACTCGGATTCTGGTTTGCACAGCAAGGTTCAATTATTTGCTTTATTGCCCTGATTTTTTACTATGCATGGCGCATGAATCATCTCGATAAAAAATACGGCCTAGAAGAGGACTAAAAAAGACACATGGAACTTAAAGCACTCACTTATCTTGTGGTTGGAGCCAGCTTCGTCCTTTACATAGGCATTGCTATCTGGTCTAAAGCCAATAGCACCAAAGACTTCTATGTGGCCGGAGGGAACATTCATCCATTAGCCAATGGAATGGCAACGGCTGCAGATTGGATGTCGGCCGCATCGTTTATCTCAATGGCTGGCCTTATCGCGTTTCTTGGCTACGATGGCTCTGTCTATCTAATGGGTTGGACAGGTGGGTACGTACTACTTGCTCTTTTACTGGCTCCTTACCTTAGAAAGTTTGGAAAATTTACCGTCCCAGAATTTATTGGTGAACGTTACTATTCAAATACCGCACGTATCGTTGCCGTGATCTGTCTAATAGTTATTTCATTCACCTATGTTGCAGGACAAATGCGCGGCGTTGGTATTGTTTTTTCAAGATTTCTTGAGGTGCCAATTGGGCTTGGGCTTATCTTTGGTATGAGTATTGTATTTGTCTACGCTGTCCTAGGTGGGATGAAAGGAGTCACTTACACGCAAATAGCTCAGTATTGCGTACTCATTTTTGCTTACACCGTGCCAGCCGTCTTCATCGCATTGCAAATTACTGGGTCACCTGTGCCACAGTTTGCCTTTGGTAGCACGGTCCAGGGCGAGTCAATGTATCTTTTGGAAAAACTTGATGAAGTAGTAACCGCATTAGGATTTCCTGCTTATACGGACGGAACCAAAAGTACTCTTGACGTATTTTGCATCACAGCAGCACTTATGATCGGCACAGCTGGCCTGCCGCATGTGCTTGTACGGTTTTTTACCGTCCCTAAAGTTCGCGATGCCCGATATTCAGCGGGTTGGGCGTTACTCTTCATAGGTCTTCTTTACCTTACTGCACCAGCTGTTGGATCAATGGCACGGTTAAACCTTACCCAAACCATTCAAACTGGAACGGTAGGTGCAGAGACTGGAAACCTTGCTTACGAAGAAAGGCCAGAATGGTTTAAAACGTGGGAAAAAACTGGACTACTCCAATTCAATGATAGGAACGGTGACGGAAGAATCCAATATTACAACGACCAGAATCCTGATTTCGCAAACCGCGCAGAATCATTTGGGTGGAATGGTAATGAATTAGTGGTAGACCCAGATATTATAGTCCTTGCTAACCCGGAGATAGCACTACTACCACAGTGGGTTATTGCACTAGTAGCAGCAGGTGGCATTGCTGCCGCGTTGTCGACTGCAGCGGGATTGCTTCTTGTCATCTCATCAGCAATATCCCATGACCTACTGAAAGGGGTTTTAATGCCCCATATCTCAGAACGCAAAGAATTACTCGCTGGTCGAATCTCAGCTGCCATAGCAGTTATTGTTGCAGGGTTTCTAGGTTATTACCCTCCAGCTTTCGTCGCCCAAGTCGTAGCATTTGCATTTGGGCTTGCTGGCGCCTCGTTATTTCCAGCAATTCTGCTAGGCATCTTCTCTAAGAGAGTTAATAAAGAGGGCGCCATTGCTGGAATGATAACAGGGCTAGTATTCACCTATGGCTATATTGAATATTTCAAGGGTTTATTCCTGCCCTGGGCCGGTGCTCCATGGGCTGAAAATGTGGCAGAGAATTGGCTATTTGGAATCTCACCTGAAGGTATCGGAGCAGTGGGTGCACTTTTAAACTTCGGAGTAGCCATCATAGTTAGCCAAATGACGGCAAAACCACCACCTGAAGTGGACGAGCTTGTTGAGTACATCCGATATCCTTAATAAAGCTTATTTAGGATGTTTTTGGGCCATATTCAAAGACTAAATTTTCATCCACAGATACTGTGGATAAGTCTGTGGATAACACATGGAATAAGGCAGGTGTTGTCTGATGCTCTCTATAGTTGCTTTAGATTGATCAAAAAAACATCAAAAACATTTTTATCTTTTAAAACATAGGCTTACGAGATGTTTTCATAGCAAAACAATAAAAGATACTCACAAGTATCGGCTTTCATAGCAGAGAGAACTCAACTTTGCGGATATGTGGACAGCCTCCCTCATGGGGTAATGAGATAAAACCTCCAATTCAGTGAATTTCCCTACAACAACCCCACTCTCAGTCTGTCGGTTACTTGTCAGTATTTATTGGACAGAAGCTGCTCTGAACAGAACTGTCGTGTATTCTAGCGGATACGGCATCATTAGCTTAACTAAAACAATATCAGGGAGCCGCATATGAACCGCATATCAACTGCATTAGCCTGCCTACTAGGTCTATCGCTAACTGCATGTCAACCGGAACCCACTGAAAGTCCCGAGAAAAGGGTTAGCAGCGAAGCCACAGCTATATCAGCTCCCCAGGTAGCTCAAACTACTACTCAAGCCTCATTGTTAAGCGAACCTAATTGGGCGATTTTATTTGCGGGTCATGACCTGAATAGTTTCAACATAATTGGCGATGCGGAATGGAATATTATCGATGACTACGTAGAAGCCTCTGGTGACCTGAGGTCATTCCTAGTCACAAAAGGCTATTACACAGATTTTCTGCTCCAGGCCGAATTTTGGCCCGGTCCTGCTGCAAACAGCGGAATATTTATAAGGAATAACAGCGCAAATGAAATCACTGCCACAAATGGGTACGAAATTAATATCCGAGATTTAAACGCAAATAATCCTGAAAACCAAACAGGCTCAATTGTTAATCATGTGGCTCCTGCAACTAACGTCTTAACCGAAGAGAAATGGAATCACTACGAGATCACAGCCCAGGGTAATAGAATCGTAGTACGTCTGAATGACATCGTTACAGCGGATGCTGAGCTCAACGCACATCAGAGCGGGCCTATTGCCTTTCAGCTTAATGGTGGCCTTATCCGATTCCGCAATATACGAATTAGACCCCTTTGATCATGATGGGTTCTTACTTTACCCGACCCCTAAGCTTTCAATAAATGAATCAACTACAACCTCTAAGAGAATTTGTAGTTGAAATGACAAAAGCTGTCTCCAGTCAGTTAACTGAGGCAAAGCTCTTACTGGTTTGCGAAAAACTGTTAAAGTCTTTAATCGCAACGTCTAATTGGCTCCCAGCCGAATATGCCAAGCATGACTCAGATCATTATTGCCAGCACTTACTTCACTGTGACCCCCTAGAGCGATTTTCAGTAGTTAGTTTCGTATGGGGTGCAGGTCAACATACCCCGATACATAATCATCAAACCTGGGGAATGGTGGGGGTACTATCCGGCATTGAAGAATCCACTCTTTTTAATTATGACAATAAAACTGGTGCACTTATTCAGGGAGATACCCTCACACTGAAAGCCGGCGAGATTGATCAATTTTCTCCAGAGGCAGGAGATATACATGAGGTCAGAAATGCCCTTCCTGATCAGAAATCTATCTCTATTCATATTTACGGAGCAAATATTGGAATCATCAAACGCCAAATTTTTAATAAGAAAACAGGAACACCAACCGAATTTGTCAGCGGATATAGCTCAGAAAATATACCAAATTTATGGGACTACTAAGTACCGCAATATTAATGCCCCATAAGCTCCTATAGAGTTCTAATCTATTTTTCTCCACCCCACTTTTCTCGATGCGCCTCTTCTGCAGATTCGCGAATTTTTGAATGACGCCTGGACAAAAGGAGACTATCTGGGGAACAAACCCTTGCCCTTATCAAACCAAGGTCATGTGCAGCATCGAATACACTAGGGTACCAAGTGCTCCAATCTGGCAGTAGCTGCTCTATTTCGTCACGAAGACTAACCTGCGTGATCTTCATATACTTAATTAAGCGGGGCGTTCTGGAGCACTCAATAATGCAGCTATTAAAGCTGTTTTCTCGCTAGACTCCAAAGCAATTTTGGCAGTCATAGTAAGTGGCACTGACAATATCATACCCACCGGTCCAAAAACCCATCCCCAAAACACTAAAGAAAGGAAAACAATCAATGTAGAAAGACCTAAGCTTCTACCCATAACACGAGGTTCAATTACACCGCCAATAACGATGTTAATTATAAAGTAGCCTAGCGCGATCATTAATGCTTGCAACAGGCTGAGCTGAATTAATGCTATAAATACAGCCGGAATTGCTGCTATAAGAGACCCAATGCTGGGCACATAATTCAAAAGGAAGGCAAGAAGCCCCCAAAGAATTGGGAAATCAAGCCCAAATGCCTGAGTAAGAAGCCAAACTGAAAGGCCTGTTGAAAAACTTGTTAGCGTTTTGATCGCCAAGTATCGCTGCAAGCTCTTCGTGAATCTTCCAAAATACCCAGAATCACTCCGCGATGCACGCAGAAACAGCTGAGCCTTTGCCGGCAGAGGCGATGACTCAAGAAGAATGAAAATTACAGTAAACATAATAAGAAAAAAATTAGCTAGAAGCCCCTGCAACGAATTCAACAGATTAGCTACAAATCCCATAGCAGCCCCTGGCTGAATACCCTCAATTAACCGCCCGACAGTAATCTCCTGTCCAAACAAAGCCGCTATGTCCGTGAATCTCACATTAAGTCTTTCCTGATAAAATGGCAGTCGCTCATTAAAGGCGCCGATGGAACCACCAACAAAACTTCCAGCTAAAATCATGGCGCCTATAATAAGAACTATAACCATTGTTACAGCAAGACCTGTTGGAATACGTTGCCGCTCCAGAAACTTCATTAGGGGCACACACAATATCGCAACAAAAACAGCCACGAGCAAAGGCACTAAAATTATTCTTGCAGACTGCATACCGTAGATTACTACGACGAAAGCGATAACCGAGACGGCAATTGTCATTGCAGAACGAGGTTGTTCTTTAGTTTCTATGATCACTACCCTATATGAAAATCTTATACTAACTGTACGCCTAAGCAGGCTCAGACCCAACTCTTGGCTGATCAAGAATGTTTAGAAACACGAATAAAGTTTTCGCCGCAAAAAGATAACCATGCTCTGGACTGTATGCAATCATAATTCTTTGCATCTACACGTATTATTCGGACTGGTAATAGTCCATTAGGATGCTAGCAACCTCTGGCCTGGAAAACTCTACCGGCAAATCAACACCTTTACTCAAAAGCTCTCGAACCCGAGTCCCGGATAAAATCACATAATCATCTGGCCCATGATCTGTCACTTCACA
>Ga0115002_10006006_pt1 | contig 14127 bp, 12 predicted proteins | sample ArcticOcean_MG_C_8_FD_89576 | JGI IMG/M metagenome (GOLD analysis project Ga0115002, IMG submission 89576) | Marine microbial communities from western Arctic Ocean - ArcticOcean_MG_CB11_86 | ecosystem: Environmental > Aquatic > Marine > Oceanic | place: Arctic Ocean: Canada Basin | collected... | reverse complement strand
GCCATGGGTGGCATCGAGCGCGCCGTCCTGCCTGTTGAGGCGGGCGATGTGGTGTTTCAACTTGCCGCCGGTACGGCCAGCGACTTGGTCGAGACACCGCTCGGCTGGCATCTCTTTCAGGTCAATAAAATTTTCCCGCCACGCCGCATCGCCTTCGATGAGGTGCGCGATGAAATTCATCAGGAAATGGCAATGGATGCTGCAGTGGACAGGCTATACCGCCTTTCCACCATTCTTGAGGATGAACTTGCTGGTGGCGCCTCCCTCGAACAGGCCGGCCACGCCATCGGTATTGATATCGTAACCATCGCTTCGCTCGATCAGCGCGGCCTCAATAGCGCCAATAGCCCAGTCCTCAACCAGCTTGCCGATGCCAATGAAATTGTCCAAGCGGCGTTCACCACAGATAGCGACGCAGATTCCGAGCTTGTCGAAACGGAGGCGGGAAATTATTTGATTCTCCACGTCGATGCCATCACGCCGCCGACACTGCGCGCGCTCGAAAGCGTGCGCCAAAAAGTGCTGGATGGTTGGCAGAAGGAAGCGCGAGCCCATCAGGCGGAGCGTGCCGCCGAACGTTTGGCAGATCGTGTGCGCGGCGGCGAAGGTCTTGCCGCAGCAGCTCAGGCCGGGCGCTATGATGTTGTGTTGGTGGATACGCTGCTGCGCGACGGCGTTTCCGATGAGCGCGGTGTCTCACGCGATATCATCACCGGTATTTTCGCGCAAAACCCATCAGCGCCGGAACCTGTTGTGGGCAAAATTAAAGAAGGCTTTGCTGTCGCCATGCTCTCCGGCGTCACACCCGCCGAGCCTGCCAGTGAGGAAACCTACGCCAAGCAATTGAGCATCGAGCTTGGCCGCGAGCGCGGCGCCGACATTGCCGCGCTCTATCGCTTTTCGCTCAGCACACGCCACACCATCACGACCAACGAACAAGCCATGCAGGCATTTCTGAACACACCATGAGCGTCTCCCCCGACTTTGACGCGTTCGCCAAGGCTTACGAATTGGGCCGACCGCAGGCTGTCTGGACAACATTCGTCGCTGACCTGGAAACCCCGGTTTCAACCATGCTCAAATTGGCCGAGAGCCGAGCCAACAGCTTTTTGCTTGAATCCGTCGAGGGCGGCGCGGTACGCGGTAGATATTCGGTGATTGGCTTAAAGCCGGATCTCATTTGGCGCTGCTTCGGTGCCCGGGCCGAGATCAATGAGAGCGCGCGCTACGATCCGGACGCCTTTGTGGAATGCCCAGACAACGCACTTGATTCCATGCGCGCCCTAATCCGCGACAGCCACATTGAATTGCCGGAGAATTTGCCACCAATGGCCGCCGGCCTGGTCGGCTATATCGGCTATGACATGGTGCGCCAGATGGAGCGCTTACCGAAACCCAACCCCGACACCCTGCATTTACCTGACGCCATCTTGATGCGCCCCACCATCATGGCGATCTTTGATTCGGTTGAAGATGTGGTGACCCTGGTGACGCCGGTGTGGCCGGAAGATGGCCTCAATGCGCGCGCCGCTTATGGTCGAGCCGCCGAACGCCTGGCCGATACCGTGGCGGACCTGGAGCGGCCACTGCCGGTGCGCATCGAAACCGGCCAGGAAAACGCGCCGGAGCCGAAGCCGGTTTCCAACACCAGCAAAGCGGAATATGGCGTCTTCGTTGAGCGCGCCAAAGAATATATCGCTGCCGGTGATATCTTTCAGGTTGTCCCCTCGCAGCGCTTTTCGGCACCCTTTACTCTGCCGCCCTTCTCGCTATATCGCGCCCTTCGCCGCCTCAACCCATCGCCATTTCTTTACTTTCTCAATTTCGGCGGCTTTTCCGTAGTCGGCTCAAGCCCCGAGATTTTGGTGCGCCTGCGCGATGACAAGGTGACCATCCGGCCCATCGCCGGCACCCGCCCGCGCGGCGCTAACCGGGCTGAAGATCAGGCCTATGCGGAGGATTTGCTGTCCGATCCGAAAGAACTTGCCGAGCATTTGATGTTGCTCGACCTTGGGCGCAACGATATTGGCAGGGTATCTGAGATCGGTTCGGTCGAAGTTACCGATCAGATGATGATCGAGAATTATTCCCACGTCATGCATATCGTCTCCAATGTGGAGGGCCGCTTGAAACCGGGACTCGATGCCGTCGATGCCTTAATCGCCGGATTTCCCGCCGGCACCGTCTCGGGCGCGCCAAAGGTGCGGGCAATGGAAATCATCGACGAGCTGGAGAAAGAGCGGCGCGGCATTTATGCCGGGGCAATCGGCTATTTCTCGGCCTCAGGCGCCATGGATACCTGCATCGCACTGCGCACTGCCATTGTCAAAGACGGCACCATGTATGTGCAGGCAGGTGGCGGCGTGGTCGCTGACAGTGATCCGGAGGCTGAATATCAGGAGACCGTCAATAAAGCGCGTGCTCTCTTTCGCGCTGCCGAAGAAGCAACCCGCTTCGCCGCGCGCAGCGGCAACTAGTCCTTACTGCTCAGCAGGCGCACTCTAGCGCCGCCACGGTACTGATCGGCACGAACTCAAAGCCGCGCTTACGCGCCTCCGGCAGCCAGCGCTGCAGCACCGCCATGGTTTCGGCATAAGGGTGGCCGATGGCCACGGCATGGCCGGTCTCACGCGCCACCTTCTCAAGAATGCGCAATTGTCTCTCAATAAATTCTTCGTCGGCAACGGTATCGAGGAAAACGTCGCGCGCAGCAAACGGCATGCGCGAAGCGGTTGCCACGCGCTCGCCGACCGTCGAGCCGATGGTGACAGAATCAAGATAGAGCAAGCCGCGCGTATCCAGCGCATCGAGCACCAGGCCCATCGCCCGTTTATCCTGGGAAAATTTACTGCCCATATGATTGTTGATGCCGACATAGCCTTCAAGGCGCGCGAGGTTTTCGGTTAAGCGGCGCATTAGCTCGCTATCGCTCAAGCCGGTCAGCAGCGCATTTGGCCCCGGGTCAACGGTGGCGTCGGTTGGCTCCATGGGCATGTGCACAAGAATTTCAAAGCCCTTTTGCCGAGCCCGCTTGGCAAATTCAGCGACGCGCTCGGTATAAGGCAGGAAGGCGAGCGTAATCCCCTCGCCGAGCGACATGACCCTGGAAAAATCGCGCTCGCTGTGACCGAGATCATCGATCACGATAGCGATGATCGGCGCCGTTCCGGTCTCCTTGGAGAGCGCCGCAAAGCGCCGCCAATCCGGCAGTTCAACTGCTTCAATTGTTTCAACAATCTGCGGCACCGCCTCCGGAACGCTGACGCCTTCATTTACCAACCGCTTGATCAGCGCTCTCTCATCCGTCTCAGCATTGCCGACAAGACGCGCCAAATTGGATTCATACAGCACCGAGGGCTTAACGTCCGGCCCAATCACGGCGGGCAAAAACTCACCTTCCGCCTCGCTATTGGTGTCAACGAGTATCGCAATAGCGGTTTCCGAATTGGCGTTGAAATTGCTCAGTTCTTTATCTTGAGCGGAGGCGTTTAAATCCTGTGCGGCTAAATTTGAGGTTTCTGTCTGAGCCCGCTGTTCGTCCATCTTGGTCGCAACGAAATTGCCGGCGGACGTCACCTTTTCAATTTTTTCGATTTCCGCTGTGTTTCCGCCGACTACTGTGTTTTCGCCGACTGGCGTATCCTTACTCCCCAAATTACCCTGCCAGGCGAAGGCACCAGCGGCCAACAGCACAATAGCCACCGCTATAAGCAGTAACTGTACGTGGCGCGTGCTCAGCGCGGACAGGTGAATTTTCATTCGACCGACGCTCCGTCGGGCGCGCCCTGCGCCAAGCCATCCAGAATCGGGCATTCCGGGCGCTCATCGCCATGGCATTTATCTGCCAGGTGCAACAGTGTGAGGCGCATGGAATCGAGCTCGGCCATTTTGCGTTCGATCTCGCTCACATGTTCAAGGGCTATATTTTTCACATCGGCGCTGGCGCGTTCGCGGTCCTCAAACAGCGCCAATAGATTCCGCACATCACTGATCGAGAAACCCAGGCTGCGCGCCCGACTGACAAAACGCAGAATATCCACATCCTGATTGTCATAGGTCCGGTAGCCACTCGCCGAGCGCTCCGGTTTGGCAACCAGGCCAATCTCTTCGTAATAGCGTATCGTTTTGGCCGGCACGCCGGAGCGCTCAGCCACAAGGCCTATTTGCATCGCCCTCTTTCCGAAACCCGATTTGTCATAATACAGCACCGACCTGCCAAGGTATGAACTCCTCATCGCCAAACCCGAAGGCCTCGCTTTTGCTCAGGCTCCCCGATGCGGTGCGGAGGATCAGTTCAAATATTTCCTGCCCGAGCTCGGCAACATCTTTCTCGCCGTCAACAATACGACCGCAATTGATATCCATGTCGCCCTCCATATGCCTAAACATATCGCTGTTTGTGGCCAATTTAAGGCTGGGTGTTGGTTTGCAACCAAAAACAGAGCCCCGCCCGGTAGTAAAGCACACCACATTGGCGCCGCCCGCTACCATGCCGGTGATGGAAACCGGGTCATAGCCGGGTGTGTCCATAAAGACGAAACCCTTGGCCGTCACCGCCTCGCCGTAGCGGTAAACCTCGACCAAATTGCTCGTGCCGCCCTTGGCGACAGCACCGAGAGACTTCTCCAAGATCGTAGTCAGGCCGCCGGCCTTATTGCCCGGTGTTGGATTGTTATCAACGACGGCACCATTCTTCTTGGTGTAGTCCTCCCACCAGGCGATACGATCAAGCAATTTCCGCCCGACGGCTTCTGATTCCGCGCGCCGAATCAGCAGATGCTCGGCGCCATAAATTTCCGGCGTTTCACCGAGAATCGCCGTGCCGCCATGACGCACCAAAATATCCGCCGCCGCACCGAGCGCAGGATTTGCCGTTACGCCGGAAAAGCCGTCGGAGCCACCACATTCCATTCCCAGGATTAAATGGCTGGCGGGAACGGCTTCGCGCTTCACCGCATTGGCCGCCGGTAACATGGCTTCGATACATTCTATGCCGCAACGCACCGTTGCGTTGGTGCCGCCTTCGCCCTGGATGGTCATGGTATGCAGCATCTCACCCGGCAACAGGTCCATATCCTCAACCATGTTGTCGAGTTGGTTGATCTCGCAACCGAGACCCAACAACAGGGTGCCGACAATATTGGGATGAGTTGTATAGCCGGCGATGGAGCGGCGGAGATAATCCCAGCCATCTCCATGCGCCGCCGTACCGCAACCCGAGCCATGGGTGAGCGCAATCACGCCATCGATATTCGGCCATTGCGCGAGCGCCGGACCGCGAAAATGATCGGCAATATGGCGCGCCACCGTGGCCGAGCAATTCACACTGGTGGTTACCGCGAGATAATTGCGCGTCGCCACCCGACCATCGGCGCGCACGATTCCTTGAAAACTCGCCTGCTCACCCGCAGCAACATAATCGGTCGGCTTCGCCGCAATACCGAATTCATAGTCGCGGGAAAATTCGGCAAAGGACAGATTATGCTCATGCACATGTTCGCCGATTTCAATATCGCATGTGGCGAAACCGATGATCTGGCCATATTTGCGTACCGCTTCATCGCATTTGATCACTGCAGTGGCGATTTTATGGCCGGTCGGGACCGTGTCTTTCAATTTCAGCACCGCGCCATTATCTGCCAGCTCGCTACCGGCTGATATTTTGCTCTTGGTGACAATTACATTGTCGTCCGCATGCAAGCGCATGGCGGCGTCTTTACTGTTCATTGCTTTCCCCAAACTGAATCAACACTCCGGATCAGTCTAAAACATATTTCACGCACGTGCGACGATGAGGCGAACGATATCTTCGACGAGAAAGCGATTTTCGACTTCTTCCAACCCGGCATCGCCGAGATATTGGTGGGTATTGCGATCAAACGCCGCGCCGTATGCCCAGCGCACCCACGGCGCCCACAGGCGCATAACGAAGCGCTTCCTCGGATTTTGCGAGTAATTATATTCCAACAGGCGAATCTCCCCGCCCGGTTTGCAAATGCGCGCCAGCTCTTTAAGCGCCGGCAATTGATGCTCAAGCGATAACACGCAGAACAGAAAAGATGAGACAACGGCATCGAAACTGTTGTCGTCAAAGGATGTGTGCATGACATCCATTTCCATCAACTTCACCTCGCGCCCAACCTCCGACCGCCGGGCCCAGGCGCGGCTCAGCATGGCGGGGCTGAGGTCGATGCCGACCATCTCAGCGCCCTCGGGATAAAACGGGATATTGCGCCCAGTGCCGATACCGGCATCGAGAATTCGCCCCTTTAGGCCCTCAAATAAGAGCGGGCGCAGTGGTTGGTAGCGTTTCCGCTCGAACGGTGCATCGAGCAGATCGTACCATCTGGCAATACGTTGGTATGTCTTGCGTCTGCTCACGGTATTACAGCCTCGCCATGCGCAAACGGAGCGCGTTCGATATGACAGATACTGAACTCAGGCTCATAGCCGCACTGGCGATCATCGGGTTGAGCAGCAGCCCAAAGGGCGGAAACAGGATGCCGGCGGCAATCGGGATGCCAAGGAAATTATAAGCAAAAGCGAAAAACAGATTTTGCCGGATATTGCGCATGGTCATGCGGCTGAGACGCCGCGCCCGGGCGATGCCGCGCAGATCCCCACTTAGAAGCGTAATACCCGCCGCTTCGATGGCAACATCCGTGCCGGTGCCCATGGCGATGCCGATGTGCGCCTCCGCCAACGCGGGCGCGTCATTCACGCCATCGCCCGCCACGGCAACAATCCGCCCCTCGGCGCGGAGCTTCCTCACCACCTCGCGTTTCTGTGCCGGCAACACCTCAGCCTGAACTTCATCAATACCAAGCGCTGCGGCAACCGCATTGGCGGTCACCGCATTATCACCCGACAGCATAACCACGCGCACGCCATCGCTATGCAGATCGCGCATGGCTTCAAACGATGATTCTTTAATTTGATCCGCCACAGCAACGAGGCCGGCGGCCACACCGTTCACCGCGACAAACATCACGGTGCGGCCTTCGGCGCGATGATCCGCAGCACGGCCTTCCAAAGCACTGCTATCGACCGCGAGATCAGCCAATAAACGGGCATTGCCGAGCGCAACATCAGCGCCATCTACCCGGCCTACAACGCCACGACCAATATTTGCCTGGAAGTCTGTCACCGCTCCCAAATTCAGCTGTTTTTCTTTGGCGCCGTCGATAATTGCCCGTGCCAAGGGATGCTCGCTGGCGCGCTCCAGGCTGGCGGCAAAATGCAGCACTTCTTCCTCGCGGTGACCTGCAAGCGCTTCAACGGCAGTTAGACGCGGCTTGCCCTCCGTCAGGGTTCCGGTCTTATCGACCACCAATGTATCGACCTTCTCGAACAGCTCCAGCGCCTCGGCATCGCGGATCAATATGCCGGCCTGGGCGCCGCGCCCAACACCGACCATGATCGACATGGGCGTCGCCAATCCAAGCGCGCAGGGACAGGCAATGATCAACACCGCAACCGCATTGATGAGCGCGTAGCCGAGGCTCGGCGCAGGACCAAAAAAGCCCCAGGCAACAGCAGTAATAACCGCCACCGCGAGAACTACCGGCACAAATATGCCGGCCACCCGGTCGGCGGTGTGTTGAATCGGCGCCCGGCTGCGCTGCGCCTCGCCGACCATTTGCACGATGCGGTAAAGCACCGTCTCGCTGCCGACATGCTCGGCCCGCATGATAAAGCTGCCGGTGCCATTAAGCGTGCCGCCGGTGACCTTTTCAACGCTGGATTTTTCGACCGGCAGGGATTCGCCGGTCATCATGGATTCATCAATGGCGCTCATGCCGTCAACGATCACGCCATCAACCGGCACTTTCTCACCGGGGCGCACGCGCAATCGATCTCCCGTCTGCACCGCTTCCAAGGCGACGTCCTCTTCCGAACCGTCCGCGCGCACAATGCGCGCGACCACCGGCGCCAGGTCAAGCAGTGCACGCAGCGCCTGGCCGGTCCTGGCGCGGGCTTTCAGCTCCATCACCTGGCCGAGCGCGACCAAAACTATAATTACGCCCGCAGCCTCAAAATAAACCGGCACATCCCCGGCAGGCGAGCGGAAGGCGGTGGGAAATATATGCGGTGCGGTGGTGGCAACAATGCTGTAAATAAAAGCAACACAAGTGCCGAGTGCAATCAACGTGAACATATTGAGATTGCGGTTGGTGACGGAGCGCCAACCACGCATAAAAAACGGCCACCCGCCCCACAACACGATCGGTGCAGCCAGGGCGAACTGCATCCAGTTCCAAAGCCGCGCCGAGGCAAATTGCTGCAGCGATTCGCCCGGGATCATGTCGGACATGGCGATGAACAACAGCGGCAGTGCAAGCGCACCGCCGAACCAGAAGCGGCGGTTCATGCTGATCAATTCAGGGTCGGGCGCTTCGTCCGCTTGAATAACGCTCGGCTCCAACGCCATACCACAAATCGGGCAATCTCCGGGCTCGTCTTGCTCAATTTTCGCATGCATCGGACAAATAAATTTTGTCTCCCGCAGAGGCAGAGCGGCACCCTCCAGAGCCATGCCACAACATGAGCAAATGCCCGGCCCGTCACTCTCCTCACCGGGGCACATCGGGCACGCATAGGCCGCAACGCTGTTTGCGGGCTGCAGGCGCGCACTCCCTCTCTGCCCGCCAACCGGCGCCGGCGAAGGACAGCAGGACGAGTTTTGAGAAGCAGTATCAGGCGACTGAGTTGGCGTCGGGCAACAAGGCGAAGATTTGGTATTCATATAAATGAACCATTTCAGGGTAGCTGCGGGCAATCATTTAAGTGGGAAAACCGACATGAATCGTGATGTGATTGAACATATATGGTGCTTCCAGTAACTGGAAGGTCAATGCACCACAAGGCTAATTTGTCGCACCCTAGGGCTTAGACAAAAAAAGGGCTGATGCATTTGCGGTAAAACTGGCTATAACACCTTGATATGTTGCTCTTAATCGACAATTACGACAGCTTCACTTACAACCTCGTGCACTATTTCGGTGAACTCGGGGCCAAGATGGAGATCTATCGCAACGATGCTCTCAGCGCCGATGAGGCGCTCGGATTGCGGCCGCAGGCGATTGTCCTCTCACCGGGGCCGTGCGACCCGGACCAGGCCGGTATTTGTCTTGAGCTGATCGAGAAAAACGCCGGGAATATACCCCTATTGGGTGTCTGCCTCGGCCATCAAGCCATTGGCCAAGCCTATGGCGGCAAGGTCGTTCGCGCGCCCAATCTGATACATGGCAAAGTCAGCGATATTAAGCATACGGAAAAGGGGCTATTTGCAGGTGTGCCGACGCCCTTCTTGGCGACCCGCTATCATTCGCTGATGGTTGAGCGCCAGTCCCTGCCCGACTGTCTTGAAGTCACGGCGGAAACCGACGACGGTATCATCATGGGCTTGGCGCACCAGGAATATCCCATTCACGGCGTGCAGTTTCATCCGGAGAGCATTGCCTCCGAACAGGGACATGAATTGTTGAAAAATTTTCTGACGGTTGTGAACAATGGTAAAGCGGGATGACAGACAGTTTGAATGATTTTCGTGCCCTCCTCGGCGAAGTTGCGGCGGGTGCATTGCTGAGCGTCAAACAGGCCGAGCGCGCTTTTGATTTCATGATGGCGGGCGAAGCCACGCCGGCGCAAATGGGTGGGCTGTTGATGGGCCTCCGGGTGCGCGGCGAGACGGTTGATGAGATCACCGGCGGTGCCAAGGCCATGCGCGCCCGCGCGCTCACTATGGATGCACCAGAGGGTGCGATAGATACTTGCGGCACCGGCGGCGATGCCAAAGGCACTTTTAATGTCTCGACGGGCGCAGCGTTGGTATCGGCGGCCTGCGGCGTGCCAGTGGCGAAACACGGCAACCGCGCGCTCTCTTCCAAATCCGGCTCGGCCGATGTGTTGATCGCTCTCGGCGTCAATATCGAGGCCGATATGGAGCTGGTGCATGAGGCGCTGTGGCAAGCCGACATCGGCTTTCTCATGGCACCGCGCCATCACGGCGCTATGCGCCATGTGGCGCCGACGCGAGTGGAACTCGGCACCCGCACCATATTTAATCTGCTCGGGCCGCTCTCCAACCCGGCAGGCGCCAAGCGGCAGATTATCGGCGTATTTGATCAAGCCTGGGCAAACCCCATGGCGGAAGTATTGCGCAATTTGGGCTCGGAGCGGGTATGGGTCGTGCATGGCTCAGACGGCATAGACGAGCTTACCACCACCGGCCCGAGCACGGTCGTCGAATTGAAAGACGGCGAACTCAACAGCTTCGAGGTCACGCCCGAAGAGGCCGGTCTGGCACGCGTCGGGCTGGAAGACCTCAAAGGCGGGGATGGTGAAGCTAATGCTGGCGTCATGGCAGAAATGCTGGACGGCGCAAAAGGGCCGATCCGCGATATCGTCCTCCTCAACACGGCGGCGGCACTGATTGTCGCCGGGCAGGTGGAAAATTTGAAAGATGGCGTGGCGGAAGGCGCCAAAGCCATCGATTCAGGCGCCGCGCGGGCGACCCTGGACAAGTTGATCGACATTACCAACCGTCCCGCATGAGCGATATTCTCGCCAAAATATGCGCTGATAAACTCGAGCATATTGCGCTTTCAAAAGAAAAGCGCTCGCTCGCAGATATTGAAGCCGCCGCCAACAACGCCTCGCCCGTACGCGGTTTTGCCGCTTCGCTCAGGCAAGCCGCAGATAATGGCGGCTTCGGGCTTATTGCTGAACTTAAAAAGGCCTCGCCCAGCAAAGGCCTCATTCGCGCTGACTTTGATCCGCCGACCCTCGCCAAAGCCTATGAAGCCGGTGGCGCCGCTTGTCTCTCGGTGCTGACCGACAAGCCCTATTTCGGTGGCGAGGATGAATTTCTTATTCAGGCGCGGAGCGCCGTCGCCCTGCCCGTCCTTCGCAAAGACTTCATGCTCGATCCCTACCAAGTCGTCGAAGCAAGAGCGCTCGGCGCCGATTGCATCCTTCTTATTATGGCAGCGCTATCGGATGATCAGGCGGGTGACCTCAAGTTCGCCGCTGAAGCGCATGGTATGGATGTACTGGTTGAGGTTCACAACGCACCGGAGCTCGAGCGCGCTATCGCACTCGGCGCGAGCTTGATCGGCATCAATAACCGAAACTTGAAAACGCTTACAGTGGATTTGGCGACAACGGAACAATTGCTGCCCACCATTCCAGCCGGCAGCCAGGTGGTATGCGAAAGCGGCTTGAACAACCACGCCGATCTGGTTCGCATGAGCCAGGCCGGTGCGAGGTGCTTTCTGGTCGGCGAATCCCTCATACGCCAAGATGATGTGACGGCGGCAACCCGGGCATTGCTAACCGGCACAGCGCGCGCAAACGGAGAAAAATAGACATGTCGTCATTCACCCATTTCGATGCTGAGGGCAATGCCCGCATGGTCGATGTATCGGAGAAGCAAATCACCGAGCGCAGCGCCATTGCCCGCGCCAGTGTTTTCATGCAGGCCGAAACTCTGCAATTGATTCTCTCAGGTGGCGTCAAGAAAGGCGATGTGTTGCAGGTCGCGCGGCTTGCCGGAATTATGGCGGCGAAGCGCACCTCGGACCTCATCCCGCTCTGCCATCCGCTTGGCCTCGATGCCGTTGAAGTGGACCTCGCCTGCGACCAAGAGCGCAGCGCCGTTGACATCAGCGCCACCTGCCGTCTGAAAGCGCGCACCGGCGTTGAGATGGAAGCGTTGACTGCGGCGTCTGTGGCGGCGCTCACGGTTTATGATATGTGCAAGGCGGTGGATCGCGGCATGCGCATCACCGATGTACGCCTGACCCATAAAGCCGGCGGCAAGTCCGGCGAATTTAGCCAAGACTAGTAACACTGAATTTAAGGACCCTATCCGCATGATCCCCGTTGCCGAGGCCATCGCCCGCATTACCGGCGCTTTTGATCCGCTCGCTGCGGAGACGGTTTCCCTCGCCGAAGCCAGTGGCCGCGTGTTGGCGGAAGACGTCATCGCCCGTACCACCCAACCGCCCTTTGATGTCTCGGCCATGGATGGCTATGCGGTGCGCGCAGCGGATATTCCGGATGCGCCAGCGACGCTCACACAAATCGGCGCGGTGCCGGCCGGGCAGAATTTTGACGGCCAGGTCGGTGCCGGTGAAACAGTGCGCATATTTACCGGCTCGCGCATGCCGCCAGGCGCCGATACCGTGGTTATTCAAGAAAATACCACCACCGACGGCGACCAGATAACCATCTCCGTGGTGCCCAAAAAGGGCCAGTTCATCCGCCCGGGTGGCCTCGATTTTCGCGCTGGTGCAGTTGGTCTCAAAGCTGGGCAGCGCCTCTCGCCACGCGCCATCGGCTTTGCTGCCAGCATGAACCATCCCTGGCTTTCGGTGCGACGCAAACCGCGTGTCGCGATCCTGGCAACCGGTGATGAAATCGTCATGCCGGGAGAACCCATCGGCGCCAATCAGATTGTTAGCTCAAATTCCCATGCCCTCGCTGCCGCCGTGCAAAGCTATGGCGGCGAGTCCTTCAGCCTCGGCATTGCACCGGATGAGCGCCAAGGCTTGAAAGCCATGGCGGCGGGCGCGCGCGGCGCCGATATTCTGGTGACCACCGGCGGCGCATCGGTCGGTGACCATGATTTGGTGCAAAGTGTGCTCGGCGAGATCGGCCTGGAACTGGATTTTTGGAAAATCGCCATGCGCCCCGGCAAGCCGCTGATCTTTGGCCGCATTGGCGATACGCGCCTTCTCGGCCTGCCGGGTAACCCTGTTTCCTCCTTGGTCTGCGCGTTGATTTTTCTCCGCCCGGCAATTCTCCGTATGCTCGGCCTCAGCAACACCGAGACAACGCTCCTACCGGCGCGGATCGATAGTGCGCTCGCGGCCAATGATGAACGCCAGGACTATTTACGCGCAACTTTGAACCGATCGGAAGACGGTGCGCTCGGCGTCTCGCCGTTTAAACGCCAGGACAGCTCGATGATGTCGCTATTGGCCGGATCCGAAGCGCTGATCGTTCGCCCGCCCTTCGACCCTGCCGTCAGTGAAGGTGACAGGGTCAATATCATTCCCCTCTCAGATGGCTTTCCGGGAATCTAAATAACGGAGACCAAGGGCGATACAGTACTGAATTCACCTTGACTACGAAAAAGAACTAAACTAGAACATCAATCGTACGTTTCTATTTTGTTCATCTCCTTGGAGGCCCATTATGTTAACTAAAAAGCAGTTGGAATTGCTGCTCTTCATTGATGGCCGCCTCAAAGACCAAGGCACAGCGCCCTCTTTTGAAGAAATGAAAAAGGCGGTGAACCTGAAATCCAAGTCAGGCATCCACCGCCTCGTCACGGCACTTGAGGAGCGCGGCTTTCTTCGCCGCCTGCCGCACCGCGCCCGAGCGCTTGAAGTCATGAAACTGCCCCCCTCCCATAGCGAGCGCATTACGCCTCCCGCCGCTACAGGGTTTCACCCAAGTGTTATTGAAGGTGATTTCGACAATAGTCGCGCGCAACTCGGCTCAAATCCCAGCTCCCATCACGATAATGACTCCTCGGATAGCGTGACATTGCCGCTTTATGGCCGCATTGCAGCCGGCATGCCAATTGAGGCGCTGCGCGATGAGACCAATTTCATAGATGTTCCCGGCGCCATGTTGGCCAAGGACGATTGTTATGCCTTGGAAATTGACGGTGATTCGATGATTGAAGCCGGCATTCTCGATGGCGATACGGTGATTATCGAGCGCTGCGATTCAGCGGAAAACGGCACAATTATCGTTGCTTTGGTGGATGATACGGAAGTCACTTTGAAGAGGCTTCGGCGCAAAGGCGAATCAATTGCTCTTGAGCCGGCCAACAAAGAATATGAGACGCGAATTTTCGGGCCAGGCCGGGTGCGCGTGCAAGGCCGCTTGGCTGGATTGATGCGTAATTATCATTAGTGCGCCCAACTCGGCTCAAAACATTCGCCGCTAAAAGTCTTTTTATTCATCTGCCGGGCGCTCAGCCCAAGGCCGGCTGCCGCGCGTCTCAGCAACACTTTGAACGCGCGCACCACCCTCTTCCAACCAAATTGCGTGGGCACCGTTTTGCCACAGGTCAAAACGTTCTGTGACACGGGCACTATTCTTAAGGAT
>Ga0115002_10006005_pt1 | contig 14129 bp, 12 predicted proteins | sample ArcticOcean_MG_C_8_FD_89576 | JGI IMG/M metagenome (GOLD analysis project Ga0115002, IMG submission 89576) | Marine microbial communities from western Arctic Ocean - ArcticOcean_MG_CB11_86 | ecosystem: Environmental > Aquatic > Marine > Oceanic | place: Arctic Ocean: Canada Basin | collected... | reverse complement strand
ATTTGGTTTTCCAGTTATCATTGAGGGGACGTGGACACCTGAAACCCTTGAGGAGTTCACCTGCGATATGATCACTATCAGCAGCACTGCCCCCATTTCCGCACAGGAGTAATTTTCCATCGTTGGCATAAACTTCATGCAACATATCAAAAGCCTGTTTTACCTCATTCAGGCAGGATTCCAGGGTAGGAAAAGATTCTACAAGGGAATTTAAGCGCTTATTCATTAAAATATTATAAAATGTTTAATATAGTAGCAGGGCAATCGAAATAGGACATCCGTTTGGGGATTAAACACGCATGCTCACACACCTAAATATCATAATTATGAGCAATGACTTATTAAAAGTTATGTAAAATGATTTATATTTAGATTACTGGATTAAAATATTAAATAAGCTATGATATATTCAAGATAACAGAAGATTAGCTGATTTGTTCTGTTCTTGAATTTATTTTATACTTCTGAAATTAATCGACCAAATATGACCTACCCTCAGAACAATAAGCCAACAATATTGGCAGTCGACGATGATATTTCGGGACTAAAATATTTCAGCATGAGTCTGAGGAAAATGGATTTCCATGTTCTCTCTGCTACGGGTGTAGATGAAGCGCAAGCCATAATCTTGAAGAAAGGAATTCTTCAAATTGATTGCGTCTTAACTGATTTTCGTATGCCGGTTAAATCTGGGCTTGATTTGCTGGATTGGGTAATGAGGAAAGATAGTAGTCTATCTACGATCATTGTCACTGCGGAAGGAGAAAAGAACCTGGTCCGTGATTCACTACGTAGTGGCGCCAGTGATTACCTTGAAAAACCAGTTTCCCGGCAAGTATTAGGTGGAGCAATATCACGTGGAGTGGAGAGAACGATACGCAATCGCCAGCTCTTGGCTACGGATCAGGAGGTGGGGGCTGTTGGGCGAATGGATCAGATATTTCAAGCTGTTCGAGCACCCGAAATTTTACCGTATTTTAAATGTTACTATCGACCGCTCTACAAAGTCGGAGGTGACTTCATTAATGTTTTGCCGATTGGTGATGAAAGATATCTTTTTCTTGCCGGAGATGTCTCCGGACACGATGTGCGGGCGGCCTTTGTCTCCGCGTATTTTCAGGGTATGATGCGGGGATTACTTGAGCATAATACTTCACTGCAGGATGTCCTTCAGCTATTTAATCGCATCCTTGGGAAGGAGTGGGTCCCAGATGAAGATGGATCTGAAAGTAGTGATTTTCGAGTTCAGTCATCATTGGCTATTTGTGCCGCAGTAGTTGAATATAAATCACGCAAAGTGCATATGATTAATTGTGGCATTCCACCTCCTTGGATTAGTTATCGCGATGGAAGTTGCCGAAGGATGACGAGAAATTATTCTCCCCTCGGCTGGTTTCCCGTAGAAGCGTTTGGTATAGAGTCATTATCATTGGATGATTTAGCTGGTTTCTACATATGCACTGATGGGCTCACCGATTACGCAGATTATTTAAGGATTGATCCATTTAGTCTTATCTATAAGCTGTTGTCCTCGAGTGACGAAGTCTGTAATAGAATTGTTACTCAACCCCCCGATGATATATTAGTGATGCATTACCAAGTAGATCAGGATTCAGACCTCGAAAACTTATATCAACCACTTATCTTTGAGCATTATTCTGGTGATGAATTCAAAGACATAGATCGCCTTCAAGGAATCTGGCGCCGCAGTTTGCAGTTTGCGCTTTCAGAGGAATTGGGGGATAAAATCTATGATGTTTTACTCTGTTGTCGAGAAGCTGTATTAAACGCTTTAGTTTATGGTTGTGACAAGTCACCGGAGAAGACGTGTACTATACAAGTTACGGTCAGCCAAAAGCTGGGGCGAATAGGAGTGAGAATCGATGATCCAGGTCATGGCCACGGATTTGATATCACTGAAAGAGTGGAAAAAATGAAAGCACTTGACGGTTCTCATCTTGGCTTGGCGATCATTGATAATTTGTGTGATAAATGTTCCATAGAAAACGATGGAACCAGCCTCATTTTTGAACTCGCGATGAATAATTAAAATTAATGATCAAAGGTGTTTTAAATCGATCAAAGCATAATCTGACGATTACTCTAAAAGGAGATGTCCTAAGCACAAACGCCGAAGAGTTTAGTGATAATATTAACCGTATAATTAAAAAAAATAAACCCGCTAACTGGGATGAACTAAAACTGGACCTGAATTCGGCCCGAATTATAGATTCCATGGGTTTGAATATGATTCTCAATATTGTGAAACAGGTTCAAGCAGCTGGAAAATCTATGAAAATACACATTTTAAGTTCGTCCATTCAGCGAGTATTTTTATTTTCACGATTAGATAAAGCTGTTGATATCGTTTTTAAAAAACGCCGGCGCCGTTAATCGAACCCTTAATTCTATACAATAGTCGGCTCCAGGATTGCGAGAATCACCGTCGATAGATGGCATAACGGCTCGTCTACCCATAATCTGGGTCTGAAGGTCGGGGTCCCGATATTTACCAGGATTTTAAGTAAGCTATTTTCTTTATATTGATGAAATCTGGAATATTTTAATTGTGAGTAGTAGACTTTATTCTTTGATCAGACTCTAGCATACTCGGGATCGTATTTACCGCAGATATCCATGGCTAAAAATTTTCTAAACATTTTTCTCGTAGTAATTTCAACTATTGGCTCGAGAATCTTGGGGTTGCTGAGGGATATATTAATTTTTGCGTCTTTTGGCACATCGGCTTTAAATTCAGCATTTATTCTTGCGTTTACATTACCTAATTTATTTCGGCGACTATTGGGCGAGGGGGCTTTAAATGCAGCTCTTGTTCCTACGCTCACGGAGGAATTGGAAGAGAACCGGGAAAAAGGTGCATTTACATTCCTTAATCAAGTACTTACGCGTGTATTGGTCGTCTTGTTAATCGTTGTGGCAACGCTCGGGCTGGCACTGGTCGCCATTGATTTCGTGCCTGGGCTTAATGATCGTTGGTACTTGGGAGTTGAATTAGGAATTGTTTTATTGCCCTACCTCATATTGATCTGTTTGGCCGCTATTTTCCATGCTGGTTTGAATGTATTAAAGCGATTTACCTTGGCCGCTTTATCACCTGTTTGGCTCAATCTTTCGATGATTATGTCCCTCGGTGTATTCGGGTTTTATTTAGCGGAAACTTCGATTGAGCGAGTAGCTTATTTATGTGCTGGAGTTATTATCGGTGGTGTTTTCCAGCTGATTTTACCTGCAATATCACTGAAGCGGAAGGGTTGGAAACCGGCATTTGATCTTAATCGGACTGAAAGAATGAATGAACTCGTCTCCCTCTATCTACCTGGACTCGCTGGAGCGGCAATCTATCAGATTAATATTGTCGTGACGCGTTTTTTGGCGTTCTGGTTAGACGATGCGGCGGTTGCCATTCTCTATTTAGCAAATCGTTTACTTGAACTGCCCTTAGGGGTATTTGCTATCGCTGTAACAACGGTACTTTTCCCGTCACTATCGCAGTTTGCCATGCGTAACGATCTACAGGGCTTCACCCGTGTATTTCATCAAGGAGTTAGGATGATAGCCGCCGTTACTATACCAGCTGCAATGGGATTGATTATTCTACGCGAACCTATCCTTAACCTTCTTTTTGTGTGGGGAATGTTTAAGTCATCCGACGTTATGCAAACAATGCCGGTTGTCTTTACATTGGCACTAGCACTTCCATTTTACGCAGTCGGAGGTTTTGCCACACGCGGGTTTTATGCGCTAAAAGACACGCGGACTCCTTATCGATTGGCGATTTTGAATTTTACCGTCAATTTATTTTTCAGCTTAATACTTATGGGCCCACTAGGTGTTATTGGCTTAGCCATTGCCAATGTTTTAGCGTCTGTCATTCATACTTTTGTCCTCTATTGGATGATAGGGAAAAAAATACCCACATTGAACTTCAGTAATATAGCATCACCTGTTATAAAAATATTAATCGCCAGTTTTATCATGAGTTGCTTAACCGCTTTTTTCTGGAGTGGGGTACATGCTGGAGTGTCGGATTCTAAGCTGGCGGCAATGATCGGAGTATTTATTATTATGCCGACTGCGATATTGTTATACTTCAGTTTACTCTGGGCTCTACGTTTCGATGAATTAAAAGAATTGTGGGCATTACTCATCCGTGTATTTAACCGGAGAAAAGCATAGGACGGGCAAGAGCAGTCGAGCTAAAAAAATCATCTATTAATCTCGATTAAGATTATAGAGGGGATATCTATTTAATATGAAATTACCCATAAATGGATTCTTATTAGGTCTGATTGTCTCAATTGGCGCTGCCTGGGTTTTTCCGGAAATAGGGGCGCATGGGGGATTGTTAAAAAGTGAAATCACAACGAAGCTTGGAGTGTTAGCCATTTTTTTTCTCCAAGGGGTTTTATTACCCACTGAAAAATTAAAAAACGACATACTGGAATGGCAGCTTCACCTTTTTGTTCAAATATTTAATTTTATTATTGTTCCGCTTTTGGCTTATGCGCTTGTAACCATTTTTGCGGAATACATTAAACCCGAACTGCGTATCGGAATCTTATTTCTCTCCATTCTACCCACGACCATTTCAACTGCTGTCTTATTTTCCAGTCTGGCTGGTGGTAATGTGGGTGGAGCTATATTTAATACGTCGCTCTCTAATATATTGGGTGTTTTCATTGTTCCAACCTGGTCTGCCTGGCTCTTATTCAGTGCCACTGGACAGTCAATACCGTTGGGCCCACTTCTAGCAAAAATCGCTATTCTCATTCTTTTGCCTATGATCGTAGGTCAAAGCCTGCGGCCTTTTTTAAAAAACCTCGCACAATCACACAAGAAGGGAATCGGCCGCTTCAATATGGGAATGATCTTTTATATGCTTTATGTCGCTTTTTGCGGTTCAGTGAAAAACGGTGTCTGGAAAGAGCAGGGAATGTCCATCGTTTTCAGCGCAATGATCATCTCAGTTATCTTATTGTTGATCGTAAAGAGTTTGGCCTTTGGTGGGGTTAAACTATTTAAATTCAATCATTCAATCGCTATTACCGCTTTCTTCTGCGCATCACAAAAAACGCTTGCTGCAGGAGTACCTATGGCGACTTCAATATTTACCGCTGTAAATAGTTCAGAGAATGCGCCTGAACTCGGGCTTGTTCTGCTTCCTTTGATGTGTTATCACCCGCTTCAGATTCTCATTGGCGGATTTATCATCGCCCGTATAAAAGAAGATTGAACGCAATAGCTAATATTTTATTTCGCTATTACCCGGAACGCGTGGATAATTTCGGCACTGCGGATAGTAGTTTTTTCGTGTATTCATGCTGAGGATTTTCATAGATAGCTTTTGCGTCGGCGTGTTCGACGATTTTACCTTCGGTCATAACGAGCACATAATCGCTAATATGTTCAACGACGGCCAGATCATGTGCGATGAAAAGGTAAGTAAGCGCTAACTCGTCTTGCAAATCTTGAAGTAGATTGATGATTTGAGCCTGTACCGAGACATCGAGAGCACTCACTGGCTCATCGCAGATAATAAATTCAGGTTCAACGGCAAGGGCACGTGCAATACCTATACGTTGTCTTTGCCCACCACTGAATTCGTGTGGATAACGGTCGATATGCTTAGGTTCAAGCCCAACCTTGTCTAGCAACTCCTCGACGCGTTTCCTTTTACACGGTTTGTCCCAATCGTTGAAGTGAATTTCCATCGGCTCAGAGATAATTTGATAAACCGTAAGACGGGGATTTAATGAGTTGTACGGATCCTGAAATATCATTTGGATTTTTTTCCGGAAGGAAAAAAAGGATTTCGCACTCAATTTAGTGGTTTCTTCACCTTCATATAATATAGAGCCTTCAGTAATTGGTGCCAATTTTACTATTGCACGACCAATCGTCGTTTTTCCACTCCCACTTTCTCCGACAAGCCCTACGGTGCTGCCCCGATCAACCTTAAAGCTAACACCATCCACGGCACGGATAGCGTTATCCATTCGACGCAGTATTCCGCTCATAACCGGGAAATGAACTTTCAGATTGCTGACTTCAAGCAGCGTCTTTCCATTTTCTATTTCAGCCATATAAAGTTAATATTTAATAAGGAACTTATGCGTCTAACTGAGCGTAATCGATCGTAGTGAGGCGGTCTTGTTCTTTTCCTATTTGTGGGATACAGGCGAGAAGGGCTTTGGTATACGGGTGTTGAGGGTTGTTTAATACGGAATCAACAGTTCCTGATTCAACGATTTTCCCACGAAACATGACAATTACATCATCGGCAAAATCAGATATAATCCCGAAATTATGGGTGATGAGAATAATAGACATGCCGAGTTTATCTTTTAGTTCCTTCAAGAGATCCATGATCTGCTTTTGAATTGTGACATCGAGCGCGGTTGTGGGTTCATCAGCGACAAGAATGCGTGGTTCACATGCGAGGGCCATTGCTATCATCACTCGTTGCTGCATCCCCCCGCTTAATTGATGGGGATAGTCTTTGTGTCGCTTTTCCGGATCGCGAATACCGACTCGTCGTAAAGATTCGACCACGCGCGCTTGAATATTTTTTACTTCGGGGAGATGCAGTTTAATCGCTTCAGCAATCTGATAGCCAATTGAAAATACAGGATTGAGTGAAGTCGATGGTTCCTGGAAAATATATGCAATTTCCTTTCCACGCACTTTCCGTATTTCTTTTTTAGAAATGGTGAGCAGATCTTTCCCCATTAATTCCACCTCACCCTTAACCGTACAGGTAGGTGGTTCAGGTAAGAGACGAGTGAGGGAGAGCGCAGTCACGCTTTTACCGCTGCCGCTTTCACCGACTATCGCGAGGACTTTACCGTCCATTAATGAAAATGAGATGCCACGAACAGCCTCCGTCTTTTCATTGCGACCATGAAACGTTATTTCAAGATTTTTCGCTTCAAGTAGTGTTTGCTCAGTTTCTTCCATTAGAAATCAAAAATATATTTAAAAATTAACCCCATCACACTTTCATCTTGGGGTCGACAATATCACGTAAGGTATCTCCTAGTACATTGAAAGCGATAACTGTAATAAATATGGCCAGACCGGGTGTCAATAACCACCAAAAATTTAACATGAATACTTTCATGTCTTCTTGCGTTTGTTTCAGCATAAGCCCCCACGATGCGGATGGTTCCTGAATTCCGAGTCCAAGAAAGCTTAACGCCGCTTCACCTAAGATGTACCCCGGTATGCTTAACGTTGCCGCTACGAGGAGGTAGCTGGTGAGATTTGGGAGGATGTGTTTGAACAAAATAACTATTGTGGATTGGCCCATAGATTCTGCCGCATAAACAAATTGCCTATTCCGAATAGATAGAGACATACCCCTTATAATGCGAGCGGTCCCCGCCCAACCTATAAAAGCCAGAATAATTACGATCATCATATACATTTGTGCAGATTCAAAATGCTGTGCGAGAGCTGATCGTAATGCTAAAAGTAAATAAAGCCCGGGAATGGCCATTAAGAATTCCACAAAACGCATGGCGAAAAAATCAAATTTACCACCAAAGTATCCAGACAATCCTCCCACAAGAAATCCTAAGAGCATAGTAATAGTTATGCCTATAAGACCAATACTTAAAGAAATCTGAGAGCCATATAAGAGTCTTGAAAATACATCTCGACCTGTAACATCACTGCCTAAGATATATATTTGAGGGTGGGATTCACTGGTGTCTAATTGAAATAAATGTCTTTGCATGGGGATAAACCCCAAAAGATTATAATCATATCCTTTTGCAAATAATTTGATAGGAATAGTTTTACCTTTAATAACTTCATATCGTGCTGCGGTCGGATCGATATTTTCGTATATTTTTACGTGAAATCGGCCATCCTTCCATGTAATACCAGTAGGCGGATGAAAGCTCTTATCTAAATTTTGATCTGAAGTTTTATAAGGAGCCAGAAAAGGGGCAAATAATGCGCAGGTGTATAATAGTAAAAGAATGACCGAAACAAATAATCCCAAGGGGCGGTGTAATAGTTCCTTAAATATACTATTTCTCATGGGGGATTTTATTTTTCCAGTCTGATTCGTGGATCAGTCCATCCTAGAAGGAGATCGGCCAGAAGATTACCAAGCATCAGCATCACACAGCCAATGACGACGGCAGCCATCACAACATATTGATCCTGTTTTAAAAATGAACTATAGATGAGTTGTCCAAGGCCAGGGTAATTCATCACATTTTCAACGAGCAGAGCGCCTGAAAGTAGACCGGAAAATGCAAAACCAAATGCGCTAATTAATGGATTTATAGCATTGCGTAGAACATGCTTAAACATCACCCAACCTTCGGGTACACCTTTTGCCCTGGCCGTCGTAACAAATTCTGCTCGCAGGTAATCTAGGACGTTAGCTCTCATAATGCGCATCATTCCCGCGATACCGCCTATACCAAGCACTATTGTAGGTAATATTAGATGATAAACATAATCAAAGAATTGAGCAAGTGGTGCTAAAAAATCATGCCCGATCGACGTGCGGCCACCGATAGGAAATAGGCCGGTTGATGCGGCAAAAAATACTGCAAGAAGTGCCAGAAAAAATTCCGGAATTGAAAGTGCAGCGTAGGCCAGAATCGAAGTTAAGCGATCAAAGATAGAGTCTTTATGAATTGCTGTTAATACCCCTAGAGGAATGGCAATTAACCAAGCAAAAAAGAGTGAGGTAATAGAAAGAACGAGCGTTGCAACTATTCGTTGACCTATAAGATCTTCCACTGGAACTTTGTATGCCCAGGACTCACCTAAATTTAAGGTTAGAACATTTTTTAGCCATAGCGCGTACTGTATATGCCAGGATTTATCGAGACCAAACTCGCGTTCCATCTCTTCGATTCTTTCTTTTGAAATATCTTTCGATGCTCTTGCTTCACTTAAAAAATCTCCGGGTGCCGCATACATGAGAATAAATACTAGAAATGTGATCCCCAATAAAAGGGGTATTATTGAAAGGAACCGCTTGAGAATAAATTTACCCATTATCTTTTAGGGTCCATATTTCATCCAGATTCCAGAGTATTGATCCTATGGGTGGAACCTGTATATTATTCCATTTGTTTTTTACCCCCGAGTAGGCATTGGGTGTAACAAGATATATAAGCGGCATTTGATCACTGAAAATATTTTGCATTTCATGGATTAGTTCAATGCGTTTTGATTCATCAAGTGTTCGCTCCTGTGCATCAATTATTTCATCAATGCGAGCTTCCCATGCAGTTGCAGGTTCTGATTGTTCAGGATGCCATAGATGAAGAAATCCATCACTGCGGTACATAGCTTTTCCGCCGGACGGATCACCGCCACCAGTAAACGCCATCATCGCCGCATCATATGCAAAGGTTTTACCGGTTCGATCAATTAATGCTCCAAAGTCAATATATGACAGCCTGACATTAATACCGATAGCTTTCATATTCTCCATAAAAGTAGTGGAAATAGCTGATGAGCGTTGACTTCCATCGGGAACTAACAGTTCAAATTCAACTGGAATACCGTTTTCATCAGCAAGGATGCCATCATTCCGATAGGTGAAACCAGCTTCCTGGAGAAGATTTTTAGATTTATCAGGATTATAGTCGTATTTTTTTGTATGAGCGTTGTGCCATTTTTTATTGGCAGGACTTATTATCGAACTAAGTGGTTTGGCTCTACCAAAATATACAGCTTTAACGATCCCAGGTCGATTAATACCATAAGATACTGCCTGGCGGAACTTTTTTTCACGAAACCAATTGAGTTTATGTGATTCTAGATAATTCTCTCCATCCTTATTTTTACCAGGGTGCATATTAAACCAAATAAAACTTATACCTGTGTCAGGTCCGCGGTCGTGAATAGTGAAATCAAAACGTTTTTCTGATTCTGAAATCCAGGCGACATTCGTCGCACTGATACCAGCGGCATCAGTTTGACCGGTTGCGAAAAGAACAGTTTGGGTATTAAAATCAGCTACGTATTTGTAGATGAGAAAGCTAACATAAGGAAGACGTTGGCCGCTTTTGTCAGCTCTCCAGTAGTGCAGATTAGGTTTAAGAACGAGCCGTTCTCCAGGTCGATAGGAATATATACTGAACGGGCCCGTTCCTACAATTTCATGAGGAGATTCAATGGCGGTTTGAGTTGTCCATCGCTTTAGAAGAGAACCATCTTTAAAAGACTCATTTAGCACATGTTTTGGGATTATTGTTACAAAACCAACATCGTTTATAAAAGGAGCATAGATGTCAGCTGTCGTTAAGCGAATGGTGTAGTCATCAATTTTTTCATACTTAATGGGTTCACCGGCAATGGTGTATTGCCCTATATAACGGCTGGGATATCGAGGTTCCAGTATACCCGTTTCCGGATTTGGCGCCTTGGCAAAGATTGCATCAAATGTAAAAATTACATCATCCGCAGTGAATGGTTCTCCATCGCTCCAAAGAACGCCTCGTCTAAGTTGAAAGGTATAGGATTTATTGTCTTCTGAAACCTCCCATGATTTAGCGAGCCCGGGAATATGTTTTTCTTCAATCGCGTCATAATTTATGAGCCCATCGAAAATACGGCTTATAGCCTCTCTTGAATATGCATCTTCAATTGAGAGAAAGTTGAATGAATTCGGTTCCGACTTTTCAGATAAAATAAATATTTCTCCTCTTTCTCCGAGTGATGCATCAGTTATTTCTACATCTTCTGGTAACGGGTAATCAGTCCGTTCAATCTCGATAGGTGGAGAGCAAGCGCTATTAATTATAATGAATGCGGCCGTAACAGTAATTATTAAAATCTTATATAATATTGAATACTTCATTCTAGCCAGAAGGTAGGTTTAATAAAAAAGACTGCGATCGAGGCTGCGATAATGAATGGCTTCGAGGAGGTGAGGGGCTTCGATATTTTCCGATTCAGCGAGATCCGCGATTGTCCGTGAAACTTTGAGGATGCGATCATAGGCACGCGCCGACAAGTGTAATTGATCCATAGCCTGTTGAAGAAGTGTCCCGAGGGTATCGTCAATTGGACAATACTTTTGAATATGAGCGTGGGTCATGCGCGCATTGCAGTGGGTTTTTGTCCGCGCGAATCGTTGTAATTGGATGTCTCGTGATTTGCGAACACGTTCACGAATGTCCTTGGATGGCTGGGCGGCTTTGTGATTACGCATTTCTTCTATCGTGAGAGAAGGCACTTCGCTATGAATATCTATGCGATCCAGAAGCGGGCCACTGATACGTGCACGGTAACGTTGGATCTGGGTAACGGTACAAACGACACTCCCGTTTTTGATCGCTGAGATAGCCACAGGGGCAGGGGTTCATGGCGGCCACAAGCATTGTAGAGCAGGGAAGGGTGATTCTCCCAGCACTTCGGGATATGGTAACTTCCCCGTCTTCAAGGGGTTGCCTCAGGACTTCAAGAGCCGATCTTTTAAACTCCGGCAATTCATCAAGAAAAAGAACGCCGTTATGAGCGAGGGACAGATCTCCTGGACCAGGTATGGTTCCACCACCTAGTAAACCTACATCGCTGATCGTATGGTGTGGGCTGCGAAATGGCCGTTGGCATGCATTCACGTCCTTGCTTAAGGTTAAGCCCGCTGCTGAATAAACGCTGAAGATTTCAAGAAATTCTTCCAGGGTAGGTTCCGGCATAATCGAGGGAATTCGCTTGGCGACCATGGACTTACCGGAACCGGGCGGGCCAATGATGAGAATATTATGCCCTCCCGCGACAGCGACCTCCACGGCCCTGATGAGTGATTGCTGCCCCTTTATTTCAGAGAAATCAACATTATAATCAACATTCCGAGCATTTCCTCTATCTATGGAATTCTCGCATTTAGGCAGTTGTATTCTGCCGGTAATAAATTCACAGGCTTCACTCAGTGAACCTACACTGTAAACAGAAACTCCCTCAACGAGGGCCGCTTCGTGTGCAGATTGTGGTGGCAACAAAAGGCCGGCTTTACCCTGTTCTCGAGCGAGAATAGTCATCGCCAGAGCACCTTTTATTGGGCGTGTTTCTCCGGATAAGCTTAGTTCACCGCCAATTAAATAATCGTCTAAATCAGGTACCTGTATTTGACCCGTTGAAGCAAGAATGCCCAACGCAATAGGAAGATCATAAGTGGAGCCTTCTTTTCGAATATTCCCTGGCGCAAGATTTATTGTCGTGCGCGTATGAGGTCTGCTAAAACCACTGTTGCTTAGCGCTGAGACAACCCGGTCGTTGGACTCCTTTACCGCGGCATCAGGTAACCCCACGAGAATAATTTTAGGTTCTCCTCTCTCACCTGAATTAACTTCAACCTGGACAGGCAAGGCTTCGATACCATGTAAAGTTCCAGATGAAACAACCGCTAACATGCAGCCCACATGATAGGTCCCTCGAACTCAGTGTCTATCTAAATCCTATGATCAGGCTTATTTGCTCCCGTTAGAGGAACAGATTTCTCGGACCTTAGAGACGTTTTCTTCTATTTTTTGAATATAGGGGTTCTCACCATTGGGATAAGGGTCCGAAAGATAGTATAATAAACCATCACAGTCATTTTCTAATTTTTGAATTACGATTTGCTCCCAAAAGTAAGGAGTACCAGTCAGTAACTCTTCCTTGCTTTTAAAAAGACGGCTGTCTTTTGGGATTTCTCGGAAATCATCAGATTCTTCAAATTCAAGATAAAGGGCCGGCAATTTTTGTACGTAATTGTAATCACTCATCTGACCGATATAATCTGCGGTACAAACAGCTTCTCCCATTAGACGTTCGGCTCTATCGTGAAAGGGTATCGTGTTAATATTGCTTCGTGGGCCCGTGCAACTTATGAGGTGTTGAACGGCAAATACATCGTGTTTATCCCAACCTTTATCTGACAAATATATATCGACAATTTCGCAACTGCGCCGTTCATGAACAAACGTATATTTTGCACCCGTGCCTTCTTTATCTTCCTTGATTTTTAAATAACCGACATCATGAAAGAGAATGCCTATTAATCCAATGTGGAACTCCTTTGGTGTGATAACCGGCTTCACTTTGAGGAGTTGTCGGTTTGTCATCAGGCGTACCCAACAGAGCGTGGCTTGAAGCGTGTGCTCTAGATCGTGATAGATGGTATTCATTGCCTGGTAATTTTTATACTCACCGGCAAACATGCCCTTCACATCATCAAATATTGGGAGGATGAATGAAGAATCAGTATCAGGGAAGCATTGTTGATAAAGTGCGACGATCTTATCAGCGACTTCATTGGGATAACGAGTATCCACATCTTCCAAGCTGTAACTTTTGTTCATTTAATGATTTTTCTACTGCGATTTCCTATATGTTATCATTTTTTTATTGGGAGTAACCATTCTTTTAAAGTTACGTGTAGGAATGCAACTCTTATTAATGATTACAAGCTCTCAATAACGAATTATAAATATATAAAATAATGTATTTTTTTTTATTATAAATGATTTGTGAAATTATATAAAGCAGATTTCACTGTCGTGATATTAAAATTTTGCATGAACAGATATTTATACGCAGAATAGACAATTAATAGAGTGTGAAACCTTTCGACCCTACTTTTTAGAAGAATTATCTAAGCAATTGCGTAATTACTGAACTTCTTAAGCGAGTTTTCATTTAAAGTTAGTGTAGAATACTTTAACTTAAATTGAAGTTTCTGATCATAAACAACGCATGCTGGCCAAAAGTTCGTAACCATGGCGATTGAGAAAATATTAGTCATCGATGATGAATTGGCGTTTAGGAAATCCCTGCAGGAGCAGCTGATTAATAATGCCTATAGTGTTTCCACAGCGGACACTATTGCCAGTGCTGATCACAGTCTGGCGGACGATGTTTTCGATCTTGTGTTCATGGACGTCCGGCTACCGGATGGAGATGGCACAGATTTACTACGGACTTTTTCAAAGAAACAGAACGCCCCCTTAATTGTTATGATGACCGGGTACGCTTCAGTTGAATCAGCTGTCACCTGCATGCGGGCAGGTGCTTTTGATTATATTATCAAACCTTTTTATAGTAGTCAAATTGACATTATCGTTAAGAAAGCAGAAGAGTATAGCCAT
>Ga0115002_10006001_pt1 | contig 14138 bp, 11 predicted proteins | sample ArcticOcean_MG_C_8_FD_89576 | JGI IMG/M metagenome (GOLD analysis project Ga0115002, IMG submission 89576) | Marine microbial communities from western Arctic Ocean - ArcticOcean_MG_CB11_86 | ecosystem: Environmental > Aquatic > Marine > Oceanic | place: Arctic Ocean: Canada Basin | collected... | reverse complement strand
TAAGGACTTACTGGAATTCGTTTGGGCGAAATACGAGGACAACGGTGCGATTGGCATTGGTCCCTTTTCATGTCGCTTCCAGCGACCTGTGGGACCGAACGGCCAATTGCTCCACCCGCCGCATGGTCAAAGCAACAGAATTCCTGGAAGGCCAGAAAATAAGGCCTTCCATGTTGCCTTACTATCCGGAATTCATCTTGTAGTTGCAAGTGCATTCCCTCTTAGAGGTTCAGAATGCGGGAATCCGTTCGAACTTGCCCGACTATATGGCAATATTGGAAGGATGGGAGAACTCAAATGACGGACTAAACTGCCTGACCCGTTGTCGTGTCTCCTAGTCTTAATCCCCACGCAAATCTACTCTTGGGAATTCGTCCAGGCATTTTCAAGTGCATTGACGAATGTCTCGCCTTGATTGAAATAGGCGAGTTCAATTTTCATGGGCATGCCATCGCGGCTATCGATTTCAATTAGATATTCCATCAAATCATCTTCGCGAACGCGAATGTCAGTGATTTCGGAAATTGGTATGGCTGTGGTCTTACCGTTCATGTGATAGAGCACGCGTTCGGTCGTGAGAATTGCAGCTTCGGTGCCATCCACTGTTATCGTAGCATCGTAGTAGGCAACGACTTGTTCGGTAGAATTGAGAACTTGGTGTTTGTCGAGATACTCGACGGCATATTCTTCCATATCGTTGCTGAGTCGTACGCCACCTTCTGGTCCGGAGAGGAGCCAGATACAGCCACCGCACATTAACACGAATCCTGCGAGAGCGGTGATGCCGCATCCTATCATTATTCTCGGCCAAGGCGATTTTTGCTGGATTTCCATCTCTGATCCTCTATGAACGTTTTATGGTGCGATTCAACCGCAATAGTTATCGCAAGTTTTCGTCGTCTTGAAATATACTGAGGGCAATTTCTATCAGGCGGGGCTAACGGCATTCTCTTTCGCGAGCGCAGAGCATCACGAATCAAGCGAATGGAACACTGTTAGAGCAGCGTCCAAAATTCGCGCCGAAATCAGACTTGGAATTCTAGCTAAGTCTATTCGTGCTATTAGCGTGATTCGTAGTGCTCGATCGCAATCGGTCTTAGATTCCTGAACAGGCGAGGACCACGCCCACAACGACCGCAAATCCCGCAGAGAGTCGCACAACGTTTGGCGAACAACTAGCCCACCATTCGATGACTGCGTCGAGGCGTTTTTGCCCGCTGATCAAGATGATGAAAGCCGCGACGATGGACAGCACGGCGACGGCTTCAACAACCACCGGGAAACTGGAGTAAGGAGCCATGAAAAAGAACGCGACCCCGATAAGCAAACGCACTCCAATAGCAAGGCGGAATCTCATCGTGCTCTCAAGCGAAGTGGCAATTCCGGTGAGTTTGTGCGGGGAAACGAGACCGATCAGGCCAATTACCACGGCGAAAATCCCGATTACTGTGACGAAAATACCCATCTCCATCTCCTTCTGCGAGTTAGCTTGGTTGGAGGTTGCCTCGCAATTCGTTCCATAAAACTCTCGTACCATATAGATATTCGCTCGGGCACGAAGAATCTTGAGTGACTGTTTCAGGTTGCGACGTTGAGGACGGTGTAATTGTTAATTTTCGCAATGCTGTTGTACAATGACGTTGTTCGGGAGTTTCTGGGGGAGATTGTTCAGTTTCCGCCGAATGAAGGGAGGGTTTGTGAATACTAACACCGAAGCCAGGCGTTGCCCAAATTGTCGCGCTGTCCGTCCCGCAACCAATGATCCTTGCAATAACTGCAGTTGGATGCCACTGCAAGAAACTGAGCTACTATTCGTCGATGACGAAATTACGTGTTCGGAGTGTAAGCAAAAGCGACCTGCGACTCAACTAAATTGCCCGAACTGTGGAACGAGCGTCGAGTTAAAGTCGCTGACCACAGGCAATTTTAATTTCCAGATATCGGGAATCTTCATTGTCATGACTGTCATCGCTGTCTGTGCAGCGGTCGGTCGATTTGCTCCCCCGCTTGGCATTGGAATGTTCCTGCTTTCGGCATTGGCCGGGGTGCGAACCGTGATCTTGGTTCAAGAACGAAAACGCCACAGATATCCGGCGGGCTCGACCGATTTGATGAGATTCTTTGGCGGCAGCATCGGAGGGATCATCATTGCGGGAATTGTATATGGAACGACGCAGGTTGGCGTTTTCTTTCTGCTGGGCGTTTTGGTTTTTCCGTTTATGATGTACCGCGACATGAACGGCTATTTCATGCTCGGGTTTACTATGTTGTTCGCACATGCCGGTGCAATCTATATGTTGAAGCAAAGAGTAAAAGATGGCGATTGGAAAGTCGCGTACATCGGCGGCGGCTTTGCCTTTGTTTCGGCGGTTGCTATTTTTATGGGATCGATGGTGTTTTCCTTCCGACAATTCTATTTTCTTCAGGAGCTGTTCGCGTGTATTCCAGTTGGAATTGCGTTTGTCGCGACAATCGTTTGTTCAGCATTTCGCGGAGGCGCACTGCGAGCGATGTTGTTCTACACGGGCTTCTCTTCCGCGGCGATCGTTTTCACCGCGATCGGTTTCTTGTGTGATTGGCAAAATCCACTCTATGCGGGGTTGGGTTCGGCCAGTGTGACGTTATGTCCCGTGCTGTTGACGATACTCAGTCTCGGCGCATTCTGGTCATGGGACGATGCCTTCCCGTTTGCGATGTCAAACCACCGCTACCGAAGTGAACCATCGGACAGCAATCGAAGTGAAATAGCCAGCCCGGAATCGACTCGAGTTTCTGCAAGCGTCGATGCGAATGATCAACTTCCCAGTGACGACGGAATTGAATTCCAGTAATCGAAACCTTCCATGTCAAATGACGAAGCGATGCGTTGTGCGAATTGCGGCACCCTGTGGTCCGAGGGAGTCGACCGCTGCGACCAATGCAACGACGAATTTGAATGGCAAGTAGTCGTCGAAGACTCGACAGTCGACGTCGCCGGATCGAAATTTCAACTGAGTGTCTCGGAGACTCTACATGCGATGGCGATTGTCGCCGTTTGTTTTGGGGCAGCGCAGTTGAGCATCTTCTTCAGTATTTTGCTTGTGGCTTTGGCCATCGTTTCGGTGATTAGAACGTGTGTTCAAATCGACGAACGCTGGCAAGGGGGAGATCCGGTCAAAGCGGGCGAGACGATACTTGTTTTCTGGCAAAGCTTCGCAGTTACGACAGGCGCACTGCTCGTGTTCATCTTGATTACCAGCTTTACATTGACGGTGGCATCGCTGTTCTTTATACCCGTTCTCAGTCTGCCCTGGCCCGCAGCTGGCATCGCGATTGTGGGATACCTAATCGTTTCTCACCTAGTCGCTATCGTGTTTCTGATTCGCAAAAGGGGATTCGCTAGCGCGCTATTCTTTGGGCTTTGGGCGGGCGTCGCTTTCACGTCGGCGATGGTGTTGGTTAAGCACCTGAGGTTACTGGACAGCTTTGCATTTGAGTCCCACGAGCCACTATTGTCTGCGCTGCCCTTGTTTCTCGCAGTCTGTTGTACGCTAGGTTTCGCCTGTTTTCGCGACGGGCTTACTCGAGCGATGAGTTTTTACACAGGTTTCTCGATTTCGATCGTCGTTCTCTCGAGTCTCGTCGCGTTCACATCGGTTCGTTTCGCGGAATTCGTTGGGATCGGCATCGCCGGATTTGCGCTTGCTCCAGTGCTGCTCACACTCGCCTTGCTCGAAGAACATTGGCGAACGTCCGCTACACCCGAATCTTATCGATCGATCTTGAATCTCGATTAGTGGGTCCGAGTCGTTCGGAGGCGTCCATCGCAGTAAGCATCGTGTTGTAAACATCCACTCCTTCGGCGCCGACGTCCATGATTTGACCTGTTTTGAAACGGCCGTTTGCGCCACTGATGGCGTGAAAGATGCCAGATAACTCGCGCTTCACATTGGAATGCCGTCCGTCGCCAGACTCAGTCGAAATCGTAATCAAAGAATTCTCAAGGATCGATTTTCCATTGAGGTCCATGGCGTCTTTTTCGTCGAGTCGTTTGAGAAAGTACGCTATTTCTTGCATCTTCATGTGTGCGTGAGCTCGCAATTCCTCATTCTTCTTGCTCTCGTTAAACTTGTGCCACCATTCGTGGCTGCAGCCGCCCGATCCCGATTTGTTATGCTGCTTGGAGTCGTTGAAGTCAAAAACTTTACGGCCATCGTATTTGTATTCGCCCGTGAGTCGAATTCGTTCACCAGCAGCGAGGAACGTTAGCGAGCCAAAGCGTACGCGATCGAGCTGAATGGCCAACGCGTAGAGATCGGCCATCAATCGCCATTCCGTCCTGAGTTCCTCGAGAGTAATGTCGATCCCTTCGCCGCCTGGGTCTGCTTCCCCGCCATGTAGCAGAGCGGATTTGGGTGGATGCTTAGGCGCTTTCTCGCTAGTGGCCAATAAGAATGCCCGTTGCTCGTATTCGCGAACACGTTCGAGGTGTTCGATCACTCGAGCTTTAGAGACAGCGCCCAGAGGCGAGTTTTGGCCGGTGTAGAACTTGTATTGGTCGACTACGGAATCGAGTACGCTGCGGCGGAGTCTTTGTTGTTTCACGTCCTCTGCCGTCTTGGGCAGATCGAACGAACCGAATACGCGATCGAAGACTTGGCGAGGGCTCTCTTGCATCGTGGCTGCCACGGTGCCGTCTTTGTTGTAACTGTGGACGTAGCGGCTGATGCGGCTGCGTCGGAAGAACGTGCCACCGATCAAAGTCGGAACCATCCCAACAGGGAGACCCTCGGGGTAGTGAGCTCGTCGAATGACTTGATCGATCGACGGGCCGCCGGAACGAGCTTCTCCGTCCGGGGGTTCGGCCGTGAAGGCTCCCGACGCTCCGTCGAAGTGAGCGTTGATCCCCTTTTCATCGCAGCGAACCTGGTCGACATTTTGCATGATAAGCAACTTGTCGCTGAGCGGCTTGAGTGGTTCCAGCACTCCATTAAAGCCCTCGGTTTGAAGAGGCGATGGAATTCCAAGACCAAAGAAGACGTTGAAGGCCCTCGTTGGAACGCTCGGTTGATCCGCCGCTTTGGCCGAGCGGACGAACATCTCCTCCAGCAGCGGTAGTCCGATCGTGACAGAACCGATGCCTTTGAGAACAGTTCGACGATTGAGCGTGCGTCTGGTCATTTTAGTCTCCGACTAGTTGACGAGTTAAGTCGCGATTTAAATGTTAAACGATCTTGTTTCGTGGGCTATTTTGGAAGAGCTTCATCGGAACGTGATTTTTGTACCAAGTCACTGAGCACAATAGTGGTAATTAGTATTTGATAAGTTCCGCCATTCTTCATCGCCGTTTGATGAATCTTAGCGAGTTCCGGCTCGTCCGTCTTCGTCAATGGCCGACCGAGGGCAAATTGAATGACTTTCCACGTCATGCATTCTCGCACGCGATCACTGCCAGCCAAAATGTTCATTAGTTCCGCCGAGTTTTTGTAAGGGATCGGTTCTGCGCGACCTGGAATGACGACATTGCCGTCGTCGCGGAGCTCGTTGCCATGATGATCTTTGTCGTAGTAGGTGCCGAGACCGTCAAATTTTTCGAGGCCAAAGGCGAGGGGTTCAAATCTGGAGTGACAGCCTCCGCAGGAATTGTTGGCGATTCGTTCCAGTGCGATGCCGCGCTGAGTCAGACCAGGTTTCGTGGGAACTGGTGTCGTATCGACACACGGTGGCGGGTCTGAAACTTTGCCTCGAAGGAGGTCGTGGAGTACGAATAATCCCCGCGTGACCATCGAGGCCTCATCTCCGCCAACGGTCAAAAGGCTACCATGTGTCAGCAGTCCACCTCGTCCGGGAATGTTCGAGGTGTCACATCGCTGAAGCCCCTGATCCGGGAGTGATGCATTGAGCTTATAGTGTTTGGCGAGTTCGGGAGTGACGTAGGTGAATTGCGAGTTGAGCAATTCTGAAAGCGGCCGCCGCTGTTTCCAAACGACGTCTTGGAAGAATAGAACGGTCTCGTCGCGCATGTCACTTGCAAGAGTAAAGTTCCAATCGGGAAACTGTTTTTTGTTGGGTCGCAGATACTGCAGCCGATCCAAATCCAGCCACTCGGAAATAAACTGTGTCGAACGATCGATAGCGCGCGGATCGTTGAGCATCCGGTCGATCTGCACGACCACATTTTTGGGATCGGAGAGTTCGTTGTTGTCGGCGGCCCTCGTCAATTCGGTGTCGGGCGGAGCTCCCCAGAGAATGTAGCTCATCCGGTTTGCCAATTCGTAGTTGTTGAGTTGGCCGTTTGCTTGTTGGTTTTCGATCCGATAGATGAAGCGAGGCGACTGCAGCATACCTTCGATGATAAAGCTCACGGTGTCGTGATAATCGCCTCCCTCTTTGGCGACTGCGTGAGCGACCTTGAGGAAGGGCTCAATCTCGCGTTTTTCCAACGGCCCTCGAAATATCCGTTTCCCCATGCTTGCCACGACTTCTCTCAGGTGTTCGTCGGCGATGCTTTTCGACTTGCTGTAGCGGGCGACAAATTTAGGGACGTCCATTTTGGCGACGATAGTGCGGGCCAGTTTCGCGTAGGCTTCGATGTGACCCAGGTCGACACTCAAGTTGTAGGCCGTGTTGCTGAACCCGTCGGCTCGTAGGTCGCGCGGCAAGTCTCTTCGCGCTTCCAACGATATGTCGACATCGACGGCACTGTGAACTGTCGCGATGTATTCGGTCACCGTCAGGCGTTGAACCCAAGTGGAGTTGATTTGAGATTGATCGACGGCGAGTCGCGCTATGGAATCTTGGGTGTAGACTGCGCCAGTTCGAATCCATTGTCGAAGGAATCGCTTTTCGCTGGGGGAAAGGGGAGGCCGCTTTTGCGGCATGTCGTCGGAGTCAACGGATTCCCATAGCAAACTGGAATCGGGATCGCCAGGAAAAATCACTTGACCGCTACTGCCCGCAAACGCCGAGACTTTGCGAGAGAGGTCGAGGCGTCCCTTTTTCGTTTTCGAGTTGTGGCATTCGAGACAGTTCTTGGCCAGAATATTTGCGATGTGGCGATCAAATAGTTGGCCGCTGGTCGCTTTCATATCCGCCGTTAGCAGACTCGGCGGTACTCGGCCCTCAATCAGCTCCGCCGGTGGTGAAGGAGCATTTGGTCCAGCTTTAAAGTGACGTTCGACTTCGCTGGCCGTTAGGTCGCGATTGAAGAAGGCGACGAGGTGTAGTGTCCCCAGCCAAGGTCGGTCGTTGCTCAACTCGTTTGCAAATGCCAAACGGTAAGCCGCATCCCATTTCTGAAAATGGCCGCCCGCTTTGCCTTCTGACGATACCTTGCCGTCGATATACAGTCGGGTCTTTCCGTCGCTCGACCGTGTATATAACAAATGGTGAAGTTTCGTATCAAAAGTCTTGCTCTTGGATGCCGTCGACGGAATACCATTGTTGCTGGTTTGCGACGAGCGGAGCCGAGCGTCGATCTTGTCGACATCTTGGCCAAGAGTAAAATTTCGATTACTGGTGTTGGATGAAATTGTCACCATCCGCGCGGGGCCATCTTGATCGATTTTGGCAGATTGAACCCATGCCTCGACGGTAATTTCCCCCGAATGTCGTAGCGCCTCAACGATCTTCGTCGCGGGGCCGTTGGTCTTAATCGTAGTCGCTTTGTGAATTTTCAACGAACCATTTTGGCGAGCCGTATTGCCGACGTTCTCGATCTGCAAGTTGAGTGCCGAACCGAGACCGGAGGTATCCACAATCGTATTGCCGTTTGGCTCCAGGAATTCATAGAGCGCGATGAGACCTTTGCCCGTGCGTTGGGGCTGTTGAGCGAACGATGTCGCCGCCGAGCTCACTGGCAATAGTGCGAGGAAGAATAGCGTGACTGAAAATCGCTTCGAAGTCATAAGTTTTCCCTTGCGTTGAACTTCTATTTTTGGCGATTTGCGAAGCGAATACAACGCTTGTGGAGCCAATCGAGCGAAAGGCGCGTCGACAAATGCACAAAGTCCATGGATTGCTCGACCCTGTCGCGATTCAAACGACTCTACTGAAATGGAATAATCTCTGCGGGCTTTCTTTCTAATATGGTCGGCTGGAGGTCAAAACGTTACACTTTTCCCGCTAAGATCTTCTGTGCGATACGTTTCGGGAGGCTCTCCCGGGCTGAAATGGAGCGACGAATCGGTTAAACTTAGCCGCTCGCACTACTTACCACGCATTCAAGTTCCCACGCATTCAAGTTACCACGCATTCAAGTTCCCACGCATTCAAGTTCCCACGCATTCAAGTTCCCACGCCTTCAAGTTACCACGCCTTCAAGGACCCACCCATCATGCGCGGCATGCTCGCTTCTATACCATTTGCTTTGCTTACTGTTTTTTGCTGGGGTTCGTACGGACCCGTGCTGCATCACGGCAAAGCGGGAATGAGTAACAATTCCTGGGCGCAATTGCTGTGCGTGGGAATATCGTATTTCGTGATTGCTGTAATTGTTCCGATCATCGTTCTGAAGAAGTCGGGCGAGCAAGGGAATTGGACGATCGGCGGTATACGCTGGGGTTTGAGTGCAGGTGCCGCGGGTGCTTTGGGGGCACTTGGAATCATAACTGCCCTTACAAACGGCGGCTCACCCGTCTATGTGATGCCGATCGTTTTTGGTTGTGCTCCGGTCGTTAATACTCTTGTTTCGATGTACATGGGCAAGCTGTTTGGACAAACCTCGCCCGGGTTTTTACTCGGTATTATTTTGGTCGCCGTCGGAGCGGCTGGCGTGTTTTACTACAAGCCAAAACCGGCCGAACCGCATTCAAGTGTTAACGTCTTGAAAATTACTCCTATTGTTTTCAACGCCGACGAAACTGGCTCCGATGATGATGTAGTCGCCGAAAACACAAACGCCGACGACAATCACGCACCCGGTGATAGCCACTCCGACGCAGTGAAGAAAAAGGAGGTCAACGTAATGTTGATTTCCGGAGGGATTCTGTTGACGGTTATTTGTTGGGGTGCTTACGGCTCGATCTTGCACAAAAGCCAAGCGCTGATGGCGGGTAGTCGCTGGCGGCCTTTGTTATGCGTCGGGCTCGCTTACTTTGTCATTGCAGTGATTGTTCCCGTCGGGATTATGAGTCAGCAAGGGTTTCCCGAAGTAACCACCTTTGGTGGTTGGTCGTTCTCATTAATGGCTGGAGTTTGCGGCGCAATCGGCGCTCTTGGGATTATTTGGTCTTTCACTTTTGGTGGAAAACCCGTTTTCGTTATGCCCTTGGTATTCGGCGGAGCGCCCGTTGTTAACACCGCTATTTCACTTTTCGAAATGGGTGAAGTTGGCGAAGTCAGTCCGATCTTCTACGGGAGTTTGGCGACAGTGATCATCGGAGCGATTGTGACTTTGGTCACGGCGCCCAAACCGCAAAAGAAAGCTCCTGCTAAAGACGAGGTTGCGGAAAAATCGGACGACAAAACGAACCCAAAAGATAAAAAGAAGTAGTCGGAGACTTGTTCGCCGATTAGTGTTCTCAGTAGCCATCCAACTCGTGTGTTAAGACAGCAAGTAGAAAACTCAAACGGCGGCGTCTCAGATGGGACGTCGCCGTTTTCCGTTGCAGGCTAACGGTGACGTGCTAACGATGGATAAACCCATCATGCTTTACGATTTCCAGCAGGAGATCCTTCAAATGGTAAAAGGGCTTGGCAATAGCTTTTACTGCCAAGTCCTTGCGGGGCTTGCGTTTGTTTGGTTGTTGCCGTGACTTAGTGGTCTTGTTTTGTGACAGAAACGTTGTCGAATTGGAATGGTACTTCGACTTCTTCCAGATTGGTCCGTAGGTAGATGTTGAGTTGAGCGTTACTGGGAATGCTCTTTTCAAAGTCAAAGTCGTACTCTTGTTGTTTGCCGAATTCGGCGACCCCTTGGCCAATGATGTCGGAGATTTCCTTGCCTTGATTGTCTGTTAAGGCAACTTTATCTACCGCTGCGATGTTACCTGTAATCGTGGCAACGATGGTCTTCCCCTTGGTGATAGTTATCTTGACGACCACCTTTGCTTGTTGAAGCAGTTTGTCTTTTAGCAAACCATTCGATTTTGCGACGTTGGGAACGACCACTGTATGCTTTTCTCCACCAGTGCGGAGTTTAAGCGTCCCTGCGAAAGAAGCAGTCTTCGCCGAATTTCCTGGGTTCTGAAAGCCAACGGGAATCAATAGTCCGTTTTCAGGGTGATCGTTAAAGAAGTCGTTTTCGCTACGCTCGACCTTCTCAAAGGCATTTGAAATGTCGTCTTCAGCAAAAAAGGTTTTGGCTCGTTTAAGTTTCTTTCCGGCGACGGTAGCTCCATTAAACTTAACTTGTCCATAAGCGGCAGCATCGGCCGCTGGTGGGCCTTTCGATTCGACGCACAGTTCGAGTTTGGGAGGAAGCTGTTTGCCTTTGGAGTTAAAGCTGATCTCGTTCGACCATCGCGCTTTTCCCGTCGTTTCGATCTGACTCAATTTCGGCGAAGTACTTTTCGGAGTTGATTGAGTTGATGGGTTTTGGGAAGGCTGCTCGGTAGTAGTAGTAGAAGACTGCGCCAGCCTTCTCGCTCTAGATTGATCGGAATTGCTAAGTTTGTTGAGTGGTACGTCAACAATAAGTCCGTCGGCTCTTTTTAATTGAACGGTGTTGTTGTCAAGCTTTACGAATTCCGCGTCGACTTTGTACTTTCCTGTGCTGTCCGTCCAGGTACTTGCGAAAGTTGTGGAAACCATTGCGAATAGACAAACGGTTGCGGTCAAGAAACTACGTGACATACAAAATTCCTTAAATGGAGGAGCTCGCTCGAGTGGTAAGCGGAGAAGGTAAAAAGGCGACGCGAAATGAACTGAGTTCAAGGAGTGGGGGAACACCATTTTCGCGTCGCCAACTAAAACTAATTCGCTAGACGCGACACAATCTTGGTTTTTATGCTACTTAGAATCGCGTGGCTGATCGCCGTTTCAAATGCACTTTTAGCAGGTAGGGGGTATCCCGGAGACAATAGGGCGCAGAAAATCCTGCAATTTTCGGGTAAGCTGAAACTCTTGACGGTCACCCGCGTCGGACTTGAATAGTCGCTACGAAATCCCCCTGAATATAAGAGTTACGGAGAGAGCAGATGAATTCCCGAATTATATCGAGCTTTGCAATTTTGACTTTGATTTCGTCAACAACGTTTGCCGCCGATGACAAGAAAGAATCTAGTTCACCGGAAGACCAAGCCGTGAAATGGATGGCAGGTCTAGGCGAAAAGGGGCTCGTGATTGAAGAGGAATCCGAAACTGGATTTATCGGACGAAAAGTTGCGGGACGAAACAGTACCTACTTCGTCCTGAACAAGGACGGCTGGTACATATCTCTCGGTTTCGATGGCACAGTGGATAGAGACACTTCACTAAAGCAGATTCGGAAGAGCTTCAAATACATAGCGCTCGATAAATTGCCTACCCCTGGCCTCGAAGTGCCCGGTTGGGAAATTCGACCTCAAACGCCCGTCTCATCGTTCAAGAAGGGTGTCGAGATCGTAGGTTTTGAAGATGGCAAAATCAAGTTGCGAGTGAAGACGAAATTCTTCGCACTCTACGGCCGCGACCCGAACGTTCTGGTTCCTGCCGACGCGCCGAGTCCAAAAGGCTCCTACTTTCAAATCCGTAAGCCTTTTTCACTGGACATGACTCTCGAAGCACCATTCGCCATGAAAAAGTAGTTCTTTCGCTTGGAAAAGTTGCAAGTCCGACGGATTTCAATTTTAATACTCCTTGCTGTGCTGCGCAAATCGTGCGTATGCGACCCGTTGCTTGCCAAGGAGATTATCAATGAGAACGCTCGGATTTTTCACTTTGCTTTGTTTAGTGTTGTCAGTTCCATTACAGGCAGCTGAGAAAGCGAAGATCGTCTTTATTTCTGGCAAGCCGAGTCACGGGCGGATGAAGCATGAGCACCGCGCTGGAAATACGATACTGGCCAAAGCATTGAATGACTCCGGATTGGACGTCGAGGCGGTACTAGTTCCGCACTATGGATACCCCGATGACAAGAAGATCCTGGACGGCGCAGCAACGGTTGTGATCTTTTGCACGGGACACGGCGGCCACGTTCTAAAACCGCATCTCGATGAATTTGATGCATTGATGAAGAAGGGGACTGGCGTCGTCATGATCCATTGGGCTACCGAAGCCGAGAAGGGCAAACCGGGCGAGAAGTTTTTGCAATGGATGGGCGGCTTCTGCGATCTAAATTGGTCGGTGAACCCGCATTGGACTCCCAAATTTAGTGAGTTGCCTAAGCATCCGATTTGCAATGGCGTGAAGCCGTTCAGTCTCAATGACGAGTGGTACTATCACATGCGTTTCGTCGACGAGCTCAAGGGCGTGACCCCAATCCTATCGGCGCTTCCTGCCGCCGATACACTTCGCCGCGGAGACGGCGCACGCAGCGGAAACCCCACGGTCCGTCGGGCGGTAGCTGCTGGCGAAAAACAACACGTTGCCTGGGCTTACGAACGTCCGACAGGTGGTCGTGGGTTTGGCTTTACTGGAGCACACGAGCACGACAACTGGCGCGACGAAAACTTCCGCACCATCGTACTCAATGCAATCCTCTGGACGGCAAAAGTCGAAGTACCCAAAAACGGTTGCACGTCGAAAGAAATCAGCAAAGAGAATATCGTCAAAGATCTCGATTAATCAAAAGGCTCGATCAATTAACCGCGACTAATCTACGAGTTCGCCGACTGTTTTCGGATCGAGCTCTTTGCGGAATTCGTGGATCGTGTGGTAGATCGAGTTGCGCAACGGTTTTCCGTCGGCGGTCTTGATATTGAATTCGACCTTCATTTGCATGACGGGTTGCATGTCTGGTACTTCGATGAAGACCTTTGTGCCATCTTTGGAAACGTAGACATCGTCGACGTCGAGCTCATCGTGGCCGATTTTCTTGGGGTTGGCGACCGAGTATTCTTTGGATCCGTAAGTGCCAGTCCACTTGTAGTTCCACTGCTCGATGCCCCAGTTTTCCCAATCGCCAGCGGCCTTTCGATCGACTGGATTGGAATACGTTACGAGCAGTCCGTTTTCGTGGACTTGTAGACCGACTGGAATGTTGAGCGATTGGCCCGTGTAACGCACTCGTTGGAGGCAGCCGTCTTTGCCGGCGCTGGTTTGCCAGCCGCGGAGTCCACAAACATAAAGTTGTCCGTCTACAGGGCGGAATCGACCTCGCATTGCTCCGGAAAGGAAATTCAAACCCAACGGTACGACGCCGCCTTGCGGGCTGCCGTCGATCTCGTCTTGAAGAACGACAAACACGGCGCACTTTCCGTAGGAAAGGTGCAGCATCTGTCCGTGCTTGAGGCCAAACTTATCGCCGTGAACCCAGACCTGACCACCGCATGAGTTGTCGACCGAGTGTGGGATCCAACAGAGAGGTCCATCGTAGATTTCAGGTTTCGTCTGGCGGTGGTGCGTGGGCATGTAGCCGTAGAATCCGCCCGGCTTGATAATATCGATCCGCGAAGAAGGCACCCAATTTCCCTGTTGATCGGCCACGGTAACTGTGCCGTTGGGGCCAACGCCAGCTCCATTTGGCCAGCGAAAACCAGTGGCGATCACTTCAAACTTCTTCCCGTCTTTGGAAATTTTGAACATCGAACCATCGTGATCGCTTTGGCCTCCGTTGTTCCCTTTCACATAGTAAAAGTTTCCCGCAGGATCGGTTTCGAGGCAAACGGTGTACTCGTGCACGTGGGTGCCGATTTTACAATCATTGTTGAAGCATTCGTAATAGTCGGCTTCGTTGTCGCTGTTTGAATCGTGGAGTTTGGTGATTTGATCGCGACCGAGGACGTAAACTTGATTGTCGACGACTTTCAGACCAAGTGGTTGAAACAGTCCCGTGGCGTATCGGTGCCACTGCAGAGACTGAAGATTTTCGTCGATGCCGGTAACTCGCCAGACGTCGCCGTGGATAGTGCAGATGGCCGCGTCGCCGTTGTCAAAAAAGTCGACTCCGCCAAATGTCATTTGAGCTTTGTAGGGATTTTCGTAGGGCGCCGTGATAGTGTCGACGACGTATGGACTGTCGCCTTCGCCGAGTGTCCCTTGGGTCGTGATCGTTTCAGTCCACTGTTTTGCGCCTGCTG
>Ga0115002_10006000_pt1 | contig 14140 bp, 14 predicted proteins | sample ArcticOcean_MG_C_8_FD_89576 | JGI IMG/M metagenome (GOLD analysis project Ga0115002, IMG submission 89576) | Marine microbial communities from western Arctic Ocean - ArcticOcean_MG_CB11_86 | ecosystem: Environmental > Aquatic > Marine > Oceanic | place: Arctic Ocean: Canada Basin | collected... | reverse complement strand
CCTGCGAATAGCTAACCGGAAATACATACAAAAAATGTATCAATGTCGTTATCAGAGGGACTTTAAAAAAATTGTACTGTTTGGCCGTAACTTAATGGGAAAAATTAAACTCAAGTACTATCGTTGTTATATTGGACTTCAATTATGTCAGTTTTTTTCATCGATCGGTTGGAAGTTTCCAGTGAAATACTTCAAAAAATGGACTGCAAAAAAAGACATGGAAAACTGCATATCAAATCTCCTTAATACCCGGTTCAAGGGTTTGGAAGTTCCTTATCCAGGAGCAGCTTTGGATATAGATCGAGACTCCGACTACGAAGCCATGAAAATCAGATACAATGAGTGGCATGACGTACTCCAATCGATAAAAAGTTTCCCTACCTGCGCAAATAACAAATCCCATGTGACGGGATAACCCTATACCCTTTCAGCGCGTAAAAGAATTTAATCAATGAATCAAAATCAAATCCGCAATTTCTCCATCATAGCCCATATCGATCATGGTAAATCAACCCTTGCCGATCAACTCATACTTTCCACCGGAGGACTACAAAAAAGGGAGATGAAGGAACAGGTTCTTGACAGTATGGATCTGGAGCGCGAACGAGGAATTACCATTAAGGCACAAACCGTTTGCCTTAAATATAAGAGCGAAAACCGTGACAACTATACCTTCAACATGATCGATACTCCCGGCCATGTAGATTTCACTTACGAAGTATCTCGCAGTCTGGCTGCATGCGAAGGGGTTCTGTTGATAGTCGATGCAACCCAGGGTATTCAAGCTCAGACCATTGCTAATGTAAACCTCGCAATACAAAACAATCTCACAATCATTCCCATTATTAACAAAATAGATCTACCCAGTGCCAACCCTGACTCAGTTAAAGAGCAGTTGGAAGATATTTTGCAGATCGAATCGGATCAAGCTGTATTAACTAGCGCTAAAGAAGGAATCGGCATTGAAGACGTGATGAAAGCAGTGGTAAGGTTTATTCCCGCGCCTGTCGGCGACCGTAAAAACCCACTCAAAGCTCTTTTATTTGACGCCTGGTATGACTCTTACCGGGGAGTAATTGTATTGGTTCGTATCTTAGAAGGGAGTTTAAAAATTGGTACGCGCATCCGTTTCATGGCATCGGGCGCAGAGTTTGATGTGGAAGAAATAGGAACCTTTACCCCTGCGCAGAAGAAAAGCAAATTACTACAAGCAGGAGAGGTGGGATATGTAATCGCAGCAATCAAGCAAATGGACCAAACCAAAATTGGTGACACCATAACAGACGCAAACAACCCCACAAAGGAACCCCTTTTAGGGTACAAAGAAGCTAAACCCATGGTATTTAGTGGATTGTATCCCATATCAGGCGACCAGTATGAACTGTTGCGCGATGCATTAAAAAAACTAAAACTAAACGACTCCTCATTCACCTACGAAGCTGAGTCTTCACAAGCATTAGGGTTTGGGTTTCGTTGCGGCTTTCTTGGACTGTTACATATGGAAATTATCCGTGAACGACTTGAAAGAGAATACAATGTCGATCTACTCACCACTGCACCCAATGTAGCATACAAAGTTTATTCTACTGATCAGTCAACCATCATGCTGGATAACCCCGCAAAACTAAAAGAAATGCGCAGTGTGGATCACATGAAGGAACCTTATGTCCTTGGTACAATTATCACACCGGAACGATATATTGGAACAATAATGTCTCTTGCTCGTGATCGGCGTGGAATACAAATTAAGATGGAATACTTGAATCCTAGTACCGTATTGCTACAATACGAATTGCCTTTTAGCGAAATCGTACTGGACTTTTACGACCAACTGAAATCGACTACTCAGGGATATGCATCTTTTGACTACGAGTTTCTAGATTTTCGCACTTCGAAACTGGTCAAACTAGATATTCTTTTGAATGGTGAGGTAGTTGATGCTCTGTCATTGATTATTCATTCAGATAAGGCATATTATCAAGGCCGAGAACTGGCAAAAAAACTTAAAGAAAAAATTCCACAACAAATGTTTGAGGTAGCTATTCAAGCAGCCATTGGTAGCAAAATTATCGCCCGAGAATCAGTTAAGGCACTAAGAAAAAATGTACTCGCAAAGTGCTATGGCGGGGATATCACTCGCAAACGAAAATTACTGGAAAAACAAAAGGCAGGCAAAAAGAAGATGAAACTAGTGGGCAGAGTGGAAGTTCCGCAAGAAGCTTTTTTATCCGTTTTGAGGACCGATGGGAAATAATCCTACCAGCTACAACAATTCAAGCACCAAGAAAAAAAATAAAAGTGTTTTTCGAGAATACGCGGAAGCAATTTTCATTGCCCTCTTGCTCGCACTATTCATCCGGACTTTCATTATTCAAGCATTCAAAATTCCTTCAGGGTCGATGAAAAATACGCTCCTGATCGGCGATCATATTCTTGTCTCTAAGTTTGCATACGGAATTCACATTCCAAACGTCATCCCATTTCTTAACATAAAGCTTTTTGATGACATCGTGCTATTTCAAAAAACTCCAAAGAGGGAAGATATTATTGTTTTTAAATATCCGAAAAATGAAAATAGAGATTTTATTAAACGAGTGATTGGAATACCGGGCGACCTGCTAGAAGTTCGGAAACAAAAAGTTTATATCAACGAAGAGCTCATTAAAGAAAAACATGCTTTGCACACTGACACACCACAACAAAGTCGCCTTGTTCCAAGAGATGATTTTGGACCCATCGTGGTTCCCCCCGGACACTTATTCATGATGGGTGACAACAGAGAAAACAGTCAGGACAGCCGATTCTGGGGGTTCCTCGAAATAAAAAAAATTAAAGGCAAAGCTCTCGTTATCTACTGGTCCTGGAATACGGAAGATAATTGGGTCAGATTTGATAGATTCGGACAAATACTTCGCTAATTTCAGGCACGTTTCTTATGTATTCTTCTACACCATCCTCTCAACTTACAAAAATAAAACCGCTCTTAAAAAAAGCGGCGGGGTGATTTTTGATTTTGATGGTCTTCTTGCAGATTCAGAGCCTTACCACTATCTTGCCTACAATGAAGTATTTCAAAGGTACGGACATAGTCTTGATAAAGATGAATATTGGATAGAGTGGACATCTAAAGGTAAAGGTATTGCAGGTGAAATTGATCGGCACAATCTTCACCTGGAAGTCGACCCAATTCAATTACGTCAACAAAAATTCGAGGTGTATTCACAATATTGTCAAAAGGGAGCGATTCGATTATTTCCAGAATCCCTTGAAATAATAGAATTACTTAAAGCTAGTTATCCTGTAGCAATCGCATCTGGTTCATGGAAACATGATATTCGTGCCATTCTCAAGAACGCAGGGGCAGAACACCTGTTCGATAAAATTCTAGGCAAAGAGGCGGCTAAGAAAGAAAAACCCCATCCAGAAATTTTTTTAAACGCTGCAAAGGCACTACAGTGTCCGGCATCACAGTGCATCGTAATCGAAGATGCGCTCAAAGGACTTTTCGCTTCTAAGGCTGCCGGTATGTCTTGTATTATTATTCTCAATCAACTGAATCAAAACATTGACTTCAGTGGAGCCGACCTCATTTTCCCTAACTTATCTGATTTTTTAAATATTCTAAAATCCTGACTCGGCCCACATACGGTCATAAAACCAAATGATTGGCCTCGCAAAAAAAGTGCCTCCTTTTAAAGCTTTTATTTTTCCCTTGAGAATTATCGCTGAAATACTTTTTAAAGAAAGAATCCGCTCTCTAAAGACGTAGTTAAAAACTATTTAAACCCTAACCAAAAGCAACCATTGTTGCCACCAAAACAAATATACAAACAAAACTTTTCACAGTGTCTCCCTCCAAAAAGCCGTTAATAAAATAGAACTTTAAAAAATTTATTGTAATTAATTTTATTTTAAAATCATTTAAACATGCATACAATTATTTTTTGGTAGATTTTTTGGAAAAGTCTTCCATAATTATCGTGCTGTAAAAATATGCCGAATACCATTTATGCCAACAATTATTCAAGTGATTAAAACTAAAGGATGATTTGCGGAGTTTGACAAATTATAAACCGTTTTTTAGACGGAAACTTAATTGGCAAATAAAGAAAAACTAAACTGCCTGACTCGCATAAGGGTATTGTCTGATGATCAAATAGCTTTAGGCCCAGGTAAAGTTGCGCTTTTGGAAGAAATTGATCGCTCTGGCTCGATTTCCAAAGCTGCCCGGAAGTTAGGCCTGAGCTACCGCCGAGCTTGGACTCTCGTTAACACTATGAACAAAAGTTTTAAATCTTGTCTGGTAACGGGCTCTGCGGGAGGGAGAAAAGGAGGGGGAGCTTCTCTAACACCACTTGGGTTAAAAATGGCAAAAACATACCGCGCTATGGAAACAAAAGCGGAAAAAGCCTTGCAAGGAAACTGGAAAATAATTAAACGCTCGCTTAAACAATCTGATTAGTTTAAGTAAAAATTCCCCCGTGGATTTTAAACCGATTTTTCTGCAACAATTTCCAAACCTTTAAATTTTAAAGAAATAATCTCGCCTGGGTTTTGGCTAAACGCATCTGTCTCATCGCAATAGTCCCTACAATCAAAATGGATAATTCGAAACCCCGCATCTTGAACATCACACTTTAGAGTATCCGTATAACCACTTTCTATTTCTACTAAAGTTTTTAAATACCCTACAGTTAGTTTTTTTTTAAACTCAGGTTGATTGGACCGCTCAATTATGTGATGTTCTAAGTCTGTATCCAAAATCTCCAAAACTCCATGTGGCTCCAAAACACACCTAGACCATTTCAAAAAATTCACTCTGTCTGGCCTGCGTAGATGATGTAAAAATTTGTTAGCTATAATAAAACCAAACTTCATTCCTTGTGGAGGCTTTGTGGGGAAATCTGCCTCCACAAGAACCACATTTTTTTTTCCTGTAAGCCCTAAGTAATGAGACAAGCCGCTAACAATAAAAGGTTCACTATCAGACAACACCAACTGGGGAAAGTTTTCTGGCCAAGAGTAAATCCTGCTGAACCCTGCTAAACCTGTCGCAACATCTAATACTGGCTGTTGAAAGTTTGAGAGTTTAGGTTGGGAAAGGTCTTCCCATGGGAAGTTTTTGGTTTGGTACAAATAATAGCTATAGCTTTCACTAAGCAAACGAATAATTTTAGGGTCTTGCTTTAAAATAGGGCTCTCGGCGATCGTTATTGCTAGCTGATTAAACAATTGCGCCATTTTTTGATTTAATTTTTCCAAAGAATCGCTATTTTCATCAAAATCCTTTTTAAGATTAATATTAATTTGATCAAAGCTTAAATGCACAGCAAGGCGCTCATGTTGGGCGTAAATTAAATCAGCTAGGTCAATCATTACCTCTGGATAAATTGATCGAAGCAATGAATTAAAGCATTTTTGATTTTCCCTACCCTCTATCGATTGCGGGAAGCCCAAACGTTCATTTAAATACTCAAATAAATGTTGGACGCGCTCAACCAGCTCCGGGGAACTAGAATTCTCAAGCCCCACAAAAGTCCGTCCACGATCGTTCAACAGAGGAAGGTCAGAAGAACCATCCATAAAAACCGGCACTATGTCATCAGTCATATGATAATGAGGCTTAATATTTATCTGTTGTTAAAGTTCACCTAAAAAGGTGCATTTAAAACATTTATAATGCTGGGGGTATTTTAAAAAACCGCTTCTACCCCCCCCCACTTAATAATTTTCCCTAACGCCTAATATATCTTATTCAACCTCTGAAAATAACTATGGCCAGTCCCAAGCCGCTCGCCCTAATAAATAAAACATAAATATCACACATGGTAATAAATAAGGGACGGCGGGGAACGCGTCCCCTCCTATCAAGGAATATATAGAAAAAATCACCCTCCCTCCATAAATGAGCGCCAATACTTGAACTAAGGTTTTTTTTCCACGAAAAATTAGCGGCGTGAGAATTAGAACTAAAACAAGGAACATAACAAAACCACCATACACCACCTTACTCATTGCTAGGTCCACTGGGGGTATCTTCCACCAAGCAATGATGATATACAGCACATTAAGAACCAAAAAACTAATCCCTGCTAACCGGTATTTTTTTAAATCCCGCTCAGCTAGTCCTGTTGCTTCTGAAAAATCTTTAATCATATTTCAGTGCTCCACACTTTTAGCAAATCACCTCTAGCGAAAAAAGGCTTTAAAAGATCAGGATTTATCGCTTGACAAAGGAACCGAACCGGTGAAATAATCTCCGTCTACGTTCTCAAACCATCGATCACAAAGAAAAAGAGAAAGGTCTTTTTTATCAATAGTTTGCAGAACTATTTTTGCTATTTAATAAAAATTAGGTGCCGCTATGAAAATGACGTTTCAGCCTAAAAATGTCAAGAGAAAGCGAACCCATGGGTTCCGTAAAAGAAGTTCATCTCCGGGCGGTCGAAGAATTTTGGCTAACCGCAGGCGAAAAGGACGTAAGCGTTTAACTGTTTAGCCGCATGAGAAAACTCTCGTTTGGGAAAAGGGAGCACCTTACTAGAAGGCCTCAATTTGAGCGGGTAATGGATCAAGGCCAAAGACACCGGATAGAAACTTTTTGTACCGTATTCTTTTTACCTAACGGCCTCGATAGAAAACGATTGGGGGTTATCGCTTCTAAAAAAGTTGGGAACGCGGTGGTGCGCAATCTGGCTAAAAGAAAAATCCGGGAAGTTTTTCGTCACATTAAGGATCGCATCGAGCCCGCCATGGATATTGTAATCGTATCCGGGAGAGACCTAGTTCCTCTTCCCGTTTCAGTTATTGAGAAAAAAATTTTTCAATCCCTCCCTGTCAAAAGGTAATCTATAAAGAAAACAGCTCCTTTTGACCTCTACGCGACCTCTAAATATTATGCTTTTTTCGAACTATGATTAACGCGCTCATGATCAAGCTCATACGACTGTACCAAAAATTAATTTCTCCATTCTTACCCGGCGGTTGCAGGTTTTATCCAACCTGTTCGGAGTATTCGGCGCAGGCACTTGAAAAATATAACGTGCCCAAAGCTCTTGGGCTTTCACTAATTAGATTACTTAAATGTCACCCCTATCATGGTGGCGGTTCTGATCCTTTAAAATAGCGCGGAGGTCGTTCGCTTGGAAAACAGATTGTTGCTCGCCTTTGTTTTGTCTCTCGGTGTCTTTATTGGCTGGGGGTATATCATGTCTATGATCGAAGGACCACCCCCTTCTCAAGTTGAGTTGGAAAAGCAACTCGCAGAGGTGCCTCCATCAATCAGCCCTGGAATATCACAACAGGTCCCATCAGGGGTAGAATCGAAAACCAGTTCTAGCCTACCTGCGTCAACCTCAGTTGTGACAACTACTAGCGAACCAGATTTCCCAGGAAAAGAAACTACTATAAAAATTTCAACCGAGCTTGCTACTTATATATTTACCAATAAGGGAGCAATGATTAAAAATATATTGCTCACTCAACACAAGACAGCCGAAGGAGAACCCATCGACCTTGTCGAACAAAAAGATAACAGTATCTTTCCGTTGGCACTCGAGTCCAACAATAGTCAGATTACCAACATCTTACAAAACGCTTACTACCAACCCTCTACGACATCTCTGGAGCTTTCCGAATTTCAACCTACTGGAAAACTAAAGATGCAATTGGCGCACTCTTCTGGTTTGGAAGTAATTCGCGAGTTTAATTTTCGCTATAACGATTTTATGATTGATGTTGAAACACAGATTAAAGCGCCTACTCTTGCCTCTCAAAACTTAACTTATAACGTATTATTAGGCCCGGGCATGGGGGGAAAGGTAACCTCGCAAACAGATTATATCGTTTTTAGCGGTGCCACAACTTTTGTAAATAATGAAAGATTGGAAGCACCACCTGAAGACATTGTCGATGAAGTGGTTTACCGTGGTGATCTGGCATGGACTTCTTTTCAAAATAAATATTTTGGTACGGCGCTTATTCCTAAAGAAGGGATTAAATCGGCTGTCGTAAAAAAATATGGCGATAATGTTTATGTTGGATTAAAAATGGAAAGTGTCCAATCATCCGCTTCTTCTTCACATATTTTATATGCCGGAACCAAAGAGTTGCAGGTGCTAGAAAAATCTGGGTACAAATTAACGCGGCTTATGGACTATGGGTGGTTTGGAAATAAATTTGCATTCCTAGTAAAGCCCCTGCTTAAAGTACTCCAGTATTTCTATGATATGTTTAAAAACTATGGCTGGGCCATCATTTTTGTGACTATCATTATTAAGATAATCTTCTTCCCGCTTACTCACAAAAGCTTTAAGTCGATGAAAGGAATGCACAAAGTACAACCCTACGTCAAAGTAATTCAAGAACGACACAAAGGTGACCGTCAAAAAATGAATGAAGAAATGATTGAGCTTTACAAAAAACATAAAGTTAACCCTCTTGGCGGCTGCCTACCAATGCTCCTTCAAATACCTGTATTCATCGCACTATACCATGCTCTCTTCTTTTCCATAGAACTCCGTGGCGCCCCATTTGTTGGCTGGATTAAAGACCTTTCTGTTGCCGATCCCTATTATGTTTGGCCTGTTGTAATGGGAGTAACTATGTTTCTACAGCAAAAACTTAACCCAGCCATCGGCGATCCAACCCAGCAAAAAATCATGATGATGTTGCCTATCGTGTTTACTTTTCTATTTATGTCCTTCCCTTCGGGTTTGGTTCTATACTGGACTGTCAACAATATCCTAACCATATCTCAACAGGCTTACATCTATAAATTTAGCAAAGATTAGTGCCCCGCAATAGGTGAACCCTTTCCTTTTTCTTGCTATTCTAATTCTGTTTTGGGTGGTCTTTTTATATAAACGCGACTTTTATCAAGTTGTACTATGAGTGATACTATTGCTGCTATAGCCACACCGATAGGTGAAGGAGGCGTAACCATTATCCGCTTCAGTGGGACAGATTCGCTTTCGATTGCTCTAAAACTTTTTTACACACCCAGCGGTAAATCAATAAAAAAGCTTTACCCGAATAAAGCTCACTTCGGCTCTATTTATGAACCAACAACTAGAAAATGTGTCGATGAAGTGGTTCTCACCTGGTTTAAAAATCCCAAAAGTTATACTGGTGAAGATGTGGTCGAGATTAGTGCTCACGGTGGAACATTCGTTTCATCTAGAATACTTGGACTTGTCCTCGACCATGGTGCACGCCTCGCTGAACCAGGGGAGTTTACGCGCCGCGCATTTATGAATGGCCGTATCGACTTGTCACAGGCTGAAGCAGTCGCTGACCTTATATCAGCAGCTTCGGATAAAGCTCTGCAGGCGGCTATTATGCAACTTAAAGGTCTCCTTTCTCAAAAAATCACAAGGCTTTATGATCGCCTGCTCTTTGTACTTGGCCAGGTAGAAGCTACTATCGACTTCCCTGAAGAAGGATTAGATTTTCAAAAAAGGGAGGCGTCAATCAGTGAACTAAAACAGGTGCGTGAAGAAATATCTGATTTAATCAGCACCTATAAACAAGGAAAAATATCCCGCGAAGGAGCATCGGTTGCGCTTCTAGGTAAACCCAACGTTGGGAAATCCAGTTTACTAAATGCTCTGCTTCAAGAGGATCGTGCTATTGTTACTCCACACCCAGGAACCACCCGGGATACACTGGAAGAAAAAGTACGCATAAAAGACACCCATATTAATATTATTGATTCAGCGGGGCTACGTAAGTACCCAGAAATTATTGAACAAGAAGGTATCCGAAGAACTCGCTCTGCCATTGAGAACGCTGACCTTACCCTTGTCATCTTCGATCGTTCGAAGCCGCTAGACGAAAATGACGATCTCATTTGTAAAGAAGTGCATGATAAATCTACACTCATCATCATCAATAAATGCGATCTACGCGAACAGTGGCCAGTCGAAAACTTGAAAGAGAAAATTAAAACAGACACACTGGTTTTTGTTTCTGCCAAAGAACAAAGTGGCCTAGACTCTCTTATAGATGCTATTTATAATTGCGTTATCAACACAGAAAAAAGCGGCGAAGCAGTTTTTATCTCCCGTGAACGGCATCGCTTAAACTTAGTTCAAGCTTCTTCGTCGTTAGAAAAAACTCTTGTCTCATTAGAAAATCAGTTATCGGAAGAGTTTGTAGCTATTGACCTGAGTATCGCAATGAATCATCTTGCAACCATTTTAGGAAAGGTTGTAGAGGATGAATTACTCGATCAAATTTTTAATTCTTTCTGTATCGGTAAATAACTTAAAGCTAGATTAAAAAACCTGGTGGCTACTAATAAAGTTTTACACATCCAACCTATTACTCTTAACAAAAGGATTAAAAGCGGTGATGATATTTGCCTAGTCGATGTGCGTGAAGACTGGGAATACTCCCTGACTTCTATTAAAGGATCGACTCATATTCCGTTAAATGAATTAGCAGATCGCGTTCAAGAAATTATGTTTGAAGAAGAAATTGCAGTTTATTGCCACCACGGGGAGAGGGCGTACTTGGGAGCGCAGGTTTTGATAGATTCTGGATTTAAGAAAGTTTACCACCTAACGGGGGGGATTGATGCTTGGTCGCAAGTCGTTGACCCTGAAGTTCCGAGGTATAAAAGTGAATCTTTTTAATGCAAAAAAAATAACTATTATAATTCTCTCTCAATTTAAAAATTTTTAATTCTAAATTAAATACTAGGGATGAACCGTTTTACCAATTCCCACTGATTGTAATTATGAACTATATTTCATTATTAAGTCCCTTTACAACAACATCACGCATGGGGTCAGCGGGAGCTTTTTGTCCGGTCCACAGCTCGAACTGTCCAACAGCTTGATTGACAAATAACTCAAGTCCCGAAATAGTCACGCAACCAGCCACTTTAGCCTCCCGGATTAAGCGTGTCTCCAGAGGATTATAAACAGAATCAAAAACTACCATTCCCTTTCGCAAGTATCGGGATGAAATTGGTGTTTCTTCCTGGTTTGGACTCATCCCAACTGGCGAGCAGTTTATAAGAACATCTATCTCTTCCTCACCTGCATCCTGAATATTCACAACTTTTGCCGCTAGTTCCTTGGCTAGTTGAAGTCCTTTTTCTTTATTTCGATTGTAGGTAACGGTAATCTTCGCTCCTTTCTCTTGGACTCCATACCCGATCGCTTTCGCAGTTCCGCCCGCACCAACAATGAGCACATTTTTTCCTTTAAGATCGACATGTTTTTCCAGAGCTTTCAAGGCACCCATACAATCAGTATTGTAACCCTTCCACCCTGTTTCATCGCGCACCACTGTATTGACCGCTCCTATCCTCTTAGCAGTTTCTTCAATTTGATCCATGAGCGCCATGATATCTTCCTTAAATGGCATCGTTACACTCAGACCCTCAAAATATGGACTAAATCCTTTAAAAAAATTTTCCACGTTATCTACAAGGAAGGGAACATAGATATCGGTTGATCCTATTTCTTTAAACGCTCTGTTATGGATGAGATGTCCCATGCTCTTATAAACTGGATTTCCTATCACACCAAATATTTTAAAAGTATCTCGCTTATCGCATACACGGTAGATATCTCTCAGGCTTGCACCAGTGATCTGCCCTGGGGCAGTTTCCTTACCTGTTTCTAAAGAACCGAAGGTTAAAAACCCACCTAATAGTGGCGAAAGAATGCGACTTATCTCTCCTTTTTCTCCCATGCACAACGCGATAAGTTTTTTCCCATCTTTTTTGGATCGATGGATGAGATTGAATAAAGCCAGGTTGTTGTTGATATCACGTGCGTAAGTAACAATTTTCAGTATATCCGCCGGCATCCCGCACATTAATTCATAGAGGTGTTCTATTTCCTCAGGCGTATCAGTAAAATTGTGATACGAGAGTATAACCTTTGATTTGCGCTCCGACTCCAGAAATGGTTTCAACAGTTCCTTTGGAGTGGAAGTTTCAATATCAACATATTCCGCGCCAGCAACCATAGCCTGTTTTAGCAGCACAATTCTTTCCTCTTCACTTCCGGAAAACTGTCCTCCCTCGCGCTTGGTTCGATTAGTAACAATGCAAGGTTTTTTAGATGCGGCGAGAAGCGGGTCAAGGTCGTAATCACTCATGAGGTCGAGCCGCAACTCAAGAATATCCGCCAAGGGTTCTGCCGCGACAATATCTTGCAAGGATTTGGACTGGGTGGGGCCAACAATAGGAATGCAAATCATGGAAACGTTGTATACGAAATTTCTAACTCACGCAAGCCTCAAGAAATTGTTACCCTTGAGAAGGCTTCTCTTTATGCCACTCATTAATTCGAAAATTTCCTCAGCGTGCTCCGTTAAGCGACTCAACATTATTACTCAAGGCAGGTTTTATCTTATTAGAAGGGGGTTGCTTCCTTTTCATACTGTTCTTTTTCTGCAGCCGCTTCTTTCTCCTTAAGCTCCCTGGCTTTGCCACTAATGCTATCAGCCAGCTTTTGTAAACTCTCTTCTTTCGTCTCCTTAATCTCCTTAGATTTTTCCAAAGCTGCCTGAACAGCTTCATTTACATGAAATCCCGAACTCTTTTTTTCGCCTGTAGCAGGCTTTGTTTCGGCAGATACTTGGTTTGAGTTTTGGATCGCAGAAAGAGCAGCATTAATTGCCCGTTTCTTTAGTGCTTCGGGTGAAATAGTGACACGGTCGACCTGGTTTTGGATTGTTTTGACAGGATTTTTCCGGTTCAACTCACCTATACGAGTTTGTTGGTCGTACTTTCCAAAAATCTTATTTACTGGAACAATTGACAAAGGCATTTAAATCTTCCTCATAGCAGATCAAACTTTTCTCGAGATAAGCGGTCTATTTTTAAAAACCCCGCCGTATCCCTTACTGATTTTTTTCCCTTTTTGCAATCCGAAAATTGTTTTCCCAATTTCCTTCATTTTAAGACCAATCTCGTTTTCACATTCTTCTTCCATGCTGACGATTGTTTTAAGTAGTTTTTCAATGCTTGTCTTTATAGTTTCTCCTTCTTCTACCAAACCTTCAATTTCTCGCTGAGATAATAATTGAAGTTGAGTTTCTACTTCTTCTTCAAGGTTTTTAAAAATTTCTATGAGAGCATTTTTTTCTTCAATAATTTCAAGGACACGGCTCTCATCTTTCTTTTCAATCTCTTTTTTTTGTTCATCTATCTTTACGATTAAATCTTTGAGGCAAGACTCTTCCTTTTTCAGGCTACTGAGAATCAATTGCTTCGTTTGTTTTGTGTTCACTCAAACTACCGTAATAAGATTTTTAACAGTCTGATTTAATCTAGAAACCTCAGTAAACTTGTGTAGTTTCCCTGTAGGCAAACTAGGCGTTTTTGTTTGCATTGCGACCTGATTGATTTTTTGATCCACGTCTCCAAGGTTTTCTTTAAGTAAATTCTCCAACTGCTGACTCAATAGAGGAAGAATACCTGATTCTTCATCAGTAAAAATATTGAGCGTTTCCTCAGCGTTAACCTCCAACGCCCTTTTTAGCTTGGGCTCATCAATGATAAAGGTATTATCATCACTCGTTCTAATTCCTGCGGACGTTAATCGGGCCGCAACATCCTTGGTCGTGTTGAAAAAAGGAGACGTCGCCCCACCCACAATATCTGCTAAAGCCATCGAGGTTGACAGCTCCTGCACCATTTTTTTCTTCGTGTTGGCTACTCCGAACCCTATCCCCTGTAAATTTTCTGATGTCGCGCGAAATATATCGATTTCCTCATTGCGTTTTTCAATCATTCTGATTTTTTCCTGAGGTTGAATTGTCAAATCGTTGCGTATGTTTTGTATTTCCTTATCTTGCGCAAACTCCTTTGACTGGAAAAGGATATTATTGATCCGAGTAAGGGAATCGTTGAAGTGATTGATGAAAGTTTTAATCTGATCAATAGCATTGGTTGCATCGAAAAACACTTGAATGCTTGCCTTTCTCGCTGACTCCTGTAATGCCGTTACGACCGCGTCTTCAGAAATATTGGTGAACTCATTAAAATCGCTTTCAATTGTTTCTGGATCACCAAATGTTCTATCTACTTCAACCAATGCCGGTCGCGGTTCAATATTGAGATTAGTCGATGGGACTCCCTGTATAAATTGGTCGGTGTCAAACTGCAACTCTTTTT
>Ga0115002_10005999_pt1 | contig 14142 bp, 10 predicted proteins | sample ArcticOcean_MG_C_8_FD_89576 | JGI IMG/M metagenome (GOLD analysis project Ga0115002, IMG submission 89576) | Marine microbial communities from western Arctic Ocean - ArcticOcean_MG_CB11_86 | ecosystem: Environmental > Aquatic > Marine > Oceanic | place: Arctic Ocean: Canada Basin | collected... | reverse complement strand
TGGGACCAGCGTCTATTTCGCTGCTCACCAGCGGGGACAGAGAGCCCTGACCCTAGATCTCAAAATGCAGCGTGGGCAAGCGATTTTCATGAAGCTGGCAGGGGGCTGTGGTGTCGTCGTGGCGTCGTTTCGGCCCGGGGTGGCCCGTCGCCTCGGAGTCGATTACGAGGCCGTGCGCGCTGTCAGGGGCGATATCGTCTATGCATCAATCTCTGCTTTCGGCCAGGAAGGTCCGTTGAAGGACCGGCCAGCTCATGATCTCGCCGTCTCTGCGTTGAGCGGCGTGCTCGCGAACAGTCGGGACCAGGACGGGCGCCCCGCGATTCCGGGTCTCTTGGCGGCGGATATGCTATCAGCGACGCTCGGGCTCGGGGCCATCGCGATGGCGCTCTTGAGGCGGGAGCGTACGGGGGAGGGTGACTACGTCGATCTGGCCATGATGGACAGCTTGCTCGCCGCGTCGGCGAACCACGTGCCTCCAGTATTCGCAGAGGGCAGGGCACCCCGCAGCGGCAGCGAGCGGCTTCTCGGTGGCTCGGCCATGTATCAGATCTACGAGACTGCTGAGGGGGCGCATGTAGTATTGGCGGGCACGGAGGCCAAGTTCGCGCAGAATCTGTTTCGCGCGCTCGGTCGCGAAGATCTAGTGGAGATCTGCGAGCGACCTCCCGGCCCCGAACAACACAACGCGATCGAAGTCTTGCGTCGGCTCTTCAGGACGCGCACGCAAGCGGAGTGGGTGGAGTGGTTCGAGCCGCTCGATGTCTGTTTCGCTCCAGTGAACGACCTGCGTCAGGGCTTCGACCAACCCCAGGCACGCGCTCGTGATATGCTGCTGGAGGACGAACTCGGTCACGAGCACATCGGCGTGCCGATCAAGTTCGCTCACGAGCCCGCGCAGCCGCGCTTGCACGCTCCGGCTCACGGGGAGCACACGGATACGATCCTTGAGGAGCTGGGGTATGGGGCCTCGGAGATCGCCGACTTACGTGAGGGGGGCGTCGTCTGAGAGGGAGTCAGTGCTCTGAGGGGGAGTCCGCGGTAGGGTGGCCTCGAGATTTGGCTAGGTCGCGAACGACCTAGCCGCATCGAGTATCAGCGCGACTCGTAAACCTGACTATTGCCATCCTCGTCGAACGTGACGACGTCGTAGGCTATCGGCTCAGGCCCCTCCATACCGGGAGGACCTGCAATCATACCGGGCACTGCTATGCCTGCCATGCCTCCGTCATCCTCCAGGAAGCGCATCAGCAGGTCAGCCGGAACGTGACCTTCGACCATGTGCTCGCCGACCATCGCCGAATGACAGCCTCTCATATCGGAAGGCACTCCGTGTTCCTCCTGCAGAGCCGCAATGTCATCGATCTCGTGCAGCGTTACTTCAAAATCATTGTCTCGTAGGTGACCCACCCACCGAAGCAGCATCCTCAAGTGGGGTTGTGAGGTGGCCTCTGGGCCGCCACGTCATATCTTGTGAAGCTTGGTGCCGTCGGTATGCCACCCTCGAAGCGGGAAGACACTCATGCGCAGAATCCTGACCACGCTCGGGGCGACTTTGCTGATCGTTGTCGCTCTAGCGGCGTTCGCCGTTCGTGCCCCGGAGTCTCCATATGCAGAGACGAGTGGGCGGATGGCCACGGCTGCCGAGGCATACGTTGGCACGCTCGGGAGTGCCGAGCGTGATCGAGGCACGTGGGGACTCGATGCCGAGCAACGCTTCGATTGGCACTTCGTGCCTTGGGAGCGTTACGGTGTCCGGCTCAGGGACATGAACCCAGAGCAGCGCACTGCCGCTCACGGGCTCCTGCAGAGTGTTCTCAGCTCACAGGGCTACCTGAAGGCGACTGGGGTCATGCAGCTCGAAGGGATCCTGGGGCAGATCGAGGGCCGGCCCGATCGGCGTGATTCGCAGGATTATTATTTCAACATCTTTGGCGCGCCTTCCGGGGATGGCCCTTGGGGCTGGCGATTCGAGGGGCACCACATCTCGATGAATTTCACCTCCGCCGGAGGTGAGCCTCCGTCCGTGACCCCGGCGTTCATGGGCTCGAACCCTCATGTGGTCGGAGAGGGCCCGAATGCCGGGCGACGCCTCCTGGGTGCCGAGGAAGATCTGGCGCGTGACCTGATGGGCACCTTCACCGCCGAGCAGCTGCGGACTGTCATTATCGAGGCGGAAGCGCCCGGTGATATCGTTACTGGGAACGCGCGGTCGGTGCAGTTGGATCGCTTCGAAGGGTTGCCCGCGTCGGGCATGAGCGATGAACAGAGTCACGGCTTGATGCATGTCATCGAGGAGTATTTGAACAATGCCAACGCCGACGTCGCCGATGCGGAGATGCAGCGGATTCATGATGCTGGACTCGAGAACCTCTTCTTCGCCTGGGCCGGGACGACGGAGCGCGGCGAGGGTCACTACTACCGTATCCACGGACCCACCGTACTGATCGAGTACGACAACGTGCAGGGCGGGGCCAACCATGTGCATTCGGTGTGGCGAGACCCCCAGGACGATTTCGGAGACGATCTGCTCCGACGACACTATGAGGAAGCTGAGCACCATCAGAACGACGATCGCGCATCGGGGTCTTAAGAAGAGGGACAAGAGACCCGAGATCAGGACACATGCATTGCTCTTTAGGAAGTTTACCGTGAGCGCGGGATGGGGAGGGCGCTCTACGCGTCACGCGACCGCTGCGCTGGTGGCTGTCGCGCTGCTCGCGGGGGGAGCTCTCACGACCAGCGCCGTCCCGCTGGCCGCCCAACTCCGGTACGAGCGGGAATATCCGTCGATCGAGTACTCGACTCGGACACGGACCGATCGCGTCGCCCAACTCCGGGACCGGATCGAAGGCGGCATGGTTGAGTTGGCATTCGAGGAACGGGGGGGCTACCTCACGGCACTGCTCGAACAACTCGACATCTCCGTTAGTTCGCAGACACTCGTATTCACTCGTACGAGCTTACAGGCACGCCAGATCTCACCCCGCAGGCCGCGCGCCATCTACTTCAACGACGACGTGTATGTCGCCTGGGTGCAAGGCAGCGAGGTCATCGAGATCTCTGCGGTCGACCCGGTGATGGGGGGGGTCTTCTACACGCTGGGTCAGGACACGGCCGATGCCGGTGATTTCGTGATCGAGACTGGCCTCTGCCTGGAGTGTCACGATAGCTACGGGCTGACCGGTGGTGGCGCGCCGAGACACCTCGTGGGATCGATGCTACCGGACGCGAGCGGTCGGGCTGTATATCACGAAGGATGGCGGTTGACGGACGACCGGACGCCTCTGCGCGAGCGATGGGGCGGTTGGTATGTGACCGGTACGCATGGTGACGTGACACACCGTGGAAACGTCATCGTCTCGTCCCCTGAGGATGTGAGCGGCCTGGACTTCGCTGCGACCGGAAATCGTGAGGAACTGAGTGATCTCGTCGATACCAGCCCTTACCTCTCCGGGCACAGCGACATCGTCGCGCTCCTGGTTCTCGAGCATCAGGTGCACGTGCAGAACGAGATCACCCGCCTGGGCTACGACGCTCGGACTTCACTGTACCACGATGAGGTCGAAGGTCGATCGCCCGCGCCTGGTGATACGCGTGCATCAGCCGAGACCTTGCAGGTGATCGCGACCGTGGGCGAGGGACTCATCCGTGCGATGTTGCTCGTCGATGAGGCGCCTCTGGAAGCCAACATCGAGGGGACCTCCGGATTTGCCGAGCAGTTCGAGCTCAGGGGCGTTCCGGACAACCAGGGGAGATCGTTGCGAGATCTCAATCTGCGGCGACGCCTGTTCGAATATCCCTTGAGCTATCTGATCTACTCGCGCTCGTTCGACGCATTGCCGGGCGAAGCGAAGGCCTTCGTATACCGGCGCCTCGCGGAGCTTCTCGGCGGCGATGACCGTCCGGAGGACTACGCCCACATCTCGGAAGCCCAGGGCAGGGCGATCCTGGACATCCTACGTGATACCAAGCCGGACTTCCCGGTTAGCCGCTAGCTGACAGAGGGGCTCTCTCAGCTAGCGGCCACCATGAAGGAGGTCGAGCAGCGGGCGGCGGTCTGTGCCTACCGCAGGTGCTCGTTGAAGAAGGCGACCGTCCGCTCCTGCGCCACCATTGCCGCGGCTTCGTCGAAGCGAGGGGTGGTGTCGTTGTGGAAGCCGTGATTCGCCCCTTCGTACATGTGCATCGCGTAGGTCTTGCCCCCGGCGTCCAGTGCCGCTTGGTAGTCAGGCCAGCCGGCGTTGACGCGCTCGTCTAGTCCGCCGTAGTGGATGAGCAAGGGCGCCTGGATCTGCGCCACACTCTCGGACGCCGGAGCCGCACCATAAAAGGGCGCGCCGGCACCGAGGTTGGGCAGACGCACCGCTAGCTGATTCACCACGCCACCGCCGTAGCAGAACCCGACGGCTCCGACGCGGCCGTTCGAGGTCGACTGGGTCCGCAGGAACTCGAAGGCGGCGACCCAGTCTTCCATCATCACGTCGCGGTCGAGCTCACGCTGCATTGTGCGACCGTCGTCGTCGTTGCCGGGATACCCGCCGAGCGGCGTCAGCGCATCCGGACCCAACGCGACAAAGTCTGCGGCGGCGAACCGTCGTACGACGTCTTCGACGTACGGATTGAGACCACGGTTTTCGTGGATGACGAGGACGGCCGGCTTGGCACCCGTTGCTCCTTCCGGCACCGCCATGTAACCGCGCATCGTGCCGGATCCATCGGGTGAGTCGTACTCGACGTACTCGGCCCGAATGCGCTCGTCCTCTTCCTCAACCTGAGCGGCCCAAGCGTACTGGGGCTGCAGCGCGTCGAGCACGGCTACTGCGGCTGCACCACCTCCGACCACTTTCGCGGCGCCTTCCAAAAAAGCGCGACGATCAATGAACCCGTGCACGTACCCGTCGAACAGGGCCAGTACTTCTTTCGAGAAATTCGCAGCCTTTTGCCTGTCAGCCATGTTGTGCCTCGTTGGGTTCTGAGCGTGCCTGCCACGTGTCTGGTGCTGTATCGGCAGTATTTCACTGATCGGTATGGTGCGCAAGCGGACTCCAGTTTCCGTCCCTACACAGTGCAGGCAGCCCTATCGGTCGGGTGCCCTGGGGCCAATGTTGTGCTTCACACGCGAATTCCGTCCCGCTTCACTCATAGGCCGCCCTACGTATGGGCCGGCCGATACTCCGCCAACCCATGCTCTCACACATGCGACTCTGCTCGCCCCGACTCCTATCGCTGCTCGTCGTCGTCGTTCTCGTGGCTTGTTCCGAGCGTGCTGATCCCGCGCCGATGAACGTGGTCGAGGCGTCGATCGGGGAGGTGCAGCAAGCGATCCTTTCGGGTGGGACAACATGCCGGATGGTGGTCGAGGCACACCTCGACCGAATCGCGGCCTATGAGGATCGCATTAACGCGATCACGGTCCTGAATGCGAATGCCCTGGCACGCGCGGACTCGATCGATGCGGCGGCTTCCGCAGGCGAAGAGCTCGGGGCGCTATTCTGTGTGCCGATGCTCGTGAAGGACAATTTCGACACGCACGACATGGTGACCACGGGTGGTTCGATCGCGCTCCGTGAGAGCATTCCGCCGGATGACGCATTCATGGTGCGTCGCATCCGTGAGGAGGGCGCCATCGTGATCGCGAAGACCAACATGGCGGAGTGGGCCTTCAGCGCGAGACAGACCGTCAGCTCGTCATTCGACACGACGCGTAATGCGTATGCGCTCGACAGGGTCCCCGCCGGGTCCAGCGGTGGAACTGCGTCCGGCGTGGCGGCGAGTTTCGGCCTGATTGGGCTAGGGAGTGACACCGGCAACTCGATACGTGGGCCGTCCTCGCATCTTGCGCTCGTAGGCATCCGTTCCACCATCGGACTCACGAGCCGGGACGGCCTGATCCCCCTGGCTTTCGATCGCGATATAGCCGGTCCGATGGGCCGGAGTGTCGAGGACGTCGCCCGCGTATTCAACGTGGTCGCGGGTTACGACCCGGCCGATCCGTACACTGCGGACGGGCGCGATCGGAAAGAGGATGACTACGCGTCGTTCCTCGATGAGAACGGGCTTCAAGGTGTGCGGCTTGGCGTGCTACGCGCGCTCGTGGACACCGAGGACGCTGACACGGCGGTTACGCGCGTGTTCGAGGGTGCCGTGGCAGATCTGAGGAGGTTGGGCGCTGAGGTCATCGACCTCGACTTCGACGTTCGAGAGCAGAACGGGCGACCCAACATGGGCTGCTCTCGCTTTCACTACGACGTGGGACAATACCTGGCGTCTCTCGGGGATGGAGCCCCGATCCGGGACGTGCTCGAGGTGCTGGAGACAGGAGAGTACTCCGACTATATAGAGGGCCGGCTCGAGTCCTACGGCCGAAGCCCGGCGGATCTGCGGCCGGCTGACTTTGATCCCCCCTGCCTGGATTTCTTCGAGAACGTGGTGCGGCAGGCGTACCGTTCGGCTCTCGTGTCGGTGATGGATGATGCTCGAGTGGAAGCCGTACTCTACCCGTCGTGGACGAACCCGCCCGCCCACATCGACCGGGCACAGGCCGAGCACAGAGGAGACAACAGCCAGCTCGTCGCCCCGGCGACGGGGATGCCCGCGATCACGGTCCCGATGGGCTTCACGTATGACGACCTCCCTGCCGGGCTCCAGATCCTTGGCCGACCCTACGCGGAGGGCGTGCTATTTCGTCTCGCGTACGCGTATGAGCAGGGCACAGGGCACCGGCATCCTCCGAGCGTCTTCCCGGCGCTGGACGGCAACTGAGGGCTCTTTGAGCCATCCCCAGGTCCCGTAGCGGGTCCTATCGTTGGGTAGATCTAATTCTGCCCCTCATTCCAGAGATAGGAATGTTGAATACGATTACGTATATTATAGATATGAAATCTAGAGTTACGGAGCGAGGCCAGGTAACGATCCCAAAGGAATTAGAGGGAGCGGCTAGGCATTCGCCCGGGGCAGGTCTTGGAATTCGAGGAGCGAGGCGGCACGCTCACCCTCTCAAAACGGATGGTGCGGAGTCCGGTCGATGAACTCTATGGCATCCTACCGAGCGAGAGGTCCACGGACGAGCTGATCGAGGAGCTGCGGGGCGCGGAGACCGGCCCTTGATCACCGCGGTCGATACGAACGTGCTTCTAGACTTGCTTACCGCGGATCGTGAGCAGGGCGAGTCTTCAAGGGAGGCGATCCGAGCGTGCCTCGCCGAGGGCAGCCTCGTGGCTTGTCCGGTCGTGTGGACAGAGGTAGCAACCTTCTTTCGACCCGAAGCCACGGCGGGCGGCGAGGCCCTCGAGAGGGTGGGCGTTCGGTTTGTCTCGTTCAGCCCGGAGGCCGCAATAAAATCCGCGTCCTGCTGGCAGGAGTATCGATCCGGACGAGAGCGAGTTCGGCGCGTCGCGGCCGACTTCCTTATCGGAGGGCACGCCATGGTGCACGCAGACCGCCTGCTGACGCGGGACCGCGGTTTCTTCCGAGGCTACTTCGAGGGGTTAGCAGTACTAGACCCGTGCGAGCAGCCCATCTGAGGGCACGCCTCGAGCGGTTAGCTCAGCAGCCCACGCAGTTGTGGTTGTTCTTGGCCCCGAGCCCCTCGAGTAACGCGATCGTGCTGGGGAAGGGAGTGATGCGCTGCACTGGCCCGTTGGCCATGTCCACGGTGGTCTGACCACGGCGGCTAACGGAACTCACGTCCGCACCCTTGCTCACCAGATACAAGATCAACTCGTTGTCGCCGCGAGAGGCCGCGTGGTGAACAGCGCTGTACCCGTTGTGGTCGCGAGAGTTGACGTCGGCGCCGAGTTCCTCGACGAGGTATCTCACGGCGGGCAGCCATGCATCCGGCACATGACGGTGGATGTTGGCTGCGAAGCCCTCTCCGTAGCCCACGCCCGACGCTGCCTGGAGCGGCCACGTTCCAGGTCCCCCGATCTCGATCGGCGGCAGCCCGGAGGGATCTAGACTGCCACCGCCACCGCCACCACCACCCCGACTGAACCGACGTGAGGGTGACTTGACGGTCGGTGTGTTCGGATCGGCACCATACTCCACCAGGAGCTTCATCGCTTCGACATCCAGAGCGTATGCCGCGCGCCAAAACGGCGTCGCACCCGTACGGTCGACTCTCAGGTAATCGTCGCCGAACGTCGTGAACCAAAGCTGCTTCGTGAGCGGGGCATTTACGGCGACCCCCGCATCCAGGAAGGCCTTCATCAGGTCGAGATAGGTGACGTCCTGCTGCAATCGGTGTGTGGGCTGGGGATGTCTAGACTTGGGGATCCACTGTGTGTTCAGAGCGAGGTAGAGCGGCGTCGCGCCAGCGTCACTCGTGATCGTTGCGTCGGCCCCTCTCTCGAAGATTTGCATGGCTAGGTCGAAGTGGCCATTCAGGACCGCCATGAGCAGAGGAGTAGTATGGTCCCCGGCGCTCACTTGATCGATCTCGGACCCGGCGTCGAGCAATGCCATGGCAGCTTCGGAGTGCCCCTCGCGAACCGCCAACAGCAGCGCGCTCAGTCCACCATACCCGCCTACGAGCTGCGCCTGTGACAGCGCCTGAGGCCCGCGATCCCGCTGAGCTTCGAAGACATCGACTCCCCCGGGTGCGCCTCCGCCAGCGCCTGCTCGTCCTCCTGAGCGTCCGGAACCCGCCGCCTGCGGATCTTGCGGCGGCTGTGGGCCACCACGTTCTGCTCCCCCAGTCGCTCGCCGCTGCGCGGCTTGAGCCTCGCGGTCTTCCGCGTCCCTCGTGGGCATGTCGAGCACTTCAGCATGGGAGTCGATGGTGGCTCCACCGTCGAGTAGCGCGCGGATGGTTTCTACACGTCCCGAGGCAGCAGCGAACATCAGCGCGGTCTGACCCCAGGCGGTCTCACGTCGATCAACCTCTGCTCCGTGCTCGAGCAGTAGTGCCACCGAGGCCGCGTTTCCGGATGCGGCTGCCATGTGCAGGGGCGTGACGTCTCCCGTTGTCGTAACCGGGTCTGACGTGGCGCCAGCTTGCAGCAGCTCCCGTACGACCGATTCGTGACCGCCCTTGGCCGCGAGGTGCAGCGGGCGGTAGTCGCCGAGCCGCGTGGTGGACTCCGTCTGTGCTCCAGCAGACAACAACAGGGAAGCGAGTTCGTTGTCACCTCGCTCGGCGGACCAGTGCAACGCGGTCATGCCGTCTCCGAGCGCCGCATTCACATCCTCGCCTCGGGCGATCAAGGCACGTACCTCGGCGACGTCTCCACGCATGGCAGCTTCAGCTACGGGTGCGTCGGGCGCAGGGGCGAGTATCGCATCAGGCAGAGTCTCGAGCGACCGATCGAGTGGCGTCGCAGCCCAGGTTACGAGCGCACAGAGTGATACGCCCAACATCCGGAAGTGCCGTCGGCTAGCGTGCTGTGTCTGATGCATGATCGACCTTTTTAGGTGCTCTGTTCTATGTCCCGGTATCCGTATCTCCGCCGACTCGGCTATCCCGTCGCTGAGAGCGTGAGCGCGTCGGTGCTGTCCCCGAACTTGCTGATGTCTTCCATGCCCAGCTTGTGCATGACAGTCAGCATCGCATTGGCCATGGGTGTATCGTCGGGCGTCATCACGTGCAGGTTCCCTTCGAGTTTACCATTTGCGCCGCCAAGCAGGATCAACGGTGCGCGGCGGTGGTTGTGCAAGTTCCCGTCTGCCATCGGGGAGCCATACATGATCATCGTCTTGGCGAGCATGTCGCTATCGCCTTCCTCGACCTCCTTCAGCCGGTCCATGAGGTAGGGCAGAAGGCTGACGTGGTACTTGTTCAGTACGGCAAAGTCGACCACCGCGTCCTCTCGTCCACCGTGGTGCGACGCCGGGTGGAACGGAGTCTCCGTGCCGCTCTCCGGATAAACGCGTGACGATGCGTCACGTCCCAGCTTCAACGAGAACACACGCGTCGTGTCCGAAGCGAAGGCGAGCGCCTGCAAGTCGAACATCAACTTCACGTGATCGCTGAAGGAGTCCGGCACACCTGCGGGCGCGCCCGGCAACTCCCGAGCATCTCCGCCTTGGTTCTGCGCTTCGATACCCTGAATACGGCGCTCGAGCTCGCGTACGTTGCTCAGGTACCGGTCGAGTCGCACCGTGTCGTTGGGCCCTAGCGAGCGTTGGAGTGTCGCGAGATCCTCGCCGATCCAGTCGAGGATGCTCTTACTCGTCTTCCTGCGTGAGGCGCGTTCTTCAGCACTTCCTCCCGCGCCGAACAGTTGGTCGAATGCTACCCTGGGATCCCGTATCATCGGAAGTGGCTCCGTAGGCGAGGCCCAACTGAGCGTATCCGTGTAGACGCAGGCGTAACCGTAGGCGCAGCCACCTGCCTGATCCACGTTCTCGATGCACAGCTGCATGGAGGGAATTGGCGTGTCCTGCCCGAAGCGCTGTGCGTAGATCTGGTCCAACGAGGTGCCGACCGAGACGTCCGAACTCTCGGTCTGGTATGGATGCTCCTGCGTCAGGTAGACGGCGCTGGATCGGAAGTGATCGCCCCCGATCTCCTTCGGTATCGCCGCCTCGGCGTTTCGCACATCGGTATTGCTGATGATGGTCAGGTGTTCCCGATAGGCCTCGAGCGGAGACAGCGAACTCGGGGAGAGATCGAAGTCATGCCCCGTGGCCGCTGGCGACCAGAGGTTTTGTGAGGCACCCCATTCGTTACAACCCGCCGCGCCGTGCACGATCTCGATCGCGATCAGGCGTGTTGGGTCCTCTGCACGAGCAGCTTTGGACCAGACTCGTCCGGCCGGCTCCATCGCGTCGAGGAAGGGCAGCGCCACCGCGGCGCTCGCGCCCCGGAGAAAGCTGCGTCGGGGAATGTTCTTGCCGGTGATGAGTCGCATGTTATCTGTCTCCGTACCCGTTCACGGTTGCTGGCCCTGGGGGCCCTGCTGAGCTACTACGTTGGCGCGCTGCATCTGGAATGCATCGCTCTGAACTATACCTACGATGAACGCCGAAATGCGATATCCGTCGGCTTCCGCGGCTCGCGCGATCGCTCGTACGGTCGGTTGGTCGAAGTACTCGACTCGCCGCCCTAGCGCATAAGCGAGAAGATTCTCGGTGAAAGTCCGGACGAGCGGGATCGGACGATCCGTCAGCGCCTGTCTGAGATCTGCTGGCCCAGTGATGGGCGTCCCGTCGTACAGTTCTCCGCGCGTGTCCAGGACGTTCCCGCTGTCTCGGGTCCGCCACTTCCCCGTGACCCCGAAGGCGTCGAGCGAGAGGCCGATGGGATCCATGAAGCGATGGCACGCATTGCAAGTCGTGCTCTGACGGTGCCGCTCCATGCGCTCGCGCGTCGTGAGCATGCGACCGTCCGCTGACTCCTCTACCTCTTCAAGCGGAGGAATGCCCGGAGGCGGTGGCGGTGGCGGAGTCCCGAGCAGGACCTCCATCACCCACTTCCCTCTCAGCACAGGTGAAGTGCGCCCCGCGTGGGATGTCATTGTAAGAATGCTGGCGTGTCCGAGCACACCTCGGCGTGTATTGTCCAAGTACGTGACGCGTTGGAACTGTTCTCCGCTGACGCCGGGGATGCCGTAGTGCTGGGCCAACCGCTCGTTCACGAAGGTGTAGTCCGCGTCGTACAGGTCGAACATGCTGCGATCTTCTCGCACCAGATTGATGAAGAAGAGCTCGGTCTCCCGCCGCATGGACTCCGAGAGTTGCTGGTGGAAGTCCGGCTGCAAGCGCACGTCAGGGTGGACCCTCTCGAGATCCTGGAGTCGAAGCCATTGGCCGGCAAAGCGTGGTCCGAGTGCTTCGGACTTCGGGTCTGCGAGCATGCGCCGTACCTGCGCTTCCAGCACGCGATCTTTCAAAAGCGAACCGTTCGCCGCCGCCCGTCGCAATTCGTCGTCCGGGGGTGAGGCCCAAAGGAAGTATGACAGGCGGGATGCCAGAGCGAATGCATCGACGCTGTAGGCTTCTCCCGCGGCGACGTCTTCGGGAGACTCTTCGAAGCGGAAGACGAAGCGCGGGCTAGCGATCATGGCTTCGAGCGCGGTACGTACGCCCACCTCGAAGTCGCCGCTCTCGGCGCCCTGGTCATAGAACCCCATCAAGCCCGTGCGGTCATTCTCGCTGAGTGGGCGGCGGAATGCCTGCTCACCAAGCCTCGATATGATCTGCTCTGCACACGGCCTGGCCTCGCTGGATGAGGCGGGCGTACAGGTGAAGATGGCCTGACGCACCGGCGTGTTGGACACGCCCGTGGTCGTGGTAGGACCAGCGATCACCAGGTCCCGCATATGCGGCAGCGAGTTTACACCGTACGTGCCGGCGATCGCTGTGCTGGCCAGTGACCAGTCGTGCGGGGCGATCAGGTCTTGAACCGGGCTGTCCGTGCGTTTGATGAAGGCCGCCGTGACGCGTCGTGCACCTGCAGCCACCTGAATGGGCTCGCTCGTCATCTCGACGCCAGTCGGGTCGGACACGTGCATCCAGCGATTCATCTCTAGCACGGCTACGCGCTCGCCATCGATGGAGATTTCGATCTCCTCGGGTGCGTCCGCGGTCTGAAGCGCGGAGCGTCCGTTGCCTACCGCCGTGCCTGTCGTCTCGTGGTGGAACGACATCCGGAAAACGTATTCGCCATCCGCAGGGAAGTTATGCAGTACGGATGTGCCGCCCCGAGTACCGAACGGCGCGCCTTCGGCTCGGTCGAGTTGAGACATCCAGCGCGGGATTCTGTACTGCGCCTCGCTCGCGGACGCTTCCGGGTTTCCGATCGCGAGTCGACTGATTTCGGCTGCGGCGTTTAGGTATGCGTCGAGCAGGGTCGGCGACACCATCTGAACATCGGCGATGTTGTCGAAGTTGGCGCTCTTCGTATCGAGTGGCAGGTATTTGCCAGCATCGATTTGCACGCCGAGTAGGTCGAAGATCGAACGCTCGTATTCGGCGCGGTTGAGCCGCTGGAATGTGCGTCCACCAGGATTTGGGTTCGCGGCCGCCGCGTCGTCCATATGCTTCTCGAGGGACTCCACGAGAGCCTGTAGCGAGTCACCAGCCGGCCTGCGTTGACCCGGCGGAGGCATCATGCTCGCCCGCAGCTTCCGGATCATCCCTTCGGTGACGTCGCCGGCTTCCTCGGCGGCGTCGAGCGTGAAGTTCTCGAGCGACAGATTGCCGCTCAGCCGCCGCTCGTTGTGACAGCGCACACAATATTCCTGCACGACATCGTCAGGAGCCGTGCTCGCGGCCTCTGCCGGCGACCCTGCCGCGGGCAGGAGAACAGTCGAACTGACGGTCGGCGCGGTATCGCCTGCCAAGCCGGCGTCGGGGGCCAGGGTGACCAGAAGGAGGCCTGCGACGCACATGGCGGAGACGATGTAGTTCATTGTGGCCTGGAGTCCGCGCTGAATATGATCGTTTTCATGGAAGCGTTCCTAAAAATGGACACCTTTCGGTACCCATATGCTGAGACCCGCCTAACACATTACCGTGGAGCGGGTTGCCTGACCAGCGACATCGGGTGGGCCCTGCAAGGCTCACCCGCTCGTCACGCCCACAGCGTGGAGACGCCAAGCTGTCGACTGACCGTCCGTGCAGACTCCCTAGCCGACTCGAGAGAGCAACTGGAGTACTGCACAACCGAGCCACCCGTCATGCTCTGACTAGAGAACTCAGCGTTGTTCGCCATCACGCCACCGTAGATGCGATTCCCCGCCCCTTGGGTACTGAGCTCACCTTGAACGATGATGACTCCGTAGAACTCGAATCCCCCTCGCAGATCCAAGTCGCCTTCGACCAAGAGGATCCCTTGGCCTATGCCGCCTGACTGCATGCGTGCGCTTCCGTTGATGTAGATAATGGGGAAGTAGCCTCCGCAGGGGGCCGTGGGGTTCTGCGGATCACCCCAGTTGCTTATATCGGACAGGTCACACTCACCGTCAACGTCGAGGCTCCACCCGATGCCGTTCTGGTTTCCACTCCCGAGAGTGATGTCCGCCATCCCGGTGAGGGCCAGCCATGTAACGTCCCCGAACTGAGTGAACGTCGAATCTAGAGTTGCCCCGATTTGGTGGACACCTGATCTCTAAGGAGAAAGGAGTCCATAATGGCAAGAACGAGACCGGCGTATCCGCCGGAGTTTCGACAACAGATGGTGGAGCTGGTACGCACAGG
>Ga0115002_10005998_pt1 | contig 14143 bp, 17 predicted proteins | sample ArcticOcean_MG_C_8_FD_89576 | JGI IMG/M metagenome (GOLD analysis project Ga0115002, IMG submission 89576) | Marine microbial communities from western Arctic Ocean - ArcticOcean_MG_CB11_86 | ecosystem: Environmental > Aquatic > Marine > Oceanic | place: Arctic Ocean: Canada Basin | collected... | reverse complement strand
GAATCTATTGCCTGGCGAGACGAATCCCGGTTACGAGTTTACGTTGAATCGATTTTTTCCCACATTGCGTTTATCAATTAACGCGGCGCCGACAAATGTTCGCGACTCTTACCTCCGCATGCAAAAGCCCGCTGAGTTTGAACTCTACGATCTGCAAAAAGACCCGTACGAATTCAACGACCTCGCGAGCGAAAAAGGACACGCGGATGTTCTCGCTGAACTGAAAAGGAAGTTGGCCAAGTGGCGGAGCGACACCAGCGACCCGCTGCTGAACCGAGACAACCTGCTACGGTTAAAAGCGGAAGTCGACGCCTGTTTTGTGAACGGCAGTTTTGACAAGAAGCGATTGAATCTGACTTATCCGAGTTTCTTCTTTGCGGCTGACGGCAATTAAAGGGGAGAAATGCTTGGTGTAAAGTCATATGTGATTGTCGGTTACGAATATGACGTAACGCATCAACGTTTATTGTTATAATCATCGGTGGCTTTAATTCCTCGAAATGAGACCCACCTGATGAAGCTGAACGCAGCCCGCCCGATCACAATATCTTCTCTCGCCTCGTTCTTGTGGGTGTCGATATTCCTTGCCACCAGCTCGCAGATAAATGCAGCGGACGAATTTCAAGATCGCATCCGACCATTTGCGAAGAAGTACTGCGCCGAGTGCCACAATAGTAAGAAGGCCAACGCAGATCTTGATTTCACGCATTACACGAGCGGCGCAGATGTCGTCCGCGATTTCCGACATTGGATCAATGTCATCGAGTTCATACAGGGTGGCGAGATGCCTCCGCCCGAAGAAAAAAATCAACCGACCATTGGTGAGCGTGAGCAGGTTGTCGCGTCCATAAAAACATTGTTGTCGGTCGCTGCACAGAAGAACGCCGGAGACCCGGGCGAGATATTGCCTCGACGGCTTTCGAATACGGAATACGATTTGTCGGTCCGCGATCTCACGGGTGTCGATGTTAAAGCGACCGCTAACTTTCCCGCCGACCCCGCGGGTGGCGAAGGATTTGATAACACGGGCGAAGCACTGTCGATGTCGCCCAATCTGCTCAAGAAATATCTATCGGCGGGCCAACAAGTAGCGAGCCATCTCGTGCTCAAAACGGACGGCATTACGTTCTCGCCATTCCCTGTCACGTCGTACAACGAACGAAAGAAGCTGACAGAACAGGCAATTATCGATTTCTATCATGCTCACGATGTGCAAACGATCGACTACTTAGCTGCAGCTTGGCGGTTTCGGTACCGGGTCGACGAAGACCGCGAAATCACTATTGAGCATTGGGCCCAACGTCACGGACTCAGCAAGAAGTACTTAGCGACTATTTTCGCGACGCTCCAAGAGGCTCCCGCTGCATCGGGCTACCTCAAGCAACTTGGCGAAAAGTGGCTTGCTGTTCCTCCACCCACAGAAGATGGTCAGCGGCCTCGCCAGCTAATCGAAGTCGAACGTTATATTCAATTTTGCAAATCGCAATTCTACGACCTCAACCAAAACCTCATACGAGCTAACGCGGGAACGTGGCCGATCGGTCAACTGGATTTCCGAGCTAAAACGGCGGCGCTGCGAGATCGTTGCAATAACGATCGCATGACGAGTCAATTCTCGCTGCGTTTCGACCGTTTGCGATCGCCGCAGGATGAAAAGGACGCGCGGGATGTTTCGTTGTTTATCCGAATAGAACCCGCCGTCGATGGCGCCCAGGATAACTATGTGGTGCTTCATCGCCCAGTATTTAGCAAGAATGGCAGTCCGCCCAGAAATGCGGAAGAAGAAAAGAAACACGAGGTCGTATCGCTTAAACAATTTCTTACCCAACACGCACCGAGTATTTCGAAAAGTCTTTCGTTCGGCGTTCACCCCAAGGGAAGTTCGCTCGATGCCGAGTCGATCGCCCTGAAAGCTCCCGCGAATATCGAGATCAAGTTGACTCCGGAGATGCTCAAACAACTCAATGACAAACATCTGTTGATGAAGTGCGAGTTGGATCCAGAGCACGGGCGGGAAGGGAGTGTCTACATTCAATATTCCATCGACAAGCCACTCGACGATAAATATGGCAACAACGTTCAGTTGTTAATCTATCGAGACAGCAAGTTGGCCGCAGGGATTTCTGCATCCAACGAGCAATTCTGTCACGCCTTTCCCAGCCAGTTCTTTTACGTTCACAAAGAGCGCGGGTTAGCCGCCGGCTTCCATCTGGTCGAAGGGTTTTTTCGCGACGATCAGCCACTCGTGCAGAAGGTATTGGACGATTCGGAAATTAACGAACTAAATCAGCTTTGGGAAGAACTCGATTTTGTGACCCAAAGTGCCGAGACGTTAATAAGGGGCTTCGTTTGGTTTGAACGCTCCGAACGGCATGTGCTGCACGACGAACGATTTGATTTTCTCCGCCCAGAAGATCCGAAGTTGGTCGAAGAGGAAATGTTGACTCGTTTCGAGAAAGTATATCTCGGCAAGATGGGTGTCAAACTCGTTGAAGATTCTTCCAAGCCGAACCTGATAAAGCCGGAGTCGCCTAGCGACAAGTACGATATGATCCACGGTTTCTTTGAACAGATTCGACATGGTCTGGCGCACCGACAGAAATTGATGAAGCATGCCGAACAGTCGGCGCTTCGCGATATCGAATTGTTGGCCAAGCGAGCGTATCGTCGTTCGTTGCAGCCGCGAGAAACGGAGTCGCTCAGAAAGTTGTATCAACGCCTCCGCGATCAGGGGCAAGATGTTGAGGGTTCGCTTCGCGGTGTTTTGACTGCAGTTCTGATGTCGCCCGATTTTTGTTACCGCTACACCGAGTCCCCGAAAGGGTCGAACGCGGTTGCGTTGTCAAACCAAGCTTTGGCCAGCCGCTTGAGCTACTTCCTTTGGTCCTCCATTCCCGATGACGAACTCTTGGCCGTTGCCGAGCAAGGGAAGCTGACCAGCGATGAAGCGTTGCAGTCGCAAACTCGACGTATGATGAAGGACCCTCGAATCAACGCGTTCGCTCGTGAGTTTCTTGGTCAGTGGTTGCGTTATCGCGATTACCTTGCAAAAGATCCAATCAACGCCGAGGCCTTTCGCGGGTACGACGATCCATTGCGGCAAGCGATGTTTGAAGAACCGATTCAAGTTGCAACGGATCTTATCCAGAACGATAAACCGATTACGGATCTACTCACGACCGATTCCACGTTTGTTAACGGTACTTTGGCCAACCACTACGGTGGCGAGATCGCCGCTCGATATCGAACGGAACTTTCCAAGTGGACCAATGACGTGAAACGACGCGGATTGCCAGTTCCCAAAAGTCCCGAAATGACATGGCATAAAGTCACGGGTTTGCGGGAGGTCGGACGCGGCGGATTGTTCGGAATGGGAGTCATCCTGACGAAGAATTCCGCTGGGGAACGGACCAGTCCAGTGAAGCGGGGATTCTGGGCAGTGCACCACCTGTTGGGTAAACACTTCCCGCCGCCACCCGCTGATGTCCCCGAGTTGCCGCCGGGTGAAAAAGAGGCCACAAAGACGATCCGGGAACTCATTGCAGAGCACACCGCCCACACCAAATGTGCCATTTGCCACACGCATTTCGATAGCGTTGGCCTCGCAATGGAAGGCTTTGACCCTATCGGTCGCGCTCGAACTAAGGATCTTGCCGGTCGTACGATCGACAATGTAGCCACTTTGCCAAATGGCGAAACTGCTAAAGGAATCCCCGGCCTAATTGACTATATTGACAAGCATCGAAAACAAGATTTCGTGCGGACGATGAGCCGCAAGTTCCTCGGCTACGCTCTGGGACGTTCGGTAGTTTTATCGGATCAACCTCTGCTAGATAAAATGGAATCCGAACTCGAAAAGAACAACTATCGTTTTTCGATAATGTTTGAAACCGTAATAAAAAGCCCTCAGTTTAGAAAACAACGCGGTAAGCAGTTTGTCGCTGCTCGCAATTAACTATTGACTCAGACATAAGTCGCTCAGCCACTGATACAGTGCTATGGAGATCAATCAAATGCGTTCACGAATTTCTCGACGTGTAGTGTTGCAGGGTTTGGGTGCGTCCGTGGCATTGCCGTGGCTCGAGTCGAGTCGCTTGTTGGCTGGCGATCGAGATAGTTCCGAAAACGCACCTCCCAAGCGTTTTGGCTTCTTCTTTTTTGGCGATGGAATTCACCCTGCCGAATGGTGGGCGAAGGGCAATGGCCCCGAAATGGAATTGGGACCCGCGTTTGCTTCGCTGGAAAAAGTGAAGAGCAAACTGAACTTCGTCAACGGTTTGCAACATCCCGGCGGAATCTCCGGTGGTCACGCTCAAGGTGCCGCCGCAATGCTCACCGGCGTGCGACCAAAACGCGGACGCGAAATTCGCGGCGCGACCAGTATGGACCAAATCCTCGCTCAAAAAATCGGCGATAAGACCGCGTTGTCCAGCCTCGTCTTGGCCTGCGAACGACCCGTCAGCGGATTCCACGAGTCGGGCAACTCGATGATGTACGCCTCGCATGTTTCGTGGAGCTCACCAGTAGCTCCCGTCCCCACCGAGTTATATCCGTCGCTCGCCTTCGATAGCCTCTTCGACAATAAATCAAGTCAGTCGCATTTGAGTGTTCTAGACCATGTGCTCGAACAGCTGAACGATGTTTCCCGCAAGGTGTCGAATTCCGATCGAGCGAAAATCGATGAGTACTCCACATCGGTTCGCGAAGTCGAGAAGCGATTGGAAAAGCTTCAACGGCGAAAGGAAGGCGAATCCAATTCGGACGAAGCGATCCTGAAGAAGCGTCCAGCCGATGAACTGCCGACTCAATTGAACGAACACTCGCGATTAATGTGCGACGTAATCGCCATGGCGTTTCAAACTGATAGAACTCGCATTGCCACGATGTTGCTTACGAACAATCTATCGGGGCAAGTCTATCCATTCCTCGGTCTACGCCAGGACCATCACAGCTTCTCTCACGGCTGGAAGAACAAGGAATTCGCCTCGATCACGCGGTTTTGGGTTGAGCAGTATGGTTACTTGCTCACCAAACTAGATTCGATGCAAGAAGGCGATGGCACCGTGTTGGATAACAGTTGCATCATGATGGCCAACGAACAATGGACGGCACATAGTGCCCCGAAAGTTCCTCTGCTGCTCAGTGGTGGTCTTGGCGGTACGCTAGAAACCGGTCGCAGCTTGGACTTTGAAAAAGCAAACGACCGCAAGATGACGAGCCTCTATCTCAGCATCATGGATCGGATGGGCGTCTCGTTGCCCGAGTTCGGCGGCGCTACCGAGCAACTCGCTGGGATCTAGTCTGAAACTTCAACTGATCTATTTCCAAATTCGCAAACCAATCATGCCGAGCACGATTTCTTTACGCCGAAGGCGTTGCATATAGTAGCCTAGGGTAAGTTCAACGAGCCCCAGCGAGGAAGAACGCCACCCTAGGTAACGAACGTCAAAGTGGAATAGGGCGAGCCAATACGCTCCGCTTCGAGACGCATTTTCCGAGCCCTCAAACGTTCGCTTGAAATACTCAATCACTTTACGCTTCAAAGGACCCCTGCTGCGACCGCGCAAGCGCTAGCGCGATGCGCCGCTGTTGGACGGGCTCGGTTGGAGATTAAGAGAAAGATTAAGATACAAGAATATTGAGGGATCTAGAATAATCTCAATTGACCCGAGTCTGATTGCGGCGGTTCGAATAGTTCGCAATTGAGTGGTGGAAGTTTTGCATCGAGATTGTATTTTCGTTTGAATAGGCGAAACATGTTTTTGATCTGCTGAGCGATCTCGCCACTGCCGACCATCCGTTCGCCGAACGAAGAACTGTTCATCTTGCCGTCGCGCGTTTCTTGGATTCGGCCCAGCACCCGTGTGGACTTCATTGGCTGCGTTCTTTCTATCCACTCTTTGAACACGGGTTCGACTGTGAGCGGCAAACGCAATAAAACGTAGCCGGCTGTCTGCGCTCCGTGGTCCTTGGCAGCTTCCAGAATGCTGGGAACTTCCGAATCATTGAGACCTGGGATGACGGGCGCAACCATGACGCCCGTTGGAACGCCAGTGTCGGAGAGTAATTTGATCGCCCGCAGGCGAGCGGCAGGGATGCTGGTTCGGGGTTCCATTTCTCGCGCCAGCTGTGGTTCGAGCGTCGTAAGCGAAAGAAAGACGTGCACTAAACCATCCGCAGCTAACTTTTCCAGAATGTCGAGATCGCGAATGACCAGCGCGTTCTTGGTAATAATGCTGACCGGCTGGCGACATTCCGCCGCGACCTCCAAACACTGCCGAGTCAATTTGAAATCGCGCTCGGCTGGCTGGTAGCAGTCGGTGACCCCCGAAAACATGATGCACTCGGGTTTCCACGATTTCTTCGCTAAGAATTCTCGCAGTAGCTTCGCCGCCTCGCGCTTGACGACGATCTTGGTTTCAAAATCGAGTCCAGCGTTGAGGCCAAGGTACTCATGAGTCGGCCGAGCGTAACAATAGCTGCACGAATGTACGCACCCTCGGTACGGATTGAGGCTATATCGGAATGGCAAATCGGGCGAGTTGTTTTCGGAGACGATGCTCTTCGAGTCGTCCGTCAGGTATTCGATCTTTCGATCGAGCCGCTGCTCGGCGAATTCTGTATCCCATTCTAAATGGCTGTTATCGGGCTCGACGTGCGTTTGCTCGAAGCGGTTCGGTGGATCAATTTGTGAACCGTGACGCATGAATCACCCGCTTTAGAGTCCATTTGAAAAAGCAACATTCCTATCAATGGTTAGGAGTATATTCTAGCGAGTGACAAGTTTGGTCAAGCGGTTACTCCTTCCCCAGTTTTTCGAGGACTTCCGCCAGCTGGGCTCCTAGACCTTGAATTCGCGCCTGTTGTTTCTCGTCGTTTAGTTGGCCCTTGTCGTCGAAGGCCTCGAAAGCTCGCGGTACAGCGATTTGTCCAGGCAAAACGATCACGCCAATGCTGCTGAGGATCGCGCGGACGTGAACGAGTCCTCTCTGGCCGCCGAGACCGCCCGGCGACGCAGCCATGAGTGTCGCCACTTTGCCCTGATAAGCCGCCAAGGGAGATTCTCCTTCCGCCGAACGAGACACCCAGTCGATGGTGTTCTTTAGTAGCGGAGTGATCGAGCTATTGTATTCCGGGCACGAAATCAGCAGGCCGTCGTGGCCGAGGAATAACTCTTTCAGCTTCAATGCGTTTTCGGGTGTTCCCTCGCGTTCTAGATCTTCATCGAAAACGGGTAACGGGAAGTCCTTCAAGTCGAGCAGCGTTACTTCGGCACCTGCATTGCGAGCACCCTCGGCTGCGATTTGAACGAGCCGGCCGTTATAGGAGTCTTTTCGAGCGCTACCTGCGAAAGCCAAAATGCGGGGCGTGGACATGGAATATTTCCTTAAAGCTATTTGTGTTTTCAATTGGTAACGTTCTTAAGCGCTAAGTTGCCATGGCGACATTAAGTACCAGCCTTAGTGCGAGGGCAAATTGTATTCAATTCCGTAATTACCCGCTATCTTCAATAGTCGTTGTATTTCTTCGGGAGATGGTTCGTCGGGTAACTCGCCGTCGGCAAGTTCTTGGCCCGCTTCGAAGAACATCTCTTCCAGGCCAGCGGGCGCAAATGTGATTATCATTTTTGCCGTCGTGTCCGATTCGTTTTTGAACGAGTGCTCTTGTCCGATGGGCATGTGGACAAAGGTTCCCGCCGCGGCAACATATCGCTGGTCACCAACTTGAAAAACAATCTCGCCCTCGAGAACATAGAACGTTTCATCTTCGCGACGATGGATATGAGGCGGCGGCCCGCCACCAGGAAGAACGGCTGCTTCAAACGGGCGTATTTACCGTCGGTCTCTTTGCCAGTTGCAAGGAAGCGATAGATGTCACCGACGATTCCAATCGTTCGCCCCTCGGTGGGCGATTTCACAATGACTTGTTCTCGATTTGTCACGCTGTCTCTCCTTTGCCAGCTATTCTGGCCAGCTGGTTTCGACCGAAAACGGCTGCTGATGTTCGACCTGATTTCGTGGAATCAAACAATTGTCCTCGACTAAGATAAATCGAACAACATCAACTCGGCGTCGGCATTACTAGCAATTTGGACCTGTTTTTCTGGCACCACAGCCTTATTTTGACATGTACCCGCGCGACCAGCTGAAGTTTTCACCAGCTCCCACTCATTTTTGGGAGCAAGCTCCCAAGACCGCGATGGTCGAGAGATTTCAGGGTTTTGGTTTCGAGCTTGGAGTTGAAAATGATCCATTGCGACGCGAGTACACCCAGGCGTATCACGCCTGCATCTCGTTTATCGATGCCCAAATCGGATTGCTGTTTGAAAGTTTGGATCGCAACGGACTGGCTGACAACACGATCGTCGTACTCACCTCCGACCACGGATATCAGTTGGGCGAACACTTCATGTGGGGCAAAGTGACGCTGTTTGAAGTTTGTGATCGAGTGCCATTGATCGTTCGAGTGCCAAGTGTAACGAAGGCGGGATCGGCGTCTGACGGCTTGGTCGAATTAATCGACCTCTATCCCACGCTGACAGACCTTTGTGGAGTAAAGCCTCCTGGCGATCTACAGGGGAAGAGTTTCGCCAAGATGTTGCGCGACCCAACGTCTAGTGGAAAAGAAGTCGCCTACTCCGTTGTCACTCGCGGCGAACACGTTGGCAAAGCGATACGCACTGGTCGCTGGCGATACGCGCGGTGGCCTGATGGTGAAGAGTTATACGATCTCGAGTCCGATCCACGAGAGCATGTGAACTTGGCGAAATCGAAGAAACACGCCAAGATAATGTTGGACGTTCGTCGGCAGTTGGATAATATTTCCAAAGCTGCAGCGAGTCGTCGCTGAGCTACTATTGCCGTCCTCTTGGAGGTGCATTGCGTGTCGGAATTCGCTAGTTGGGAAGACTTTCAGAAGTTGGATATTCGCGTCGGCACTATTGTTCGATCCGAAGAATTTACCGAAGCCCGCAAACCGGCATTCAAACTCTGGGTCGACTTAGGCGAGCTCGGGGTGAAGAAATCGAGCGCTCAAATTACGGACCCATACGAACTCGAACAGCTTGTCGGCAAGCAAGTGCTCTGCGTGTGTGGTTTCCAGCCGAAACAAGTTGGTCCGTTGATGTCCGAGGTATTGGTCACGGGGTTCGTGTTAGACGATTCGAGTGTCGTATTAGCTCACCCGGATCGCGCGGTTCCCAATGGTACGCGTCTGTCTTAGATCATTTCGTTAGTTCATCTTGGTGTTGTAAAGAGTGAGTTGAATGCAGCGTTTGAAGCAGATCGTTTTCGTCATTTGTCTGCTGACCTTGTGTTGGTTGGCCATGATGGCGGTGCATGAACTCGGACATGTAATAGGCGCATTGCTCACGAGCGGTTCGGTAACGAAAGTCGTTCTTCATCCATTGAGCATTTCGCGGACCGATGTACTTCCGAACCCTTCTCCAGCAATCGTCGTGTGGCTCGGTCCTATCGTGGGAGTTGTGTTGCCATTGTTGTTTTCGTTTATCCCGTTTGGCAATCAAGCAATCGGTGGCGTCGCGCGTTTCTTTGCGGGTTTTTGTCTCGTTGCCAACGGTGCCTATATCGCGATTGGGTCGTTTGACGGAGTCGGCGATTGCGGCGAAATGTTGCGGACCGGCACGCCGATATGGCTAATGCTCTTCTTTGGCGGAGTGACAATTCCCGCAGGCTTTTACCTCTGGCATCGGCTCGGTTCCGCGCGGGAGTTCTTTGCCAATCCAACGTTGATCACTCAGCGAATGTTGTTGACAACAGTCGCAGCGCTTGCAGTCGTCATCGTAGCGGAATTGATATTGTCTCCGAGGTAGCGAGTGAATATTACGAGTGCTAGTTGCTTCGATTAACCCCTAGCCGGAGGCGTCGGCGAATGGTTATTGGTAGTTCGAAAACGCCTACGCCTACGGCATCGGGTTAAACGAAGAGAAGTCATTTACTGATTTTTGCTCTCGCCTAACGATCATGTTTTGAATTTCGTGCGTAAAGAGTTAAGATGATGGCAACGCACTGGTAAGGAAACAAAGACAATCTTTCGCGAAAGTCCCTACCATGTTTTCATCTCACTACCGTTGGAAGTCGCTCGGCCGCAGTTCAGTTTGTACTCTGGCGACTGCATGGCTGCTCTTGTCCATAAGTCTGCTATCTGCTCAACAATCACCGAACGATGAACAGGAAAAGCGTGAGCTTGGCCCCGTCTACCCGTTGTTGAAAGCGTACGACTGGAACGTCAAGGAACATTGCGTTTTCAGGAACTTTAATGGCGTTGATAAGAATCCAATTCCTTTGATCGCATACGCGGTGGAGAAAGCCGACCAATTCCAGATTGTCACGAAACAAGCGGCGAAAAATTCGGGTCTCAGCAAAGAACAACTATCCGCCGAAGCTCAAAAGAACATTGATGCATACGAAGCGAAGTGGGGGTCGGTAAAAGAATTCATGCTCACCGCTTCGGGTAAGCCTTTTTCGGCAGAAAAATTCTTTGTAAAGAATTCATGATTGCAGCGCAAAAGAAACTGGACTGCAAGCGAGTGTTAGTGGCAGCTCCCCGCCGAACTGTGCTGTATGCCATCGATGCGGATTCGGGGAAGGAACAAATGGACCTGTTTCGCAAGCTCCTGAGTCATACACTGAAAGACGATTCGTTCGGCAATCAATACATTAGCCCACTCGCATTCCGTTTTCAGGACGGCGAGATCATTGGCGCGATGATAATTCGCGAAGAAGAGAACGAAGAATAATCTGCATGATTTAACAAGTTGGAGATCTCTCGATGACAAAATTCAATCTTAAACACATTGCTATTAGCTTTGTTGCGATTGCGGTTTCGGTTGGCTTCACTGGCCGAGTAAGCGCCGAGCCCGGATGGGACGAGTTGATTTCTTTCCTCGGCGTGGACAAAGATAATAAAGAGTTTCATCGGTTTGCTGGCAAACACAAACACAAACTGGACGAGTCGACGAAAGGGCCGAGTGGCAGTTTCTCTACTGACGGTCACTCCGTTAGCATTCTCTATCGTCAGAATATATTTGTTCGCGCGATAGTTTCGCCACGTCATTACAGCGACGGATTAACGGAGTATCAAGCAGAGTTGCCATTCGGTTTGACAAAAATTCCACACTAAAAGACGTCATCAAAATTCTTGGCAAACCAAGCCGGAAACAGGACGATGATTTCTTAATCTACAGCCAATATAATTTGGGTTTCGGATTCCTCGAAGGCAAACTCTCGGAAATCACACTCGATTTCCCCGGTTCACAGCGCGGCTCACCTAAGACACGGTAGCAGACGTCGCCAGACTTCTGGATTGCAGCTCGAAAACGCGTTGAATTCCAAGCCGCCTGAACTCTGGCGAGATCAGCTACGATTCTGGGGTGCATTTGGCACGTGTCTAGCCATTCGGTCACTTCCGCCGTTCGACGTTCCATACTAGAATCCATCATCAACTTTTTTCTTCTTAAGTTTCTTCTTTCATTTCTTCCATTAGCGAACATCAGCGTTCATTAGCGGTTTCTTTCCCCAATCAGCTCGGTTTCCCTCCCATGACTAAATTCAACGTCTTCTATATGTGTTACTCCACCGAAGCATGCGTCGATGGAGACGATCCAGTCTCGATGGATTCAGCGGAAGTAGGAGCTGCTTTTCGGGAGCATATACGCGAGCAAGACGATTTCCTTGGCGTCATCGATGCGGGCGGTGTTGTGATGCAAGTTCTCCGCAACGTGCACGATCGTTGCTGGATTGAGATCCCTAGCCAAACGAAGCAGGGGAGTTACGGTCGGCATACCACGATGGAAGAAGCCGCGGAATTGTTTGACAATCTCCCAACAGCACTCGATTCAATGTTGAACGAGATGACATTTCAGAAATGGGATGGTGAGGATAAGACGAAACTTTTTGCACTCGCTGAAGAAGATATGGAGACTTTGATCGAAGACAAGGGTGGATGTTTTGCTACCGATTATATTACTGTCGACGACCGAGGTGTCGGATTCATGTATCGCGAGGAGCCCGACTTCGACGGGGATAGCGGCTGGCGTTTCCTCTCCGGCGACGAAGACGAGGAATACATGGAAGACTCGAGTAATTCGGGGATCTACGCTTTGAATGAGATCGCCAATTTCGATCCAGATATTATTCCGCTCTTAGATTCTTCTCCGGGTTCTGCCTTCGAACGAAACGATGAAGGAACGCTGGTGCCAGCGAAAGAATAGCTTCCAAACTCGCGTAATAAGAGCCGGAATTCACAAAAACGGTAAGCGAAATGAAGATCCGAAAGGCCGAGTTGACCGATGCGAGTGAGTTGGCGCTACTCCATCAGCAGTTGATCGTCGACGAGCAACATCGCAATTCGATGACGCTTGCAGAGTTGCAAGAGCGGATGTCCGAGTGGTTGAGTGGAGAATACTCGGCCTACTTGTTTGTTACCGGCGGCGAGACGTTGGGATATGCGTTGAGCCGTGTGGAGGATGAGTCCGTTTATCTTCGCCAGTTTTTTGTGTTCGATCGATTTCGTCGGCAGGGAGTTGGAAGAGCGGCGTTTGGTTTGTTACGCGAACAGCAGTGGGGCGGTGTCGGTGCGCTCGCTATCTTAGGCGGCGGCTGCCTCTACGCAGGCATTCAAGTTCTGCTCGAAGCGAAATAGGACAGTCTCTCGCAAAAGCCACTGATCTATGTCCGTCCCCAATAGATCTTTTGACATCATTACGGTGCATCTATATGTTGGTATTGGCTTGCTGAATTGCAGGGCATATTCAGGCAACGCGACTACCGATCTACCGGGCACATGCGCAGTTTTCCCCTTTCGGTTTTCCAGGAATCTGAAATCCATGAAGCTAAACCGATTTCGCATATCAACGATGCTATTAACGACGGCAATAGTCGCAATTCTTCTTGGCTGGTACATCGATCATCGTCCACCGGTTGCCCTGGACTTAGTGGGTCAGTGGGAAGTGTCAGAGGAGTTCATGTCTGATGGCCGCGCGGTGATCTTCATTGTCAATCGTAACGGCACTTTTATCTTTCGAGAGATGGGCAGTTGGAAGAATGTTGCGATCACAATTCACGGAACATACGAAATCAGGCCAGACAATACCTGTTCTGTCTCGTGCTTGTCATGGGTGTGGCGCTGATGTGTATTTGGAATTGGCCTGGACTTGACGAATCGTGGCGAATTGGGCTGCTGGTGTTCACCGTGTTTCTAATGTCGGTGTTCCAAGCGTGGTTTCTTATGAATTTGACGCCAATTGGACGCACGGAAGTACCACCGGACTTGCTGAACCTACGTAAACAATGTGAAGATGCGACGGTGCTCCTTCTAAAAGCGTGGAGTCAAGCTGCGGACGAACTTGGCTTTGATCGGCCCACTCGATTCGAATGCGAAATTGACGGTGTGCACCTCAACGTAGGAATTCGATTGAAACAGTTTGGATGGGAGAATGGTGTACTCATTTTCCCCCTAGAAGACGACCATTGTATTGATCAGAAATTGACTACGTTTGCTTGTCTGAATGATATTTGTTTCTACGGTGTGGCCCCACCTTTGTGGTACTACGAGCGAGAGAAGATGATCGACAGCCTCAACCTATTCGAATGGATTGGTCCCAATGAGCCACAATGGCACAACTACATTGAATATTACGGCAATGAGTATCCGAGTCCTAATGGTTGAATCTCGTTCGTTTTTGCTGCCCCGTTAGCTGCAATACCTCATGCGCACCTTCGAAGCGGATAGACTGGGAATCGAACCCAGGAAGGTGTGACCCTTTACAGTTTTCAAGACTGCTGCTTTACCGCTCAGCCATCTATCCATGTAAAAAGCTCCGGGGGGTGGAATCGAACCGCCGCCACTTGGTTCAGAGCCAAGCATTGCTACCAACAGCAACTACCCCGGAGTGGAGTGTCTTCTCGTTCTTCGTTTGCGTAGCCCGGGCTGTCAGCGCTGTCAGCCCGTAACTCGCTTTGTTTCAAGTTGGATTCCTTTCGCAAACCATTCCCAATTACGCACATCTTGAGTTGGGAGCGAGACCGTGGCATGGCCATCCTGGCTGGCCATTACCCACATCTCGAACCGTCGGACTCTTCTCCAAATCGACTCGCAACGCGAGTCACCCTCCCATTTATGG
>Ga0115002_10005997_pt1 | contig 14144 bp, 12 predicted proteins | sample ArcticOcean_MG_C_8_FD_89576 | JGI IMG/M metagenome (GOLD analysis project Ga0115002, IMG submission 89576) | Marine microbial communities from western Arctic Ocean - ArcticOcean_MG_CB11_86 | ecosystem: Environmental > Aquatic > Marine > Oceanic | place: Arctic Ocean: Canada Basin | collected... | reverse complement strand
GACAAAGGCCGCATGGTGTTCAATCTGGCCAGCATGGGCATGGGTCCGGATATGAAAAGCGTGTTCGACAAAATGATCACGCTGCCTCACGGAATTATTTTAGTCACCGGCCCAACCGGTTCCGGTAAAACAACCACCCTGTATTCGGCCTTAAACGAAATCCGCAGCCCGGAAACAAAAATTATCACCGTCGAAGACCCGGTGGAATACCACATTAACGGAATCAGCCAAATTCAGGTCCATAGCAAAATTGGTTTGACATTCTCGGCTGGGTTAAGAAGTATTTTACGGCACGACCCGGACGTCATTCTCATCGGTGAAATTCGCGATTATGAAACCGCCGAGTCGGCCATTCAGTCATCGCTCACCGGGCACTTGGTCTTCAGCACGCTGCATACCAACGATGCCGCCAGTGCGTTTACCCGGTTAATTGATATGGGTGTCGAACCGTACCTAGCTGCTAGTACGGTTGAAGGCGTCATGGCCCAACGGTTGGTACGTGTTTTGTGTACGCACTGCAAAGTCGCCTACCGGCCCGACCCGGACGACTTACCGAAAGATTTTCCTCAGCCGTTACCCGAGGTTCTTTTCCAAAAAGTAGGCTGCCGGGAATGCCGGGATAGTGGATACCTGGGCCGGACCGGTATTTTTGAATTACTTCGTGCTGACGATGGGATTCGCGATTTGTGTATCGAACGTGCCAGTTCGACGCACATTCGCAGACGTGCCTTGGAGAACGGCATGGTGACCCTGCGGCAAAGTGGATGGATGAAAGTTTTGGATGGAACCACCAGTGTTGATGAAGTGCTTCGAGTCACAAAAGGTGACCTGGTTTAAGTGCCATGCCCGAGTTCCAATACATCGCCCGAGAAATGTCCGGTTCACAAATTACCGGACTTCAGACTGCGGCTTCTGAGCAAGAAGTCGCGGCAGGGCTTGCTTCACGCCAACTGTTCCCCATAAAAATTCATCTAGCCGAAGCCGCAGTCAAAAAACAAAAACAGGCAGGCCGTAAAGTTCGAGCTAGGCACTTAAGCACATTTTACTCACAACTGGCCGACTTACTCAAATCGGGTGTTCCGCTGTTGCGGTCACTCGAACTGTTAGAACGACAGGCCGTTCACCCGTCGCTGCAACTTGTGCTTGAACAAGTTCGCCAGGATGTCGCCCAAGGCACTCCGCTGGCCGAAGCTTTACGAATGCACCCCCGCGTCTTCGGCGAATTGGCCGTTTCGATGGTCCACGCCGGCGAAGAGGGTAGCTTTTTAGAAGACGTACTCAAACGCATCGCCGCGTTCACCGAACACCAAGAAGAACTGAAAAGCCGTGTGTTAGGCGCGGTTGTTTACCCAATCTTTTTGCTTGTCGCTGGCTCAATAATTGTATCGGTAATGATTGTCTGGTTCGTCCCACAGTTCGAACCAATCTTCGAACGCATGGAAGAGCAAGGCGGCCTACCGTGGGCAACCACCCTGCTATTAGGCCTAAGTAATACGCTTTCCCAATATGGCCTGCTCGTCATTGCATTCATCGTAGCAGCCATTTTTGCGTTCATCAGACATGTTAAAACCGAACAAGGTGCCTACCAGTTCGATCAACTACGGCTCAAAACTATCGGCCTGGGGCCCATTGTCCGCAGCTTGGCGATTTCACGATTCTGTAGGATTCTAGGCACCTTGCTGCAAAATGGTGTGCCGTTACTTCAATCGCTAAAAATCGCAAAAGGTGCGACCGGAAATAAAGTTCTCAGTGCCGCCATCGGAGACGCCGCCGAGAACATCTCAGCAGGAAAGTCGCTAGCAAAACCGCTAGCAGTCAGTAAACAATTCCCCGAAGAAATTGTCGAAATGATTTCAGTCGGTGAAGAGGCAAACAACTTAGAACAGGTTTTGATCAACATCGCAGAAAACATGGAACGCCGTACTTACCGTCAACTCGATTTATTCGTTCGGTTGTTAGAACCCATCCTTTTAATGATCATGGCAGCGGTCATCGTGTTCGTCGCCGCCGGCCTACTCATGCCCGTCATCCAAAGTGCAGGACTGTTATAACAAAATACGAATCATTTTAATCTAAGCCGGCGACTTGTCGTCGGTCCAAAACTAACTTGGAGAACAGGAACCATGCAAATCAAACGGAAAAACAATCAACAACCTCGAAAGGCGTTCACGCTTGTCGAAGTTCTTTTGGTCCTGGCAATCATCGCCGCCATTGCTGCGATGGTCATTCCCAACCTGCTGGGTACACAGCAAAAGGCTTTGGTCAAACGAACCCAAACCGATATCAAAGCCTTAGAGAACACCATCAAAATGTATGCCATCGATAACGACGGCCAATACCCCGAAGGCTCAACCGAAGATGTACTGGCGATTCTGTTAAGCACTGAAGACGCAAAAACCGGAAAAACACGCCCATCCTATTTAGAAAACATTCCTTACGACCCGTGGGACAATTCCCTGCAATACGAATACCCGGCCACCGGAAACAAACAAACCGCCAGCGGAAAACCAGCCATTTGGTCGTTCGGCCCCGACAAACAAGACGGCACCGACGACGACATCAACAACTGGGACGACCCAAACCAACTGTAAAATTGTAGGGTCGGGTGTCCCGGCCGCTTTCATTCAAACGAATCTCGTGAAAAGAGCCTCCGATGAAACCAGCCCGGCACGCCAACAAAACTCGACAAGGTTTTACCTTGATCGAAGTCTTATTGGTGTTAACCGTCATGCTGGCTCTTTCGCTGGTTGTCGTCCCTTCTGTCGTGCGGATGTACGACAGCTTCCGCATGAGCAGCGTTTCGCAAACGGTGAGAACCGAACTGGCCGGTTGCCGATTCAAAGCGATTGAATCGGGCCTGCCATACCAATTCCGTTTTGAACCATCGGGCACACATTTTTTAGTTCTGCCTTACGAACAAGTTTTAGTAGACGAAAACGAAGAATCGGTTTCCGACGCAGACGTGTTGTTCAAGTTTTTTGGCTCTGTGCCGGACGATTTACGGTTTGAATACTCCACCGAAGCCGAAACATCCGGAGAACAACTTTCCGCCGATCTATTTGCCGGGCTGGAGCACGCGGACTTAGCCTCCGGGATCAATTGGTCGGGCCCAATTTTGTTTTACGCAGATGGTTCTGCTGAAGAATTCCAAATTCGACTGCTCGATGAATCGGACCTAGGCGTAAAGTTTTCGGTTCGCGCACTCACCGGGGCGGTCTCTTTAAAAACAGTTCGGGAGGCGATCACTCAATGAACGTGCCTCGCAAAATTCGACCCGTCCAACTTTCTGCACATCCCCGTGGATTAACGCTGTTGGAAGTGGTGCTTGCCTTGGGGATTTTTGTCGGTTCGCTAGCCGCCATCGGCCAGCTATTCACCACGGGCATGCAGGCGGCGGTCAAATCTCGCTTACAAACTTCTGCAATTTTTCGTTGTGAGTCGAAAATGGCAGAAGTTGTTTCAGGCGTCGAATTGATGCAGTCCACCGGCGAGACGCCCTTTGAAGATGACGAAAACTGGCTGTGGAGCCTATCCGTCGAAACCGGGGCACAAGCCGACTTATTGCATCTAACCGTTTTGGTCACCCATGCAGGTTCTAGCGATTTGGCGTCCACCGAATTTGAACTGGTCCGTTACGTCCGTGACCCGCAATTGTTTCTCGATGCATCTTTGGAACTCGCGGGGGACGAACTGTAATGAAACAACCAGCAGTTTCAACCCGTCCTCGTTCAGCATTCACTCTGCTAGAAATATTGCTGGCGTTGGGGCTAAGCCTCGCCTTGTTAACCGCCGTTTATACCGGCATGGATATGTACTATGTCTCTTCCGCCACGGGGAAAATTGAAGTCGAACGTGCCCAGTTGGCCCGTTCAATTATGAACCGCATCGCCGCCGATATCCGCAGCGTCGTCGCCGTTCCTGAAGTGGCAGAAGAAGATTCGACAGACGATGAAGAGACTTCAGACGATGAAGTCGAAATCACCGCCGACCCCGCCGATTCAATCACAACCGCCTCGGCGGGTGTATTTGGTGACACAAGTAATTTGGTTCTTCACGTCAGCAAACCGCGGCGTTACCTTTCTAGTCGTTCAACCGACGCCAACTCTTTCGGCAGCGACTTGCAATCGGTTTCGTATTTTCTAGCGGGACCAGAAGGCGGGGCGTTACAACAGATGGTCGCCGACCTTTTCTCTGACGATCGCTCGAAACTCATCACCGGTTTAGCCCGCCTGCAAGGCGAACGGTTTGCAATGGAACTTTCCGATGAGTCGCGCGATTTAGAAAGCTTAGCCGCCCAGGCAAAACTGTTAGCCCCGGAAGTTGCCCTGTTAGAGTTTCGTTATTTCGACGGTTTTGAATGGCTCGATGCCTGGGATAGCACAGAATATGCCGCCGTGCCAGCTGCCATCGAAATTGTCATCGGTTTTGCCGACCCCGAATTCCCCGTCGGTTTACTTAACCCACGCTCCATCAGCCCACAAACTAGCTTGTACCGCTTGGTGGTCGCGCTCCCGATAGCCAACGCCGCCGAGAATATTTCCGAACTGTAATAGGTTTACTGATATGAAAGAATTAATTCACCACGAAGGTATTTGAAAATCGACGACAAGTCGTCGGCTTAGAAGAAAAAATCCGACTTGTTTTTCCGTCGTGCTCTTCGTGTCGTCGTGGTAAAAAAAAATATAAAATCATGCAAACCCAACATCACAATTCGCAATTCAACAAACCTAGCCGCCGGGGTAGCGTGCTGTTGGTGGTGTTGGTGATTGTGGGAATCATGTCGTTGGGGGCGTATACGTTTTCTGAACTCATGCTGACCGAATCGGAGGCAACCGCCATGTATGGGCGCGGTGCTGCGACTCGCCAGTATTCCGATTCAGGCATCGAACTGGTCGCTGCAGTTTTAGGAGAAGACATCAACCCGGCTGAGCAAAACTTTTATCACAACCCCGACCAATTCCAGGCGATTTTAATGCGGGACGCGGAAACTTCCCGGGGGCGCGGTCGGTTTAGTGTGGTCGTTCCTGTCGAATCAGACATACAAAATCAATCGATCCGTTTCGGACTGACCGATGAGTCATCCAAGCTGAATTTGAACTACCTTGCTTCCGAGGAACTCGATGAAGAATCAGCCCGCGAAATGCTGATGTATTTGCCCGAGATGACTGAAGAGTACGCTGAAGCCATTCTCGATTGGATTGATGACGACGACGAGCCACGAATGTTCGGTGCGGAATTTGATTACTATCTCTCACTCGACCCGCCTTACGAGCCGCGGAATGGGCCGCTGGAAAGTTTGGATGAGTTGTTGCTGGTTGCCGACATCACCCCCGAATTACTGTACGGCGAAGACGCCAATCGCAACGGGCTGTTAGACGGAAACGAGAACGACGGCGACGCCACGCAACCCGCCGATGATGCCACGGCGTTTTAAAACTAGGCTGGTCGGCCTTTCTGACGGTTCACAGTAAAGAAACAAACCTGCGCAGCGACGATACCGAAAAGATTTACGTCAACGAAAACATTCTCACCGAATTGTACGACACGTTGGAAGAAGACCTGGGGGAAGAGTTTGCCCAGTTTGTGGTGGCTTATCGGTTATACGGGTCGGCTGATCCACTAAGCATGGTTGACTTGGACTTGGACACGTCGTATCAAACTTCCGAAAAAGTCCCTGTCAATGATGTCGCAAAAGGGATAGCAGCAGCCTTGTTCGGCGGACGCGGCGGCTCGGTCACTCGCGGCGGGATGGACCTTTCCGGCGGTGCACAGTTTGAAATTGAATCGCTGTATGATTTAATTGGTGCTGCAGTGGAAGGAGAAATCGACAAACGTCAGCAATTTCTGGTCAGCCCCTGGTCGGCTGACCCCGGCGAAATGCAGGCGTACGCCGTCGATTTTTTCGATGCATTGTCGGTCACAGAAGAGCCTTACGCCGGTCGGATTAACGTGAACCAGGCCCGGTTAGAAGTTCTATCCGGCATTCCCGGAATGGAAGAAGGCCTGCCTGAAACCATTATTGGTTCACAGTTAATTGGCCCCGACGGCGAGCCGTTACTCGACTCATTACAACTGCGGACCACCACCGCGTGGTTAGTGATTCAAGGGATTGTTCCCTTGGAACAAATGCGCGGTCTCGACAAATACTTGACAGCACGCGGCGATGTGTACCGCGCGCAGGTGGTCGGTTATTTTGATACCGGCGGGCCAACGACTCGGCAAGAAGTGATTTTCGATGCGGCACAGTCTCCTCCGAAAATTCTGTCGGTGCGCGATCTGTCGGAACTGGGCCGTGGCTACACGCCAATACAATTAAACGGAAACTTAAGCAATGGGGTTGAATGAATCATCATGGTTTTAACGGCCCAGAAAACGTCAAATTTAACGAACCGTATGAATCGCTCTTTCCGGTGGTCTGGCTCTCCTCGACAATAGAAATGACTCGTCGGAAGGCGAGCCGAGGGTGTCAGCCCTCGGGTAAACAGAAACACGGATAACACAATATGGCTGACTTCTTGGCAATTGATTGGGAAAAGGGACAACTCTGCGGCGTCGAAGCCGTCGAAGGTTCCGGGCAGGTGCGCATTGTAAACTGCTTCCGCCTGCAATGGCCCGCAGACATGGACCCGCTGAACGAGGTTAAGGCGGCCAGCGAATGGTTGAAGCAACAGCTTTCCGATCATAGAATTTCAGCCAAGCAGGTTTTACTAACGTTGCCCAGAGAAGACGTGGTCGTCCGCCATTTAGAATTGCCCGATGCCCCGGAAGAAGAACTTCCTGAATTGGTTCGGTACCAAGCGGCAGCGAAATCGACGTTACCGCTGAATGAATTACACATTGATTATTTACCGTTGCCAACTCGCCCCGACTCCATCGGTCGAGATGTGTTATTAACGACGGTCTCGAATGAGATGGTCGGTTCAATTCTGAAAATACTGGAAGGTGCGGGACTCGAAGCTTTGTCCATCGGGGTTTCGTCCTGTGCGGCGGCTGAACTTGTTAGCCGGGTGGAAGGCGGGCAACGCCTCGATAGAAGCGAAGCCAGTCTGATTGTCAGCCGGCACGATGACCGCGTTGAGATCACCATGATCCGCAACCGGCATCTTGTGCTGTTGCATTCGACCTTACTGTTTTCTGCTGAAGACAGTAACGAACAACAACACCTACAATCGATTCTTACTGAAATCAACCGGTCGCTGATCGCCCTCGAAAAAACGATTCACGGTATCCAAGTCGCCAGAATTTGGGTGCTCGGAGAGCAGTCCGAAAACCAGCCGCTGATTTCGGTATTGCAAAACCGGTTCGGTGAAACCGTTCAATCGCTCGATCCGTTTGCTTATTCTGAGGTTTCTGTCGAGACAGACATTGCCACTGGCAATCGGGCCTTGTACTCAGGACCAATCGGTGCATTACTGGGGCAGACCGCCGAACAAATTTCTGTCGTCGATTTTCTGAACCCACGAAAAGCAATCGTGGACCGAGATCGTCGAGCGTTAAAACTTAGTTTAATCGCAGCGGGCGTTCTCCTGTTGATCTCAGCCGTCTACGGGTACCGCTATTGGAAAATTGCCGACCTCGATTCTCAAATTGCCGAGATGAAAGTCGAAATTAAATCTCTCGACACAAGCCTGAAAAAAGTGGCCCCGAATCTTGTCTCTGCAGAATTAGTACAAAAATGGATCGATCAGAAAGTCGACTGGCTGGAACATACCAAACGGCTGACCGAAGCCATGCAGGGAATCGAACAGTATTATTTGACTGACTTAAGTTTTTCTCGCGGCCTGCGCGGCTCACAGGGGACGATTAATGCGACCGGGGCCGCCAAAAGCCGGGGTGATGTCGAACGGCTTTACGCAAAAATTTCTGCGGTGACCGGTTTCGAAATTCGCCCCAACCCGATTACCCGCAACGGGCGGGACCGGGAATATCCTTACGAGTTTCACCTGGAAGTCGATTTGAAACCGGTGCAAGAAAAAACGAAACAGACTACATCTGGTGCTGCAGGAGGGAACTCCTAATGCAACAGCGTGAAAAGTATCTCGCCATTATTTTTGCTGCAACTGTTGGGCTGGGTGTTGTTGTGCCCAAAGTCTGGGATATATTCAGCGGCCCGATTAGCCAACGTCAAAAAACGTTAAACAGTTTGACCAATCAAAGAGATTCCAAGGATGGAAAACTGATACTTTCATTTGCTCAACTCAAAAAAATGAAGGCCTACAAGGAACAGTCGCTTTCGCCGAAACCGGCACAGGCTACCTTAGAGTACCAGCAGTGGCTGACCGATTTGGGTGAAATTGTTGCAGGCTTCTCGAATTTGAAGGTAACCCCCGAACGCAATTCTTCCAGCCGGGGAGAAACGTATTCCGCCATTCGTGTGAGCTTAAGCGGCTCAGGAACTCTCGACCAATTGAAAACGTTTCTGTTTCGTTTCAACCAAGTTAATTTATTACACCGCATCCAACGTTTGAATTTAGACAGTGAAGGCCAGCAAGGAAATTCGCGGATTTCATTCTCCCTCACCGCCGAGGCCCTCGCACTGACCGCTGCAAACAAACGTGGCGAAAATCTCTTCCAACGAACACAGTTGGCCGCAGCCGTAACGGCTGACGCAAAATCTTTGGAAGTTGAAAAATCTCTTGAAAGCCCAGAAGAACTTGGTTCTGTTGTAAGAATCGGCCAGGAATATTTTACAGTTACCAATTTCGGAAAACGCCAATGGAAAATTCAACAGCGTTCTGCCAATCAAAATCATCCAGCTGAGACGATTGTCGAATTGCTATTGCTACATCCTGAAACTGAATCGCGAACATTGGCCGATTACGCCGTGTTGCAAGAACTCAATCCGTTTGCCAAGCCACAAACCTATTCACCACGTCTAGAAATCTCGGGTTCCAAAACATTCAACCGTGGCGAATCACTCACGTTGCAAGCCAAGGTCTCGAACAAGGCCCCAAAACATGGGGTACCAACTTTTAGTCTTGTGAACCAGGCCGACCTTCCCGACGGCTTCTCATTCGATAAAAAATCTGGACAACTGACATGGAAGCCTACCGCCGACGCACAGGCCGGGGATGTGAAAATTCGTTGGCAGGCATCGTTGCCCGGGCTCGAGAAACCACTTTCTACGGAAGTCACTGTTTCTCTGTTAGACCCAAACCATGCACCGGTTCTCGAAACCATCGGAGCTAAATCAGCCGTGCTTGGGCAAGAGTTGGTAATTCAATTGAAAGCAACAGACGAAGACCAGCCCGACGAAACGTTAACTTTTCGAATTGCCAAGGGTGCCCCCGAAGGGGCCGAGTTGGATGCAATCACCGGCATGTTCCGCTGGACGCCTGCCGCGACGATTTCTCCGGGTGAATTTGAAGTGACCTTCGAAGTGGCCGATAGCGGTGAGCCCGCCATGACGAGTTCAGAAGTGGTGAAGTTAAACCTAGCCGATGATGTTGCCCGGTTCACTTACCTAACGGCGGCCGTCTCAGTCGATGAACGCCGACAAGCTTGGTTGTTCGACCGTTCGACCAACGAAAAAATTATTCTACAAGAAGGCAGCCTGCTAAATTACGGCGGCATCAACGGCCTGGTACTCGCCATCGGTCGCGACTCTATTACGTTGCAGACCGACATCGCCACGTACCGGCTCGACCTCGGCAAGAACCTGCGGCAACTGCAAGAGCTACCGAATTCCAGAACAATTGCAGTTCCAACAAAGGCCGATTCACCCGTGGTTGCCCCCAAGCCAATCCAGTAATCAGCTTCGTAGGTCCGGCTGTGCCGGACGGGGACGTTCGATTGAAATTGTTTTTCGGACCTTCCAATGTTCTAATGGCTTCGGAAAAACTTCTGGACTCCGTAGGACTTCCCAATCCGTCCGGGACACCCGGCCCGATCTGGCTGGGCGATAATGATTGGAGTTAAGGTTTTCATGAGGACTTAGTTAATGCAAGAGAATGAAATTCGAGAAATCGCATTGAAATTCATTGAGGAAAGTGATCTCAAGCAATGTAAGGTAGATTCAATCGATTTCTTTCCACGAGGTGAATTGTCTTACCCAGAAACCGTCGGTGATACATGGATTATTCATATTATCTTTGATCGAAAAGACGAAAATTCATCATGCGATTGGGGACAAATATATGTCGATGATGCAACCGGTACTCCTAGAATTGCTCATACCATTTAACGCACAGCGGTCCCTACTACTCTGATCGCAGGGTGGCAGGGTGGCCCGACCAGAATGGTTGGGTGCCGCAGGCACAAGATGTCACACCTTAAATGTCAACTCTACTCCTCTGACTTCAATTTCATCATGTGATTTCAAGTTTTGGTTGAATATATTGGTCAGTAAGGTTTATCAGAAATTGTACCCACATGATGAGTCATCTTGTTGCTATCGCAACCCGGCCAAACTTGCCCGAGCCACCCAGCGGGGAATCGTCAGGCACAGCCTGACCTACTAGACTTTTGGGAGGGTTTCATAATGATGGAAAGCGAAGTACGAAAAATCGCATTAAATTATATCAGAGAGAAGGAATTAGCATCTTGCTCCATTGCTTCGGTTCGAAGATTTCCACGAGCGGAGATTCCTAATCCTGAAACTGTCGGTGATGAATGGGTTATACAATTGCGGTTTAATGATGACGGAACAGATGCATCCATTGGTTATGGCTTAATTGTCATTGATGATGCTACGGGAGAAGCTTTTTCTTAAAAAACAGATTCGCAGGGTGGCCCGACCAGAATGGTTGGGTGCCGCAGGCACAAGATGTCATACCTTAAATGTCAACTCTACTCCTCTGACTTCAATTTCATCATGTGGTTTCAAGTTTTGGTTGAATATATTGGTCAGTAAGGTTTATCAGAAATTGTACCCACATGATGAGTCATCTTATTGCTATCGCAACCCGGCCAAACTTGCCCGGGCCACCCAGCGGCCATTCTAGATCTCGGAGGAAAATAAGATAAACATGGCAGGCATAATTGTACTTCAAAATGGTGACTGGTACTCTTCAGGAGGCTGCTTTCGAGGAATGGCCGAGGGTGTCAGTCGCTATCTTGGTAATAGTGAAGCTGAGATGAGTGTTAAGGAAAAACTCAAGTCAGCAGTAGAATCAATGTTGTATTTTTTGGATATCTCCGAATCTTTTTCAGATGAAATGGTAAATGTCTTTGCGAAGGCCGTCGATTCCTACCTCTCTGAACAACTTCAAATAAATAAGCATGAATGTGCTGATCCTGACCTGTTTGATGGTCACATCGAACGAATTTCCGAACTCCAGAAACTTTTGAAGCTAGAGTTATCGCACCGATCATCGGCGTCATAATATCTTAATGGGTCGGGTTTTCTGGTAGCTTGGCGGCGGGCGGGTATGCGGCCGTTATTACTGAAGGCACAATCATCGGCACGAGGTCCGCCGGTCTTCAGTTTCGGCAACATAGACGACCTATCTTGTTTAATTCCAGACTGTTAGGACGCGAATTAACCTCGGATTACTTTGGGTTTCTTGGTGGTTTCCTTCAGGCCAATGTTAAACTGTGCCGATAATAACGATCGGGATGAATGTATGGATTGTGCGGATCGGGTAGATTTTTCCGCTTTCTGACCCTTGAAACGTACGCCGTGGACTCGAAACCCTTTCGTTATTTCAGGTAGTTGCTAGTGGCTCAATTTCATAAAAATCGGACGGTGGGTTCCCTCGTTTTGAGTGGCTGCCTGCTTTGCATCGCCCTGTTGCTTTTAACTTGGGAAACGATCCCAGGGATTCAACAGAGGCAATTAGTCTCTCGCCAAACCGCTGCTGCCGAGCCCCCGGTGAAAAGAGAAAAGTCCGAAGACGAGGTCACAGCGAGATTAAATTATTACGGCACGAACTGGTCGCGAGTTTTCAACGATCTCGCCGAAGCGCATGGATTAACTTTAGTTGCCGAGAAAGTTCCCTCGGGCAGATACGCTCGGAGAGATCGAGCAGAATACTCGCTGTCTGAATCGTTGAAAATTCTCAACAATGAATTGGCCGAGGAGGGGTTTCGGCTGATTCGCAAAGGCGAGTTTCTTATTGTGATGGAACTATCACAACTGAGGCCCCGCTACCCTCGGCCCGTGGTTTCTAAATCAGCCGGTTCGTCATCAAACCGGTTCGAGTCGAATAGACCAGCCAGTGACACCAGCCAAAAAGAATTGCAAGCTGCAAAACGCCGCCAAGAGTTTTTCAACAAAAGGCGGGCCGAACACCAAAACAAAATTAGCCTGGTTGAACATGAAGAACTGGCGAAGCCGGTTTCACAGGAAAAACTACAACAGCAATCGATTGCATTGAGGCATCGGACTGCGTCTGAGATTTCGCGGATGATTTACCGTGTATTTAGATCTCGCGCCAATTTGCTCGACCGCGGTCCAAAAAACTTGCCAGCATTTGTTGTTTACACCAACCCACCTGCATCCGAAAAAAAACAATCTAGTAAAAAAGCCGCAGCGCTCAGCAAAGTTTTGAATGAACGGCGAGTTCAGTTTTCGATAGGCATCGACACAAAAGGCAATCAATTGGTCGTCGAAGCCGGTCCGCGACAGTTACAAGTTGTGACCGAACTGATCCACAAACTCGACATTCCTGCAATCAGTGCCGACGAGACTTTGAAACTGATTTCGACCAAGAATGAATCGGGCCAAATCGCAAAAAACTTGCAGCCTGCATTAACGCGGCTGATTGCCCAGCGAAAATTACAGTCTGATTTGAAAGATTCTACCGCGGGCGCAGATGATAAAAAGAAAACACCGCCGATACCTGTTGAAAAACCGAAGGGTAAACAGCCGAAAGTCGATTTGCCCGGCATCGTTGGTAATTTACGAGGCGATGTGACCGTTGAATCGTTGGACGATTTGGGGATATTAATTCTTCGCGGTAATCAGGTTGACGTCGATGCTGTGATGACTGTCATACGGCAGATTGAACAGTTAACCGTCGGCACCGTTCCTGAAATTCATCTTAGAATGCTGGTTCACGTCAACGGCGAGGCACTCGCGGAACTTTTGACAAACGTTTATGAAGAATTGGGCAACGTTCGAGCGAACAGCCCTCAGCAAGTGAAGCCGGTTTCTATTATTCCGATGGTCAAACCGAATTCCATTTTACTAATTGCCCCGGCAACCGAAATGGAATCAATATTGGATTTGATAGACAAGCTCGACCAACCGGTTGACCCCCGCACCGAGTTCTCGGTGTTTCATCTCGAAAACGCGATTGCGGCACAGGTTGTCGAGATGATCGATAATTTTTACGACGAGCGTGCCGGTTTAGGTCCGCGTGTGACGGCGATTGCCGATGTCAGAACCAATTCGATTGTTGTGCAGGCCGACCCCGCCGATATGACTGAAATTGCCGCATTGATCAAAAAAATTGACCGCGACCATTCTGGTGCAGTCGCCACGCTCAAAATATTTCCGCTGAAAAATGCCGTCGCTGAAGAATTGGCCGAGTTAATTAATGAAGCCATTCAAAGCGTAATCAATCCCCCAGCGACGACAGGTCAGGTTGGTGGCGGGCAGATTGGTGCGGGTGGGCAGTCTTCCCAGCAACTGCGTGATGTTAAAAGTGCCGTGCTGCAATTTTTGGCGGTCACCGGAAAAAATCAACGAATGGTCCGTTCGGGCATTCTTGCCGACATTCGCGTAACGGCCGACCCGCGAACCAACAGCCTGTTGGTGACAGCCCCTAAACAAAGTATGGAGCTGCTGACGGTACTCATTCAAAACATGGACGCGCCGACCGATCAGGTGGCCGAGATTAAAGTGTTTGGATTGGAATATTCGGACGCGACCACCACGGCTGAGTTACTGACTGATATGTTCGATTCACAAAATCAGCAAGGCCAACAAGGTGTATTAGGCATTCAATTGGCAGGTGCCCAAGATGCCAGCAGCAACTTAATTCCGATTCGGTTTTCCGTCGATGTGAGAAGCAACAGCATTATTGCCATCGGCGGGGTGGATGCGCTCAGCGTTGTCGAAGCAGTTTTACTTCGGCTCGATCAATCAGACATTCGCGAACGAAAAAGCACCGTGATTCGTCTCAAAAATAGCTTTGCCCCGGACGTGGCCGATTCTTTAACGACGTTCCGAAATTCACTCCGCGAATTGGAAACGGCGG
>Ga0115002_10005996_pt1 | contig 14146 bp, 16 predicted proteins | sample ArcticOcean_MG_C_8_FD_89576 | JGI IMG/M metagenome (GOLD analysis project Ga0115002, IMG submission 89576) | Marine microbial communities from western Arctic Ocean - ArcticOcean_MG_CB11_86 | ecosystem: Environmental > Aquatic > Marine > Oceanic | place: Arctic Ocean: Canada Basin | collected... | reverse complement strand
CATCAGTTCTGGAGAATCCGGTCCTCTCGGAGTCCTACATCTCCCGCGTTTATGGTTAAAAACTTCACTCGATGCCACGGGTCAGTTGGCCGACGATTATCCGGCGGTCGGTGCCGGCTTCGATTCTATGGTCTTGGACGGGATTGGTCTCGATAAGGATGAGTTCCTGGCTTATATAAAAGATAGCAAGCCAACATACTGCCAATTGGAAAAATGGATCCTTGAAAAAAAAGAAGGCTCTCTTGATGCTGCTGCGGTTAAAGAATTAAATGACGCGATCGGTGGCTATATTCATGCTGACGAAACACGCGCATCCATCTGCAGTGATTCCGGTATTGCCAATGACGGAAGTATTAAGGATGCCGTCAATTTAAATAATCTCGATGACTGGTATTGCTTTCATCAGGCAACGCTTAGTTAAAAAATAATTTAATTCTTTTTTAAAAAAAACCCGATCTTTTTTACGAGATCGGGTTTTTTATTTTAATATCAAATCACTGCAATCATCATACTTAAGTCTGTTGAATAAGGGGTGACTTAACAAATTGAAGTGGTTTAAAAGTTGTCTTATTTAGAATATTACCTACACTTGTGAGCTTATTTTTTCGCAAAATTTATAGTTTATTTCATCTACCTTTTATCTTCAGTTTATTGATCCTATCGACCTCATATTTATCTGCTTTTGAAGGGAGGGTCGTTTTTAAAATGAATGATGGTAAATCGGATATTCATATAACCTACCTCCTGAAAGATCAACTTGTCCGTACTGAAATTGCTGGTGGATCGCAAGGATCTGCGGTGGCGATAATGGATTTTGAAAACAATAAGACGATTTTGCTGATCAAGGAGATGCAAATGTAAATGGAAGCCCCTTTGGATAGTATTAATGACACGCCGTCACCTGATTTAAAACAAGCTTCCTCTATAAACGTTGAGAAAACGGGTAAAACGATGGAAATCCTCGGCTATAACTGCGAACAATACATCGTGAAAGATGAGGATGGTAGTGAATCAGAAATTTGGGCAACAAAGGCTTTGGGAGCATTTTTCCCCTTAAAGTAACCCAGCATTCTCACACGGGTGTGCCTAAATTCCAAATGACGGCAGAATCAATAGAGGAGAAAACAGTTTCGGACGACCAATTCCAATTACCAGCAGGATTTAATAAATTTGAGATGCCTAATATGTCTGGTCAGGGAGGCGATTTTCCTGGAGTAAAATAGAGCTTTATCACGATAGCTCTTTGCTCTCTCACCTTATCGCAAACGCGCAATAACGGGTATCCGCTACTGTGCCGCGAGAAGTTTGCGCCAGCGGTTAATTTGACGCTCTACCTGACGTGGTCCCGGCATGCCAATTTTCTCGCGTTTCTTCAAAGCGGATGCCGTGTCAAAGACCTTTTTCCAGTCACCATCTATAAGCTTGTGGACACGACGGGCCTGCATCGTTTTCAGCTCATTTATCATTACACCCTCCTTTTCGGCCAGGGCCACCAGCCGACCAACGGCATGATGTGCTTCGCGAAAAGGGACCCCTTTTTCAACCAGGTAATCCACCAGGTCCGTCGCCAGCAGGTTCGCGTCAGCGGCAGCGATAGCGCAAACATCACGGTTAACCTTAATCTTAACCAGCGTCTTTTCCATTACCTGAAGTGATATCAATGTTTCGTCGGCGGCATCGAATACTGGTCGCTTATCCTCTTGTAAGTCGCGGTTATAAGAGAGCGGCAAACCTTTTACCAGTGTCAGCAGGGTCTGTAGTTGGCCTTGTACTCGCGCTGATTTTCCACGGATAAGTTCGAGCGAATCAGGATTTTTCTTTTGCGGCATAAGGCTGGATCCTGTTGTAAATGTGTCAGGCAAAACTACGTAATTAAATTCTGCACTACTCCATAGAATAAAATCTTCAGCTATACGTGAGAGGTGGGTGGCACAAAGAGCACAGGCGGCAGTAAATTCAATATATAGATCGCGATCAGCTACCGCGTCCACACTGTTTTGAGTAAGCTGAGGCCGCCCCTTGGAATCAATGAAGCCGAGATATTTAGCCACAAATCCACGGTCAATCGGCAGCGTTGTTCCTGCCACAGCCCCAGATCCAAGCGGGCAAATGTTGGCGTGGTCCATGACGCTATTAAATCGTGTAACGTCGCGAGCGAACATTTCTATATAAGCTAACAATTGGTGCGCCAGTGATATCGGTTGAGCGCGTTGCAAGTGAGTATAAGCCGGTATGTGAATATTTTGATTTACTTTGGCAAGTTGCAGCAACCCGATCTGTAATTGAGTTAATGCCGCAATAATATCATTACAGGCGTCTTTGAAAAACAACCGCATATCGGTTACCACCTGGTCGTTCCGACTGCGTGCCGTGTGCAGTTTAGCAGCCGCAGGCGTATGCTTCAATAAAGCCTGTTCAATATTCATATGAACATCTTCCAACCTGACACTCCATTTAAATTGGCCCTTTTTTATCTTCTGTAAAATGGCATTGAGCCCCTTATGGATCGCATCCCGTTCACTTTTTTTAAGGATACCAATTTTGCATAACATCGCGGCGTGTGCCTTGCTGCAAAATACGTCATAAGGTGCCAACCTATGATCAAAGGATACGGACTCACTAAACCGCATCATAAGTTCCGCCGGTTCATTAGAAAATCGCCCGCCCCATGTAGACTGTGTCTTTTTAGACATGGCGCCACCCTCTATTTAAGCCCAGACCTTTGCAACACAAAACACGAGAAAACCAGCTGCTACCACCTGGGTATCAAGTCATAAAGCTTCTTCACTGATTGCGAAGTTGACCATTGTAATCCCGGCACGATCACAAGCATCCATGACTTTAATGATGACTTGGTGGCGCACTTCATCCATTGGCGATATTGTTATGACGGCGTCTACCTTGTTTGCATCACTTGTCGCCTTAAAGCGCGAGAGCATTGCCGCTAACTCGACATAGTGTGCGTCGTCCGGTTCATCGTAGCTATAGTCATTAATGATCACTTGTCCATTTCCATAAACTTCAATTATTTGTTCATCCGGCATTTCCAATGGTGAATCTTGTTCGATCACACCGGGAAGTTTGAATGCGATATCCGCTTCCTGTCTTTCCAGCGTAGCTGAAACCATGAAGTAGATGAGCATTAGAAACACACAATCTATCATCGGCGCTAGAGGCATTGTTGGGTCAGGTTGCTTCTTCTTCCGTAAACGTGCCATTTCCAGTTGCCTTCTTTCTCAATTCACCTGGATTGGTATGTGGAAAAGATAACTTCATATGCACCCACTTCTGCACACGCTTTTAGAACTTCTTTGATTTTGTCATAGTGCGTTTCTTTGTCCGCCCGAATTTGAACTTTTAGTTCAGAGTTCATTTTTATAGCCTCTTTTATCTTATTCTGCATTTCTTCCAGCGTTAGGTTCTGCGCGGATATGAATATTTTGCCTTCCCCATCCAATGATATTTTTCCCCGGTTTGAAAAACTATCCGCCACCTGGCTCTCAGAAGATTCAGGTAAAGCCAACTCTATAGTTTTGTCCGCTTGAGCCAGTACGCTCACACACATAAAAAATACCAAGAGCAAGAAAACCATATCGATCATCGGAGCCATCTGAAAGGTCTCCTCAGGGCGCTTTACTGTTTTTAATCGAACCAATTGTCTCCTACTTTCCGACTCTTCAGAAGTCACCGTAAATGGTGTGTCGGTCTATAGAGAAAATCGGTATTGTTTAAGCGACCTTAAGCTGCTGCGGAAGGTAAGTTTTTAAATTATTCTATATCCGGTGAGCCCGGTTTGGCAATCGGGTGTTCTTCGGTTATCGCCTTTCCCGCAAGTTTGGCGATACCTGATATTCTTTGCTTAGGATGCGGTAATGCTTCCGAATCATTGTCTAAATAATGCACTTCTAATTCAAGACCCGCTGTCTGGAGCCAGGAACGTATACAACTTAAATTTGGCACAACCCAATTCGATGTATTTTTATATCTCCCGGGGTAATAAAGAGAAACCGGTAAAGAAGATCGTCCCAGGGCCTCAATATCTACATCTCTCCGTGGTTTCCCCTCTGTATCTTCCGCGTAGTGTAAGAGACACTCCCCTTCAAAAAAGAGACGGGACTGTGGATTCAACAGCTTGCCAATTTCTTCAAAAGCAAGAAGCGGGTTTTTTAAATGATAATAGACACCAAAAAAGAACACTACATCAAACGGACCGCTCGTCAGATTACTGAGATTATAAACACTGCCATGGATATATTCTACTTCAGAATGAAGTATATCTTTTGCGATATTAAACCCGGTCACCTCGGGGTCCTGAATATCTATGGCAATCACTGACGCCCCGCGCTTCTCAAGTTCAAATGAGAGTGGACCGTCCCAAGCCCCTATATCGAGGATTCGTTTGCCCGCTAAATCTTTAATCGGAATCATATCCAGTATCTTTACCGCATCGAAGGGAACTATCCCAGGTGTAATAATGCCCGGAACGAGTTCAAAGGTGTGATACCAATGTACGGACGCGATTTTTTTTTCTATCTCTTCAGGAGAATAATTGTGCGTCGAACTATCTTTCACCTGTCGTTGAGTCCGGGAATTTTTCATTTTATTATTAAAGATAGAATAAAATCAATAAGATGTAAACTTTAAGTAAATCTTATCCAACTTTTCATTTTCACTCGCTGATAATGGATAACTCGATTATATTTTAACTCTCTATTTTATTTAACTAACCAGTCGTTGCATGAAGAAAATTGAAATATCAGATGATGCCTATCACCGTCTTCTTGCGTGTAAGAATCAGGGTAATGTTTCATTTTCAGTGGTTATCAAAAACATGATTCCCACGCACGGGTCATTTAAAACCATTTTAAAAACGGTACAACGATTGCCTACTCCGGATGCCACGACGCTAGAGGTTTTTGAAAGCACAATCAATAAATCTAACGGTTGGAGCAATGACTCTCGCTATTAATTATTTGAGTGACGCAATTTTTCTTCTCGATCTTTGGCGAGAACAGCAGGGAACTGGTAACGCTATTCGCTTTGCTCGAGATAATAGCGATGCTATTGTAGGGCTCCCCTGGTTTGCGAAAGGAGAATTCATTAAAGCCGTTACTTATGCCAATTTTAGTATTTGGGATTTTCAACCCTTTATTGAAGAATTTCCCACCATCGTCCCCACGGACAAAACACTTGATTTTTATGCCCAAGCAATCGCTGAACTGAGAGATCCCCTGTCCTCATTCAAGCCAAACGATTTTTGGTTTATCGCAGTTGCGCGTGAGCATCGATTGCCCATTCTCACACGTAATATATCTACATTTTCCGGAATTGATGGACTGCAGGTGATAAATTATGGAGAAACTGTATCTCAATAAGGATCAAAAAAAGTGTGATCAGCGCCAAAATTTTCCATCGCGACAACAGCATCTCCATGTAACCGAACATGTATATTTCTACACGCGTGCTCTAATATCAATTCTCTTTGCGGTAGGTTAAATTTTATCTTTATCCAATCATTCAGCCTGGGTTGATTTATTTCTAAATAACCATTTTTGATTTGCGGCGAAATATCATTTCCATCGACCGTCACACTGTCGTGATCGAGCCAAGAGGGTATGCGCACGAATATGGGTCCAGGTCGCTTGGTTTTTATGCGAAGATGGTCATGAGTATAGGGTGACTGTATAGCCACATGATTATCTTCAAAATCAAATAGCATATTTATTCTGTGGCCCTCCTCATCGGAACGCACAATCTCCCGATAGGCTTCGCAAAGAGAGGCAACACCACCTCCGACAATATCCAGATTAAATTTAACGAGGTCCAAATCAATGGGCTGATGCCCATAGGGCGCTGGAAAACCAAACGCTCCACGTAATCTCCGGGCTATTTCACGTTTTCCGTCTTCATTTTCAGGATTAACCGGTTCCTTGATAAAGGAGGTATCCCGCAACTGAGACGGGAGGAGATGTCCTCGCAGTATACACTCGGCATCTTCGTAGTATTGAGGGTGTCCCTCGCGCCCAAGAATGAGTGCGGTCTCAACGATATCCCCAGTATTGTTAATTTCTCCTTTATCGGGATTTACCTCATCATTGCTCATTTCAATTACCCACCCCAGAGCATCACGAATTGACCAGAGTCCGTGGTCATAGAAAGCGCGAACCCTTTCCATAAGTTGGGAATCTGATGTCAGTTCAGCCAATTGGGCCAAGGATGACAGTACACAGGTTGTCGAATGCGTGTGTGTCCCGAATATATGACAGTCATAATTTCCGTCTTCTTTAAAAATTTCGTTTACCGCTTTTTCTTTGAGCGCCGTAGCTAATGCCAACGCGGATTCCATCCCAGATGTGCGATAAATTTTGACGAGCGGCCCTATTGAACGAGCAATTCCGGTAATAAAAGTTCCATTCTTCATAACCTTGAGACCTTGCTTCTTTTCCAGGTAATCATAATCCCAACCTGTTTCCGGACTCCAAAGCTGACCGATAACTTTAACGCTTTCGTCAGCTAATGTGAGAGCGCGCTCATCATTGCAGTAGTGAGCCAGCGCATAGAGTGCATGGAAACCTTCCCGTAGATTATGGGGATCGAAGTTTACGAGAGGCCCGTCAATTTTGTTCCGGTTAAGTGGTAGTGGGAGAGGACCACCGTAGGAATAGAAGACCGCCTTAGCATGATTTTCAATAGCTTGCTCATCGACATTAACATTCGCCGCATTTCTTGCATTTAAGAGTGCATTCAAATGACGACCGGGCACATGCGCTTCACTGTATTGAGGATAAAAATACATCCTTGCCTGAGGTAAGACTTCCACCCCAAAGAAGGGGACATTATTATCGTCCGCATTAAATACATTGCTCATCGCCTGGCAGCCCAGGCGAATAGCATCTAATATATCCGTAGAATTAACGGCGCTTAACTTTCCCATCTCGGTAATGGATCCGGGTATTGCACAAATTAATTGTGCACAATCCGGATTAATCTATTTTCATTCTTAGGCGCGTTAAATTCAACCTATTTTTCCAAAAAAGTTTTTAATCGTCGCAAAACCGTAGTCTCGATTTAATTGGGCTATCGCATCAAGAGTTATTTCTTTGGGACAAACCGCAGCACACTCACCGTAATTCGTGCAATTGCCAAAACCCGCCTCGTCCATCGCCGCAACCATATTAAGCGCCCGTCGATCTTTCTCCGGCTTGCCCTGCGGAAGCGCGTTTAAGTGAGCAACTTTAGAACCTGTAAAGAGCATTGCTGAACTGTTTTTACAAGCCGCGACACAGGCTCCGCATCCGATACAGGCCGCATTATCCATAGCCCAATCAGCTATAGCCTTGGGGACAATGACTTCATTGGCTTCTGGGGCGCTACCCGTTCGCACAGCGATGAAACCACCGGCCTGTTGTATCTTTTCAAACGCGCCGCGGTCAACAATGAGATCTTTTATCAGGGGAAAAGCATTCGCCCGCCAGGGTTCTATGGTAATTGTCTCACCGTCTTTAAAATGCCTCATATGAAGTTGGCAAACGGTGGTCCCGCGCTCCGGTCCATGAGGAATACCGTTCACCGTGAGGCTGCACATTCCACATATTCCCTCACGACAATCATGGTCAAAAGCAACAGGTTCTTCACCCTCAATAATGAGTTTTTCGTTTAACAAATCCAACATTTCGAGGAAAGACGATTCAGGCAAAATATTCTCAATCTCGTAGTTGACGATCCCACCTCGCGCTGCCGCGTTTTTTTGACGCCAGATTTTTAATTTAAGATTCATCGAATTTATTTACTAGGCTTATTTGTAGCTGCGGGTTGTCATTTGGACTTCCATAAATTCCAGCTCTTCACGATGATTTATCGGCTGTTTATCATCCCCCTGAAATTCCCATACTGAAACGTAGGAAAAATCATCATCGTTACGCACGGCTTCGCCCTCTTCAGTCTGGTGCTCGACACGAAAGTGAGCGCCACAGGATTCATCGCGATTGAGCGCATCATAGCAGAGTAACTGTGCAAATTCTATAAAATCGCCGATTCGTCCCGCGCGTTCCAGTTCCTGGTTCAGCTCACGACTTTCACCGGGAACTTTCAGGTTATTCCAAAATTCTTCGCGCAGTTCAGGCAGTAGTCGCAACGCTTCTTTAAGGCTCTCACTACTGCGAGACATCCCGCAATGTTCCCACATTATTTTACCTAAATCCCGGTGAAAAGAGCGCGCTGTGCGTTTACCATTAATTGAAAGAAGACGGTTTAGCTTATTATTCACCTCATCTTCAGTCGTTGCAAAAGCGGGAGAATAGATTGATGGAGCTTGGGGTCCCACGCTGGCCAGATAGTCGGCAATCGTAGAGGGAATGATAAAATAGCCGTCAGCCAATCCTTGCATCAATGCACTGGCCCCAAGACGATTCGCGCCGTGGTCAGAAAAATTCGCCTCCCCAAGAACAAATAACCCGGGGACGTTACTCATCAAGTTATAATCGACCCACAAACCTCCCATCGTGTAATGGAGCGCGGGATAAATACGCATGGGGCGCTCATAGGCATTTTCTCCAGTAATGCGTTCATACATTTGAAATAAATTGTCATACCATTCTTTCAACGTATCGACTCCTAACCGTTCAATAGCATCGACAAAATCGAGGTATACGCCGCGTCCTCCGGGACCCACACCCCGTCCTTCGTCACATACTTCTTTCGCGGATCGGGAGGATATATCGCGAGGAGCAAGATTGCCAAAACTTGGGTATTTACGTTCGAGATAATAGTCACGATCCCCCTCGGCTATTTCGCATGGATCTTTGTCACAATCCTCCTTTTTTTTGGGCACCCACACACGCCCGTCATTGCGAAGTGATTCAGACATAAGGGTAAGTTTGCTCTGATGCTCACCTGACTGGGGAATACAGGTAGGATGGATTTGGGTAAAACAAGGGTTGGAAAAACCGGCGCCACGACGGTAAGCGCGGTAGACTGCGGTTACGTTACATCCCGCTGCGCCAGTAGATAGATTATAAACGTTACTGTATCCACCCGTTGCCAGAATTACAGCATCCGCCGAAAAACGCTGAATTTTACCACTCGTCAGATTACGGACAATAATTCCTTTCGCGTGTCCGTTGACAATCACCAGATCGAGCATCTCATGGCGATTATACATCTTTACTTGCCCGAGACTAATCTGCCGATTAAGTGTCGAGTAGGCCCCGAGCAGCAGTTGTTGACCGGTTTGCCCGCGCGCGTAAAAAGTGCGCGAAACCTGGGCGCCGCCAAAAGAACGATTGGCGAGAAGCCCGCCATACTCTCGGGCAAAGGGCACACCCTGCGCGACACACTGGTCGATAATATTTACGCTTAACTGAGCAAGGCGATAAACATTTGCCTCCCGCGATCGAAAGTCTCCTCCCTTTATCGTATCATAAAACAGACGATAAACACTGTCCCCGTCATTCTGATAATTTTTTGCCGCGTTTATCCCACCCTGCGCCGCAATGCTGTGAGCGCGGCGTGGACTGTCCTGGTAACAAAAGCAGGAAACATTATATCCGAGTTCACCCAGAGTCGCTGACGCAGAGGCTCCAGCGAGGCCAGCCCCGACAACAATAATATGGAATTTCCGTTTATTTGCCGGATTTACCAGCTTGATATTAAACTGGTGGCGATCCCATTTTTCCTCAATCGGACCATCTGATATTTTGGCGTCTAGATTCATTTATAAGCGGTGATTTCCGCAGCCTGTTGAAGGACTTCATTAACCGGTAGTAAATTTAATCCGGTATATTTTGAAGCAAGCACACTTAAGGGTATAGAAATAAAACCGAGAAATACTATCCATGCGAAAATGACGGCAATTCGATTTAATCGTAATTCCCAATGCCTATTGCGCAATCCCATTGATTGAAACATACTGGATACTCCATGCGAAAGATGCATGCAGAGTAAGCCAATGGAAAAGATATAAAACAAAGAAATATACCAGTGATTATAACCCGAGATCACCATAGCATAAACGTCGTTTACCTTCTCGCCATGCAAGTCGTAGGTTAGATTACTGTAGTCAAAAACCACGCGCACGGTAAAATTCAGCAGGTGGAAAATAATAAAAGCAACGAGAATATATCCCGACCAACGCATGGTACGGGAGGCGAAACTCGCCTGCACCACCACCTCGGTAACATTATTCTGAGGTCGCGCTTTACGGTTTTCAACCGTCAAGAGGGTGGCCATCCAGATATGAACAATTACGGTAAAAAGAAGAAATAATCGAGAGCCCCATTTTAAAGGAAGTGGAAGAGACTGCAGTTTGTGTGCATAGGTGTTTAATGCATCCGGCCCAATAAAGATCTGCAGATTGCCAACCATGTGAAGTAAAACAAATAGCACCAAGACCAAACCTGTCAGCGCCATTAGATATTTTTTACCGAGTGAGGAAGCTATCAATTGGCGTGTGGATTTCATGGAAATATCTGCTCGCTCTATCTACACCCTCTTGAGATCAATCTTTTTTATAGTTCGCTATTAACAAGCACGATAACAAATATAAATTTAATCATTTCTTAAACCACTTGCCGAAATTGTCTAGTGAGTAGGAAAGTGAAAATCGCACGTTAACGAGAGAATCATTTTCCGGAGTAGAATTCCCCTGTCTTAAAACATCGAGCGGAGCATAAAATACCTGCACGCCTAATTCTATTTTATCTGTTAAGGGATAAAGCAGCCCACCACTGAGACTAAATACGTTTCCATCCGATTTCTGGGTGCGGATATCAGGCTCTCCAAACAAGGTGGAATTTATATCGAACTCATTGAGCTGATGGTTCACACCCACTGCAAAAAAAGTTGTCAATCCATTGAATTTTTCCATTTGGTATGCGCCACTGAATTCGACACCATAATAATTTAAATGCGCGGTGTCATTGGAAACGGCGGCACAACCGAAAGGATTGAGTTGGGGATCATCCCCACCGGCAACATCCTCCGGTGGGCAGGTGAATGCTCCTTCTACAGTACCGACTTGTCCATAAAAGCGCAGCCCAAACCGCCAGGGATCAGAATTGATAAAGGTCCAATTGATTGACCCCGAAAAAATATGAGGGGTGACATCCGAGAACTCTATCGGAGGGGCATAACTGAGAGTGAGCGAGATTTTTGGTTTAAAATAATAGGTAAAGAGGCCGTACAAAGATCGGTGATTTATTCAAATCCTCCAGCTTGGTCCCATTAAAACCGACGCGACGGTAGGAATCACCCAGTTTTGGAATATCGACGATTTCAAGATCTAAATCAAGTGCACCACTTTCTTTAATCGCCGGCGGGCTGTAACTGCTTAGGATGGATGTAGAGGTGAAGTATTTCGAAGCCCATGCTTCGGGTCGGTCAAAATCAAGAAATTCAGGATTGGGTCGCTGGCCCCAAACCCCAACTACCGGCCACAATCCGCTGAGACACAGACAAATAATAAGATGTCTTTTTTTCATACGTATAAAAATCACTTATGTTTAAAAACGAAACTGTATTTAACAACTAGTTGCGAATTTAGGAAACACAAAAAAACAAAATATTTAATCTGTATATTTATGGAGAAAGAAAAGTTTCTAAAATTTACATGTAGCATATCCATAACTCGTTATCAATTTATTAGTGAGTGCGGAGTCGTTGTTCAGCCTTAAGGATAAAGAAAGCCTCTATTGATGATTAATGCTTGCCTTTTAAAGGATTGCCTTCACCAGTGATTGACCGGAAAACAGGCTACCCATATTGAATGGTAAATCTTACATACTATGCATAAAACAGATGTAGCAATTATTGGGAGCGGTATCGTTGGATTGGCGACTGCTTATCAATTAATGCAACGATTTCCGAAATTGCGCTGCGTTATTCTGGAAAAAGAAAATCAGCCCGCGCTTCATCAAACCGGACATAATTCAGGTGTGTTGCACTCTGGCATTTATTATAAACCGGGATCACTTAAAGCAATCAATTGTCGAGAAGGCAAAAAAGCAATGGAAGCTTTTTGTAGCAAAGAGGGTATTGATTATGACATGTGTGGAAAGGTCATTGTTGCCATTACTGAGAACGAACTGCCCGCACTTGAAAACATATATAAACGTGGTCAGGATAACGGTATTAAATGCGAAGTTATCGATCGCGAACAGCTTCATGAACGCGAGCCACACGCTGCCGGGATCAAAGCTATTCACGTCAAAGAAGCAGGAATCGTTAATTATAAGCAAGTTTGCCAACGATTGGTAGAACTGATAACGGAAAAAGATGAAAATGAGATTTTATACTCTGCTAAAGTGTTGGCTATGCGTCGCGATAACGGACGCGTTATTCTTAAGAGCAAAGCGGGTGATGTCGATGCGCGCTTTGTCGTTAACTGTGCGGGTTTGCATTCCGATCGCGTCACTGGACTAAGCGGACAGAAACCGGAAGTGAAAATTATTCCATTCCGCGGAGAATATTATGAATTGAAACCCAGCGCTCACAATCTCTGCCGCAACCTGGTCTACCCGGTACCTGATCCGTCATTCCCTTTTTTGGGTGTCCACTTTACGCGAATGATAGACGGTTCCGTCGAGTGCGGCCCCAACGCAGTGCTTGCTTTCTCTCGCGAAGGTTACAAAAAATATCAGGTAAACGTAGCCGATTTATTCGAATCGCTTACCTACTCCGGCTTTATCAAACTATCGGCTAAATATTGGCGTATTGGCGCGGGAGAAATGTGGCGCTCCGTCAGTAAAGCAGCCTTTGTTAAAGCGTTACAGCGACTGATTCCTCAGATTGAGAGTGCGGATTTAATATCGGCCCCGGCCGGTGTTCGGGCACAAGCGATATCTCCAAAGGGTATAATGGTTGATGATTTTCTAATTCAGGAGACTGAATGCGTAGTGAATGTTTGCAATGCGCCCTCCCCCGCCGCCACCGCATCCCTTAATATTGGTAAGCATATCGTGGAATTACTCAGCAAACGTTTTTGACCTCAACTGAAAATCCTGAAGTTAATAATCATTTTATAGAGATTACTAATTATGAGTGACGTTGAGACTATCACCTATCCCATTGAGCAATTAAAAGAATTTGTCGTCCGTGTACTTGAGTACCTCGATATTCCAAAAGACGATGCCCATTTAGCGTCAGAAGTGCTCGCTACCAGTGATCTTCGTGGGATCGATTCACATGGAGTTGCGCGCCTTCATTCCTATTTTGGTTTGCTGAGAAAAGGGAGGATTAATCCCAAGCCCAATTTAAAAATTTTACGGGAATCAGCCAGTACCGCGACCGTGGATGGTGACAATGGTCTCGGCCTGGTGGTTGGACCTAAAAGCAATCTTATCGCACTTAGTAAAGCTGAGGATGCTGGCACGGGCTGGGTAAGTGTAAGTAATACGAATCATTACGGTATAGCGGGTTACTACCCGTTAATAGCGCTGGAACGTGATATGATCGGGTGGTCGATGACAAACTCGAGTAGCCTTGTCACGCCATTATGGGGTGCCGAACGCATGCTCGGGACTAATCCTTTATCCATCGCCTTCCCTGGACACGAAGAACCACCCATCGTTATTGACATGGCAACCTGCGTCGCGCCACTCGGTAAAGTTGAAATAGCGATGCGCAAAAATCTTCCCCTTCCACAAGGCTGGGCAATCGATCGTGAGGGTAACCCGGCCATTCAACCGTCAGAAATGCTGAATGGTGGAGCGCTCTTGCCCTTAGGTTCCGATCGTGACCACGGGGGGCATAAAGGGTATTGTCTCGCTGTTATGGTAGATGTACTCTCCTGTGTTCTCAGCGGCGCAAACTGGGGTCCATTCGGTATACCTTTCGTCATCGATCAAGAAATGCCGAAGCGTAGTGTGGGAAAAGGAATCGGACATTTTTTTGGAGCGATGCGTATTGACGCGTTTATTGATCCTCTCGAATTCAAGAAACAGATCGATGACTATATCCGTGTTTTTCGCGCCACTAAACCAGCACCTGGCACCCAGGGCCCCTTGATCCCTGGAGACCCCGAACGTGAACAGGAGCAAATCCGAAGCAGGGACGGTATTCCTCTCGTTCTACCAGTCGTCGAAGATTTAAGAGATATAGCTAAGAATAGCGGTATTCCATTCGATCAATAAAATATACGACATACCTTTAT
>Ga0115002_10005994_pt1 | contig 14148 bp, 9 predicted proteins | sample ArcticOcean_MG_C_8_FD_89576 | JGI IMG/M metagenome (GOLD analysis project Ga0115002, IMG submission 89576) | Marine microbial communities from western Arctic Ocean - ArcticOcean_MG_CB11_86 | ecosystem: Environmental > Aquatic > Marine > Oceanic | place: Arctic Ocean: Canada Basin | collected... | reverse complement strand
GTACCACCGAGTGTGGCGGATGGCATTTTGCGTGGTTCGGGTGCCTCTGATATGAAGGGGGGTGTTGCGGCGTGTGTGGAGGCTTTGCGGGTGTTGCGTGAGACAGGTGCATTAAACAAGGGAAGTGTGTTGCTCACGGCACACGATCATCACGAAGGGCCTTGGGGTGACAAGCGGCAGGTGACCGGATTGATTGATGCGGGTTATGTGGGTGATGCGGTGTTGTTTCCTGAGTATTTGTCTGATCGATTGCCTTTGGCTGGGCGTGGGATGGCGATTTTTGAGGTGGTTGTGACACGTGAAGGAGACGCGGTACACGAGGTGTTGCGCCCTGAAGGATTGCCGGATGTGTTGGGTGCGGGGGCTATGCTTGTGGGGCGACTAAAACAGTGGAGTGAACAGTTGGCCCAACGGACAGCACCATATGCCGGGGCAGATTCGATATTTGTGGGGCAGATTGAAGCGGGTGAGATTTACAATCAGTCGCCTATTAAATGCTGCGTACGCGGTACACGACGGTGGGTGAAACCGGGAACGACAGATGAGGTATTGGCTGAGTTTTCAGACTTTGTGAAGGGCTTTGCCAATGAAACGGGTACTCAAATTGGGGTGACTTGGGAAGTTCAGGCCGATGCGTTTTCGGTGGCAGAAACGGATGTGAGTGTGGCGGCATTTCAATTGGCATATCAGGCAGTGACAGGGGAGGCATTGCCTTTTGGTGGCAAACCTTTTGTGGATGATGGCAATCGGTATGCTGCTTTGGCGGGTGTGCCTGTGTTAACGCACGGACCCCATGCACGGGGTGCACACACAACTGAGGAGTGGGTGCCCGTGGACGAATTGGTGCGTGTGGCGCAGGTCTATGCTTTGATGGCGGTTGAATATTGTATGGGAGACTGAAGTAAGGGTCTGATGTTCATTTTTTTAGAAACGCTTAACAACGATACATTTTGAGGTTTGATAGGAATGGTTGCTAAACAGACGGTTTTTGAAGATAAACATGAATATCTTCGGGTTTATTTTGATGCTTCAAATCGGTTTTCAAATTACCATTATTTTTGGTTGCGCCACAATTGTCTGTGCTGTGTGCACGAAACCACTCTTGAAAGAATCTTGTGTCCTTCTAGGGTGGCATTGGATATGAGACCGAGAGAGATACTCGCTTTGGATGATAAGGGTATTCGGTTGATTTGGGACGATGGGCATGAGAGTGATTTTGCGTTGGATTGGTTATTGGATCATGCCTATGCGTTGGATGAACCTGTTGTAGAAATTCAGGCGCAGAATTTGGCATATATTGAGGTGCAATACGCAAATTGTAAGGATGATTTGGTGGTGATGTGTGACCGTTACTTGAATGAAAAAGGTGCGATTTTAGTGCGGGGCTGTACGTTGGATACAGATCAGTTGGTGGCTTGTTTGACGGAGGAGACGTTTACCTTGCGCGACAGCCATTTTGGGTATATTGAAGATTTGAAGACAGATAATACGACCAATAAAAATACAGATCAGTTGGGCTATACCAATGCGGCTGTGAATTTGCATACAGATCAACCGTTTATCGAGCATCCACCCCGATTTCAATTGTTGCAATGCATCGAAAAAGCAGATGAAGGTGGTGAGAGTATGCTTGCCGATGCACAACAAGCGGCTTATTATTTGCGTGATTTGGATCGTTCTGCGTTTGAAGCTTTGACAGAGATTCCTGTTGTGTTCCATCGCAAGCAAAAGAATTTTGAATGTGAAACACGCTATCCTATTTTGTCTTTTGAGTCGGATAGATTTTATCAAATTCGTTCGAGCTATTTTACACTTGCCCCTCAGATCAGTTCATTTGACCACATGGCGCAGTGGTACCGTGCCTACCAACAGTTTACGCGCATTATTGAAGATCCTGCGTATCAGTTTCGCGTTTTGCTCCAACCCCAAGACTTTATTTTGTACGACAATTATAGGATGTTGCACGGCAGGACGGCCTTTGCTGGGCCGCGATGGATGAAGGGGATTTATTTTGATTATCGGTAGGCTATAATTATTGATTTGTATACTGAAAAAGGGCAAATATCGCATATGATGTTTGCCCTTTTGTTTTGATATTGGATTTATTTGGATGTGTGTTTTTTTTTCTTAAAAGGTTTCGTTTCTTTTGTGAGGTGCCAGCCGTTGCCGTGTTCACAGGCATAGACGCCTAATACGACGCCTTGTTCTTGGTGCAATATTGTTGCTCGTTTTTGGGCATCTTCTTTGCTTAGGTAGGCTTCTTTGAATCGGCCATCTGTTCCGGTGCAATGGTGACAGGGTTTGCTTGGGGTTTGTCGGTTTCCTAAAGCGAGGTGCCACAGTCCACACATATCACATTGGTATGGTAATAAGTTTTGTCGGTAGGTTTTATTGGCGTAATCGGCACCTTCTCGGGCCTCTTGTTTTGAGTCGTATTCGGTGAGTGGTTTGGCCGATTTTGTGCCGAAACATGTTTGGCTTTTTAGGCTCATTCCTATTTTCCTCTAATTGTCTTCTGTGCTAATTTGAAATGCCAGACCAATAGTATTAGGTATCTGTGTTAGCTTGGGATGACCCACGATATATGTGGTGTTGCTGATTTGACGGATCCAATGGTGGACTCTGGGGCTCTTTGGTATCCAGCTTGCCAACAGCACCCATCACGGTATTTTCTTGGCCACCCGCTTTTGCACCGACATATATGAGATGGTATGTGCCGTTGATGACGATTGTTGTTGGGGATGCCAATTCTTCGACATCGTCATCTTCGGTGCTTCCGACGGATAGGAGTTTTTGGCTTTGGCGTGTGAGGGTTCTACCGTCTTCGGAAAGGTAAATTTCGTAGAGTTCGCTCACACGTTCTACACCGCCTGATGCACGGTTGCCGCCGGCACAAAGGGCCACGTATTCACCATTGTCAAGTTTGGTGACCGAGTGGGGATCAAATTCGTGCCAGATGAGCATGCGGTCTTCTTCTACGGTATAACCTTCTACGGGTGTAAAGATGGCCAATCGCTTCCATTTGATGGCGTTGTCAGATGTCCAAATGGCGGAGTGGTAATCATCACCGCCGCCGTGTAGGGAATACCCGACGTATTTTTGTACGATACCCGGAAATGGATTGGGTGCCCATCGAAAGTAGCCCGTATGTCCGTCGCCAACATCTGTTTCGCGATCGTAAGATAAGACGACCGAATCTTCTTCACCGTTGATGCGCTCAAAATTGACACCGTCTTTGGAGGTGGCCAATAGTGTTGCCTGGCTTTTATTGATGCCGTTTTTGTGATAGGTCATATAGACGGTGTTGTCGATGACATTGGCATGGGGGGTTTCGGTGTGGCCATTGCCTTGCACGGGGTCGGTGAAGATGGGGTTGGCGGCAGGCTTTTGGGTCAGATGATCAAAGCCGCCATTGGTGACGGCTTGGTCATAAGATTGCCAGTTTGCGGCTTCAGTGGGAAGGCCATTGCAAACGTAGAGCCAAATGCCACCTTCTTCTCTGTGATGGTCTGTTGAGAAGTAGAGCGCGTAGTCATATGGAAAGCTTTTAACGTCTTTCATGTTGACTATGGTGGTATAATAAGGGCCTGGTTCGGGCATGTTCTCTGGGCGGGAGATCAGGCTTTCTTTTTTGGTGAAGGTGAAATTGGTCATGGGTTGTTGGGCTTTCTGTATAATTATTTTTGGAATTGTTTATTCAACGCCAAATTCATCTAAATAGGCTTCGATTTGTTTTTGAATATCCGATGTCATAGGTACTTGGCCGTCAATTTCTTGTCCGGGTAAGTATTCTAAAATGTCGTGGATGGTGATGATCGCACGGACTTCGACACCGGTGGAGGTTTCGAGGGCTGTGATGGCATTGCCGCCTTCGGCATTTTTTTCTTTTCGGTCTACGGAGATGATGAGGCCTGTGACACGGGCATTGAGTGCTTCTTTGAGACGGTTGATGGTGTCGATTTTGGTGGCACCGTCTGTGACCACGTCGTCGACGAGTAGGATGTTGTCATCTGAGTCGGGTATGCGACCAACAAGCCAGCCGCCTTCGCCATGGTCTTTGACTTCTTTGCGATCAAAGCTGAAGGGGATGTCAATGTTAAAGTGGTTTTTATAGGCGATGGCGGTTGCAATACACAAGGGGATGCCTTTGTAAGCGGGGCCAAATATGAGGGTGGGCTCTGTTTTGAGCTCGCGACCGGCGCTGGCATAGAAGTAACCGAGACGTTCGGCGCTGCTGCCGGTGTCGAATTGGCCTGAGTTGAAGAAGTAGGGTGATTTGCGGCCACTTTTGAGTGTAAATTCGCCAAAACGCAGGGCTTGGGTGCGTACGAGAAATTCGATGAATTCTTTTTGATAGGTTTGCATGATCAAACTCCTATGGGTGGCTTTGGAATGTGCTTGACGATGGTGGTGGTATGGGCGATTATAACGTGCATAAATAGAGAAAGGATTTGATTGTGACTATTCGTACTTGGCGTATTGCTTTGGTTGTTTGGCTGATTCTGATTTTTCTGTTTTCGAGCAGTTTGTTTTCGGCAGAGAATACCGAAAAAGTCCTTGTATTTGACCTGCTGAACTATGTGGTGCGCAAGTGTTCGCATATGGTTGAGTATGCTATTTTGGTGTATTTGTGGTTTCGCTCGCTTTGTGTGGTGCGGGAACGCTTTTTTAGCAGTGTTATTTTAAGTATGGTGCTGTCTGTTTTGTATGCGGCGTCGGATGAATGGCACCAAAGTTTTGTTCCCAGTCGCGATGGGACGGTTACCGATGTGATTTGGGACGCGACAGGTGCTGTTTTCATGGGTCTTTTTTTATGGTACGTCTACCAGCGAGGCGCAGATGCAATGAAACGCACTGTGTTGGGCGTTGTCGCTGATGAAGGTGTATATAATACATGAGATATGTGGTGAAATCAATATTTATTGGAGATGTGTGATAAAAATGAATCGTCGTGCATTTTTGAAAACAACGGGTGTTGTGGGGGTTGGATTGGGCGTGGGGTGGCCCGAGGGTATGATTGAAGGTAAGGAGAGTGATATGGCATTTTTAAGTGAGAAGTCGTCGGATCGTATGTTGTTTCCTCGGCCACTGGATGGTATTGATGTGAATATTACACCGCCAGGGTTGGCGTGGTTGCCTGCTGAGGGGGCTGCCAATTATCGGGTGGAAGTGCGCAAAGCGGGCGGGGGATTGGTGTATAAAAAAGAGGTGGGGGTTGATCCGGTACATTTGCCGGATCTGGTGTTTGAACCTGGTGATTATGTGTGGGATGTGGTGGCGGTGGATGAGGGCGGAAATGAGGCTGGACGGCGTGGCGAATTGCGGTTTTCGATTCCGAAGGGTGCGCCAGAGTTGCCGTGGGTTGACCCAGAAGAATTGTTATCCCGTGTGCCAGAGGGGCATTCGCGGTTGTTGTATCCACGCGCTGATTTGGCAACGGTTCGCGACACGTTGGAGACGACGCGAAAGCGGTCTTGGAAGGCGTGTTTGCGTGCAGCGGACAGAGCATTGGATACGGATGCACCGGTATATCCGACATATCACAAGACAGAGGACGATCAGACGCGGCGGTTGGAGTATGGGCGGTATTTTGCCTATATCAGGGGATATATTGACCGCAAGCTTATGGATTTGTCGTTGGCATTTTTGATGACGGAAGATGCGAAGTATGCCGAAGCGGGTAAGCGTATTTTGTTGGAGATTACTTCTTGGCCGACAGACGATGATGATGTGACGTCGGTGAGTGCCAAGTGGGGCGATGAGCCAGGGCTGAGCTATTCGAAGTGTGCGCATTTTGCCTATGACTGGTTGTATCATGCTTTAGATGATGATGAAAAGAAGCGGGTGTTTCAGATGTGTGAGGACCGGGCTTGGCAAACGTATCGGCGGTTGAAACGGCAGACGTATTTGACCACGCCGGGCGACAGTCATAATGGGCGGATGATTGCGTATTTGTCGGATATGTCGATTGCGATGGCGGGTGAGTCTGAGGGTGCAAAGACGTGGTTGGATTTTTCGCTTAAGGCGATGACGACGTTTTACCCACATTGGGCGGGGCATGAGGGTGGTTGGGCAGAAGGTGCGCCGTATGGGTTGTGGTATAATGGGTTTTATATTCCGGCATTTGAGAGTTTGAAACAGACGACGGGGTTTGATTTGTGGCAACGTCCGTTCTTTAATAATGTGCGGCATTTCTTTTTTTATTGTACGTCGGTGCGGGGTGAGATTCGTCCGTTTGGAGACAGTGCAGAGAAGGGTGGGCCGGGTGAAAAAGGTGGGAGTGGGTATGCAGATTTGATGTGGCATCATGCGCATCGGTTTAACGACCCGCATGTGGGTTGGTGGGTGAATCAGATTCAGGGATGGAGCGGGGGAAGTGGGTGCACATCGTTGTTGTTTGATGATGAGGTGCCGAGTAAGGCACCTGTGGATATTGCGCAGTCGCGGGTGTTTCGTGGGGTTGGATGGGCGGGTTTGCACAGTGATTTGGTGGATGTGGATAACGATACGTTTTTTTTGTTTAAGAGCAGTCCTTATGGGAGTGTGTCGCACAGTCATGCGGATCAGAATTGTTTTGCCATTATGAAGGGCGGGAAGGCGTTGGCGATTCCGTCGGGGTATTATGGGCCGTCGTATGGGATGGCGCATCATGGGGAGTGGACGCGGTCGACGAAGGCGAACAATGGGGTGTTGGTGAATGGGGAGGGGCAGGTGATTCGGAGTGCGAAGGCGAATGGGCATCTTGTGGGTTTTGAAGATCGGAAGGCTTTGACGTATGTGTGTGGGGATGCGGCGGCGGCTTATGTGGGGAAAATGGATCGGTTTGAACGGCATGTTTTGTTTTTAAGGCCGGGGTTGATTTTGATGTTGGATGATTTGGTGGCACCTGAAGCGGGGACGTTTCAGTGGATGTTACATGCTTTTGAAGAGATGGAAGTGAATCGAGAGCGGGTGATTTCGCGGCGGGAAGGGAAGACATTGGATGTGCGGTTGGCGTGTGCGCAAGGGTTGACGTTGCGTCAGACGGATCAGTTTGATACGCCGTTTAATGAGGGAATTCCGGAGGCGTTTCATAAGGAGATGCCGAATCATTGGCATGTGACGGGGGAAACCGTGGGGAAGGCGAAGGCTGCGCGGATAGGGGCGGTGTTGGGGGTGTATGGGGAGGGAGAAAGGTTTGAGATTGAGGTGTTGGATCATGAGGGGTGGTTTGGGGCGAAGGCGGTGGGGGATTTTGGGGTGGTGGAGGGGTGGGTTCAGGTTATTGATGGGGCAAGTGGGCCGGAGGGGTTTGGGGATTTGGTTCAGGATGGGGTGGTGAGGATTTGTGGGCGGGGGCGTGATGGGGATGTGTTTGTTAAGTAGTTTGGGATAGAAATTGGGTCTCGTTTTAGAAACTCATTTCAAGCTGTATTGTTTTTATTTTAGTTGCCTTCGGCGACCTACTTTTGCAACGACGCAAAAGTAGGCAAAAAGTCGCCCCTCAGGTGCCGGGGAGGCTGATTTTCCGAAAATACCTTTGGGGATGCACACGGTGAAATGGCCTGCCACCTGGGGTGGTGCTTATGGGTGTGTTGTGGGATGGAATAGTGCGGAAAATCTGGATGGCTTTTTTTGATGGGTGTTTTGATGGTTTGAGTGGGTTGTTTAAATTGACAAAAATGACAGAATGACTCTTAGATTTTGTCATTTTTGTCAATTGTTTAAATAACAGGTATTTAGGGGTTTTAAATTAAAATGAGGTGGTTTTTATGGCGTATAAAAATGTGATGTTGTTGATTGCGGATGATTGGAGTCCGATTGCGGGGTGTTATGGGAATGATGTGATCAAGATGCCCAATGTGGATGCGTTGGCGAAGCGGGGGACGGTTTTTCGGCACGCGTTTTGTACGACGCCTTCTTGTGCGGCGAGTCGAGCGAATGTGTTGACGGGGCATTATAGTCATACACATGGGCAGTTTGGGCACAGTCATGGGATTCATAATTTTCAAACGCATGATATGATGCCTTCGGTGCCGAGGCAGTTGAAGGAGGCGGGGTTTATGACGGGGGTGGTGGGGAAGTTGCATGTGCAGCCTGAGTCGGTGTATCCGTGGGATTTTGAGGTGGGGGGGAATGGGCGGAATGTCCAGATGCTGGCGGAGGGGGTGGGGGAATTTTTGGGGCAGGTAGGGGAGGCACCGTTTTATTTGCATGTTGGGTTTAGTGATCCGCATCGAGATTTTGGGAATCAGCAGACGTATCCGGGGGTGGATGAGGTGCGGTATTCGGCTGATGAGGTGATTGTGCCGGATTTTTTGCCGGATCATCCGGCGGTGCGGGCGGAGTTGGCTGAGTATTATCAATCGACGTCGCGTTTGGATGCAGGTATTGGGATGGCGGTGAAGGTGTTGGAAGATTCGGGTCGGGCGGATGATACGTTGATTGTGGTGATGAGCGATCATGGGATGCCGTTTCCGGGGGGGAAGGCGTCGTCGTTTGATACGGGGCATCATTGTCCGTTGTTGATTGTGAAACCGGGTGCTGAGGCTGTGGAGAATGATGCGTTGGTGAATTGGTGCAATATTGCGCCGACAATTTTTGATTGGTGTGGGGTCGAGATTCCCGAGGGATTGCCGGAGCGGTCTTTGGTGCCCATTTTGGATGAGGCGCATCCGCAAGGGTGGGATGAGACGTTTTTTTCGCATACGTTTCATGAGGTGACAAATTATTATCCGTATCGGGTGTTGCGGGGGCGAAAGTATAAGTATGTGCGCAATTTGTACCCGGAGTTGACGACGCCTTTGCCGAGTGATTTGTGGGCGTCGACAACTTGGCAGGCGATTCGGAATGAAAAGATTGAGATGATGGGCAAACGGCCCACGCAGAATTTTTTGCATCAAAGTGCGGAGGCCTTGTTTGATATTGAAAATGATCCGATGGAGTCGACCAATTTGATTGATGAAGCATCTTTGGCTGGTGTGGCAGAAGAGATGCGGCAGAAGGTGCGGGCGTTTCGGATTGAGACGAAGGATCCGTGGTGTTTGGCGTCTTATCATGAGGGGGAACCGGGGATGGAACCGGTGGTGTATTAGGGGTTGGGTGCGTCAGCTTTGAGAGAAAATAAGAGCATAGAAATAGAGAAAAAAACGTTTTTATAAGTGAGGTTTTTTATGACCAAGTCAGGTCGGGTTGAGCGGCCCAATGTGTTGTTTATGTTGGCAGATGATATGGGGTGGGGAGATGTGTCTTATCATGGGTCGGCGATTCGGACGCCGAATATTGATCGGTTGGTGCAAAATGGCATTGAATTGGATCAGCATTATGTGTGCCCGATGTGTACGCCGACGCGTACGTGCTTGATGACGGGAAGGCATCCGGGGCGGTTTGGGCGGCACGCAACGACGCCGTCGAATCCGCCGGTGTTGCCAGATGGGTATGAGACGATTGCGACGTCGTTTCGCAATGCGGGGTATAAGACGGGTTTGTTTGGCAAGTGGCATTTGGGGTCGGATCCGAAATTTTGCCCAAACAATTATGGGTTTGATGCATCGTATGGGAGTTTGGCGGGTGGGGTGGATCCGTATAGTCACAGATATAAGTCGGGGCCGTTTAGTGTGACGTGGCATCGCAATGGGGAGTTGGTGGAGGAGCGTGGGCATGTGACGGATTTGATTGTGCATGAAGCAACGCAGTGGATTGAAGAACAGACGGAGCCGTGGTTTTGTTATGTGCCGTTTACGGCGGTGCATACACCGATTAAAGCACCTCAAGAATGGATTGATCGGTATGCAGATCGGCGATATGATTTGGACCCGGCGAAGGACCGTTCGTTTAAGACGTATGCGGCTTATGCCAGTCATATGGATTGGGCGGTGGGGCAGTTGATGGAGACGTTGGCGAGGAAGGGTGAACGGCAAGATACGATTGTGATTTTTACGTCGGATAATGGGGCGATTCCAAGTGATCCGTTGCACGATACGGATAAGTATCCGGGGTGGCAGGAGGAGATGGCGCGTTTGGGGAGTAATTTGCCGTTTCGAGGGCAGAAGTCGCAGTTGTATGAGGGGGGGATTCGCACACCATCGGTGATCAGTTGGCAATCGCATTTGCAACCTGGGAAGATGTTGCATCCGATTCATGTGACGGATTGGATGCCGACGTTAACGGGGTTGATTGATTATACACCGGGATCTGATCCGCAGTGGGATGGGATGGATATCTGGCCGTTGTTGACGGGGGATGTGATGGTGCCTGAGGAGCGGTCTATTTTTTGGAACTTCAAGGGGTCATCATTTGGGTTGCGTAATGGGGATTGGAAATTGATTTATGAGGATGGGCAGGCGGCTGAGGAGACGGAGTTGTTTCATATTGGGCGGGATCCTTATGAGACTCGGAATTTGGTGGGGGAGAATTTGGGGCGGGTGGTGGAGATGATAGGGGAGATTGGGGAGGGGCGGAAGTTGGATGATTCGTCTAAGCGGCCGGATGTAGCGTGATGGTTGGGGAAAGGCGGAAAAATAGGACAGGAAGGGTTTGGGGGTCTGTTTTTGGGAACCGTATTTCAAGCTCTATTTATTTGTTTTAGTTGCCTTCGGCGACCTACTTTTGTAACGACACAAAAGTAGGCAAAAAGTCGCCCCTCAGGTGCCGGGGAGGCTGATTTTCCGCAAATACCTTTGGTGGGTGCAAAAGATAAGGTGGCCTACGAGAATAGGTGCAACACGCAAGTATGCTGTGGGATGGAATGGTGCGGAAAATAAAAATCTTGATGGTTTATGTTGATTGGTAAACTTGAATTTCATCTCTTGGTGGTGTGGGCCGTTGTGCAGTTGGTGTGGTGGTGGTGATGTGTGGGTGTTGGGCGTGTGGAACACGAGGAGGTGGTGTGGGAACTGCGCGGGCTGGTGAGGGTGGTTTACGTTCGTAAAAACACTGACGTACATTAAAGCCCCACGCAGTGGCACCCTTCTTTTGCTTACTTTTCTTGGGTGTTCAAGAAAAGTAAGTCGCCGAAGGCAGAATATAAAAATGAAAGAATAACCTGAGAATTTTGTTATCCCAAAAAATTGGATCTTAAATGCCCAAACCCAATGTTTTAATCTTGATGACCGATCAACACCGCGCCGATTGGATGACGTGTGCGGGTAATGATATGATTCCCACACCAAATTTGGATCGCATTGCAGCACGAGGTGTGCGGTTTGAGAATGCATATTGTCCCTATCCAGTTTGTACAGCATCTCGAATGGCGTTGATGACGGGGATGTATGCACACAGTACGGGGGCGATAAATAATTCGGATCAGTTGGATTGGCGATACCGCACGATGGCGCACCACTTTTCAGATCATGGATATTTGACAGGCTTGATTGGGAAAATGCATTTTAATGATGCACACAATCATGGGTTGTCGTATTACATGTCGGTGAATGATTGGCTGATGTATTTGGGGCCTAAGGCACAGCATTATGCCAATGAAATTGCGAACCATTCGTTAAATGATGGGTTTTTTAAGAGTGTGTTTGATACGGGCAGTGGGTTTCCCGATGTGTCACATGTTTGGGAAGGCGATAGCCCGTGGGTGGGAAACGTGGATCGGTTTGATTTTTCGTCTACGGCTTCGGCACTGGAGGCCGATGATCATTTGGATATGTTTATTGCGCGCGAGACGGTGAAATTTTTGAGGGCGTATCAGGACCAGCCGTTTTGTTTAACGGCGAGTTTCATGAAGCCACATCCACCGTTTTTTTCACCGCGGGAATGGGCAGAACAATATACACCTGAGTCGATGGACTTGTTGCCCATTGGAGATATTTCGAAATATCCAGAACACATTCAGAAGCGTGTGGCACGTACGCAGGGGATGGGTGAGAAAAGGATACGTGCGCATAAAGCTGGGTATATGGGCAATGTGGCATTTGTGGATCATTGTATTGGGAAGGTGTTGGACGGGTTGGATGCATTGGGTTTGTGGGACAATACCATTGTGGTGTATACGTCAGATCACGGAGAGATGGGTGGGGAGCACGGGATTTATCAGAAATTTTGTATGTTTGATCCGGCTGTGAAGGTGCCTTTGATGGTGAGTTATCCGCCGAGTATTCCGCAGGGCAAGGTGACCGAAGCGTTGACCGAGTATTTTGGTTTGTATCCGACGCTGTCTGATTTGGCGGGTTTGCCTGCGCCCGATAAAACGACGGTTGTCGATTTTGACGGGGCGTGTGAACAGATGGACGCGACAAGTTTTGCTGAGGTGTTGCGTCATCCTGAGGCGGATGGGCCAGACGCGATTTTTAGCGAACATGGTTTGCGGAGTAATTTGGCGTCTTATTTGGTGCGGACAGAGCAATTTAAATATGTACACAATGCGGGTGGTTCGTGTCATGAGGTGTATGACTTGGAACATGATCCGGGTGAGTTTCACAATTTGATAGATGAGGCAGCGTATCAATCTGTTGTAAAGGATTTGCATGATCGGTTGGTTGCGTGGTATGATCCCAGGACGAATGTGTATCAAAAATAAATGAAGAGTGAGGTTGGTATGGCCAATCAAAAAGATGTGTTGATGAAATTGTTGCGGGGTGAGATTTCGATAGATGATGCGGCGCGTGCGTTGGATGTGTCGTCACAGGCGGTGGGGCGTTTGAAGCAGCGTTATCTCAAGAGCAAGGTGCCAAAGAAAAATGAGACCGTCAAAGCGGTGGTGGATCAGCCGGTGACGGTTTTGCGGGATAAGTGGGGGGTGGCCCATATTGAGGCGGCTTCGACGGCAGATTGTTTTACGGCGTTGGGATATGCGATGGCGCAGGATCGGTTGTGGCAAATGGATTATATGCGCAGGTTGACACATGGACGATTGGCAGAGGTTCTGGGAGCTGATTTTTTGGCGCAAGATCGGTTGCATCGCACCATTGGGTTGACGCGTGCGGCGCAAGGGGCTGCGTCTGTGATGTCCGATGAGGTGAAGTTGGTGTTGCAGTCTTTGGCACAGGGGATTAATGCGTGGATTGAGCAGGTGGGCGATCGGTTGCCTGTGGAGTTTGATGTGTTGGATTACGCACCTGAACCGTGGTCGGTGGTGGATTCGATTGCGCTTTGGAAATGGCGTTGGTGGATGTTGACGGGGCGATTGGGTATGATTTCTGTTGGAGAAGCGGCCAAGAGACATTTGCCGCCGGATGTGTTGGATTTGTTTTTGACGGTTGAGGCGGGTGAAGAGACGATTGTGCCGGGGGATGAACCGGCGGGCATTGGGGCTTATGATACGGGTATGGGCAGCAACAATTGGGTGGTGGGCGGATCGTTGACGGAGAAGGGCAAACCTGTGTTGGCGACGGATCCGCACAACGATGTGAGTTTGGCGCGGCAGTGGTATCAGGCTCAGGTGACGGCGCCGGGGATGGATGCTGTGGGGGCTTTCTTTTTGGGGACGCCAGGAATTTATTTGGGGCATACGCGGCATACGGCTTGGGGGGTGACGAATCATACGGCGTCGGTGCGCGATTTGTATGTGGAAGAGGTGGCATCGGAAAATGCCAATCAATATCGGGAAGGGGATGGGTGGCAGGACTTTGAGGTGGATCGGCAGGAGATCGCGATTCGAGGGGAATCGGCAGATGTGTTGGTGATTCGGCGTTCGGTGCGGGGGCCTGTGGTGAGTGCGTTTGTGCCACAGGTGGATGAGGGTGAGCAGCCTGTGTTGTCGATGCGGTGGGTGGGCGCGGAGCCAACGACGGGTTTTGAGGCGATGTTGGCTTTGATGCGGTCTAAAAGTGGGGATGATGTTTTGGGGGCGTTGGCAAAGTGGCCGATGCCCATTTTGAATTTTGTGTTTTCAGATACGGAAGGGCGTATTGGTTTTCAGGCGGTGGGGCATGTGCCTACGCGAAAGGCCAATGCGATTGGGTATCGTCCGGGGAATGATCCGGATCATGTGTGGGGAGCGGTGTATGGGTTTGATGAATTGCCAAAGTTGATTGACCCGGATCGGGACTGGGTGGGTACGGCGAATAATCCGCCGTGGGGAGGGCGTGGACCTTATATGCGTTTGGGGTCGTGGTCGGATGGGTATCGGTTTAGACGGGTACGCGAGCGGATTGAGGGTGTAGAGAAGCATACGATTGAGAGTGTGGGGGCGATTCAGGCGGATGCGGTGCATGCGCGGGG
>Ga0115002_10005993_pt1 | contig 14151 bp, 10 predicted proteins | sample ArcticOcean_MG_C_8_FD_89576 | JGI IMG/M metagenome (GOLD analysis project Ga0115002, IMG submission 89576) | Marine microbial communities from western Arctic Ocean - ArcticOcean_MG_CB11_86 | ecosystem: Environmental > Aquatic > Marine > Oceanic | place: Arctic Ocean: Canada Basin | collected... | reverse complement strand
TCCGCGATCAAAGTAGGAATATTGGGCATTACCCGTACTAATTTATTCTGCCCAAGTGCACCGTGCATTGTTTCAAGTGAAATTCCTGCCATCACTGAAATAACTAGTTGATTGGGCAAAATCCACTGGGCAAGCAATTCCATTGCCGGAGTCGCTCCCTGTGGTTTCACTGCAAGTATAAGCAGGTCATACCCGCGTATTGTTTCGTCAATTTCCACTTGAGATAAGCAGTTGGTTGTTTTAGTTAAATTAACGCGTTTTTCTTCATCCTGCTCTATTAATAAAATGTTTTCCGGAGAAACAGCTTCTGCCTTAACCAAAGCAAGAAGGATCGCTCCTCCCATGTTCCCACCGCCAATAATTACTAAACGCATAGACTAACTCGATTCCACTTAATTTGATTACTTTAACGCTGTAAGGTAAACCATCAGTATTATACTTTTATCTTTAGCAAAAATCCAGTAGATTATTATAGGTGAGTTGGATAAAAAGTGAAATATGAAAATTTATAAAGAGCTGATTTAGCAACATATATTACATTTATGGATAGTAAAGAGATGTCCACACTTAATGTTTCAGAACCGGATGGTCTTTTGTATATTGTAGCAGATTCTCATTTGGATGAGAGCATTGCGCCGGCAAAGGAATTTGTTGAGATGCTGTCACAACTGGAAAATCCGCATACTGTGGTTTTTTTAGGTGACCTCTTTAAAATATGGTTGGCTCCACAAAAATTCTGGACAGACCTACATCGTGAGACTATGAAAGGATTTGAACATCTGCGGGATAGCGGCAGCAATGTCGTGTTTATTGCGGGAAACAGGGAGATGTTATTACCGCGGAAACTAACTGAGCACTGGAAAAAGATTATTCCGTTTACTCATTTGTCACACAGTGACTGGTTTATAAACTGGGGGGGGAAACGTTACGCTTTTATTCACGGAGACACAATAAACTATAATGACAGTCAATATCTGCGCTGGAAAGCCCTGACACATAACATCATCTTTGAAGCCTTCTTTCGTGTGATTCCCGGAGCGTTAGCACGTTGGATTGCCGGACGGATAGAAACAATGCTTGTAAACACAAATCAAGAATATAAAGTCCATTATCCAGCCAAAGAAATACAGGAATTTGCTGAATCTGTACTTCCTGAAGTTGATCAATATTTTGTGGGACATTTCCACCTTGACCATGAAATTAAGGTGGAAGGATCTTCAGGAGTTTTAAGGATTGTTCCGGACTGGCTTTCTCAACGAAAAGTTTTAAAGCTCAATCCAACAGGAGAACTGGAAGTTTTACGTTTTGAAAACGGAACACTGAAATCAGATCATTGAAAAAGTATCACTACTCGCTCAGCAACGGCTGCATCTCAGGCGGGGCAATGAAATCGAGTGGTTTCAACGTTTCTGCAGGGGTTTGTATTTCGCTGAATACCATCAGCCACTTGTTGTTTCCACTATAATCCTCAATGCTGATTTTTCTTGGAAACGGCAGATTATAATGTTTTTGATAAAGCGGGATTTCGGCATGGTACTCCAACAATCCTTTGAGTGATTTTCGCATCGATTCAATTTGTCCGGAATCATTAAAGAGAATAAGTATTTCGGTAGTTCTTTGTCTGAGCTGTAATTCACCGTTGGGGAGAATTTTACGCTGCCAGTCTGGAGTTTTATCAGGAAGTTTGCCCAGAATAAGCCATTTTAGTTCTGTCAAAGTAAGATCCATCCCAAGCCATGTTTGACGGACTTCCTGTTTGTTTTCAGCAAGAACGAAGTTTTTTTGCTGATAATTCAGGATCAAAAACTTTTTGGAACTGGCACGCAGTTCATAAATCAAGGAACCAACCAGCGGAGTAAAAATACTAAGTTTCAATTCTGAGTCACTGGAAATCTGTAACGCCAGTTCACCGCTGTGCTTTCCTTCCGGATTCTTAAAAAGAATCCTTCCGGAAAGAGAATAATCTCCTCTGGATAAGCGCAGGTCTTCGACTTGTGAAGGGGAAAGTCCGGCAGGTTCTAAGCCGGAAAATGAAGAGCAACCTGTTAAGAACAGGATACCGGCAAAAACTAAGTTGAAAAGCCTCAAGGAAAGTCTGAGGCTCAATCTTCGTCCTGCATAAACACTTTCTCGGCTACGAGAAAGATGGAGACGTAAAGGCCCGCAATCACAGCTACTGTGACCAGGATATTCATTTCATGCATGATTCCTCTTAACTTGTGGTTGCTAAAATGTTAGAATTTATGCTAGCTATTTTTTTGTATAGAAGCAATTAAATTTTGTCTAACTTACAAAATATTATAAATAATGAAAAGAGATTTTATTTCTATTCTTGATTGGACAAGTGAGGAGATACGTAACAATATCAACTTTGCTGTTGAGTTGAAGAAGCAGACAAAAGAAGGTCAATGCCCTCAGTTATTGCAGAGAAAAACCTATGGACTCTTTTTTCATAAGCCTTCTTTACGAACACGCCTTTCCTTTGAGGTTGGAATCACGCAATTAGGTGGATCATCAATAGTGCTTTCTGAGCAGGATTTTAAAATTGGCGAAAGAGAAACGGTGAGTGATGTTGCCAGAGTTATGTCACGTTTTGTGGATGGAATTCTGATCCGCACATATTCGCATCAGATGGTGTTGGATTTAGCGGAACATGCTACTGTGCCTGTTGTCAATATGCTTACTGATTTTAACCATCCGTGTCAGGTGATGTCAGATATGCTGACGATCAAGGAAAAACTGGGACGCATCGATAATGTTCGCATTGCCTATGTGGGTGACAGTAATAACATGACTATTTCTTGGTTAAATCTAGCTGCGCGGATCCCGCTAGATTTACGCATAGCTACTGCACCTGAAACTATGCCGGATATGAAACTCGTTAAAGAAATACAGGAACTCGGTATTTCAACCATCAAAGTTACTAACTCTCCAGAGGAAGCTGCGGATGGCGCAGAAATCCTCTATACTGATGTCTGGGCCAGCATGGGTGAAAAAGATAAGATTGCAGAAAGGGAACGTGTTTTAAAAGATTTTCAAATTAACTCAAACCTCTTGAAAAATGCAGAAAAAGACGCACTTGTGTTACACTGTTTACCAGCTGAACGAGGCAAGGAAATAACTGATGAAGTGCTTGAAGGGCCACAGTCAGTAGTTTTTGATCAGGCTGAGAACAGGTTGCATGCGCAAAAAGCAATCCTCGTACAATTGGAAAAATGGCGTACAGTTTGATTTAAATATTTAACAACTATTAAGGTTCATTATGTCTGAAATCGCTAAACTAAGTCTCCCGGACGGTCAATCTTTGGAGCTTCCTGTTCTGACAGGGACAAAAAACGAAAAAGCAATCGACATTTCAAATTTACGTAAAAAAACCGGGCACATCACTCTTGACCCTGGTTTTGTTAATACAGGTTCCTGTGAAAGTGCGATCACTTTTCTAGATGGAGAAAAAGGCATATTACAATTCAGGGGTTATCCGATTGAACAATTGGCAGCAAAGTCTACTTTTCTGGAAGTATCTTATTTGCTGATTCACGGAGAACTACCAAGTAAAATGCAGTTGGAAAGTTTTGTTGATCGTGTAAGTTTGCATGCAATGATTCATGAAGATATGAGACACTTTTTCGATGGCTTTTCTCAAAACGCTCACCCTATGGTGATCCTTTCTTCCATGATTTCATCACTTTCTGCTTATTATGTGGAAGCATCCGGAAAAGCATCAATTGAAAACCTTGAGTTAAATTCCGCACGTTTGATTGCTAAAGTCACTACTATTGCTGCATTTGCCTATAAAAAAAGTGTAGGTCAACCTTTTGTTTATCCCAGAGATGAGCTTTCTTATTGTGCAAATTTTTTAAATATGATGTTTGCAGTACCTGCGGAATCTTATGAATTGGATCCTGAAATTGAACGTACACTTGAATTGTTGCTGATCCTGCACGCTGATCATGAACAAAACTGCAGTGCTTCTACAGTGAGAGTTGTTGGAAGCAGTATGAGCAACGTTTATGCGTCTGTGGCTTCAGGTATTTTAGCTTTGTGGGGACCCTTGCATGGGGGCGCAAATCAACAGGTTGTGCATATGCTCCAGCAGATACATGAGGACGAAGCAGGAATTTCAAAATATATTGAGATGGCTAAAAACCAGAAATCAGATTTTCGTCTGATGGGTTTTGGTCACCGTGTATACAAAAACTTTGACCCGCGTGCTGGCATAATCAAAGATGCCTGTGAAAAACTGCTGAACAAATTAGGTACTAACGATCCGCTCCTTGAAATTGCGCTTAAACTTGAAGAGACTGCGTTGTCGGATGATTATTTCATTGAACGAAAACTATATCCTACTTTAGATTTCTACACAGGAATCATCTATCGGACAATAGGCATACCAATTAATATGTTTACTGTCATGTTTGCTTTGGGACGTGTTCCTGGTTGGATTGCTCAGTGGAAGGAAATGCATGAGGATCCTAAACAAAAAATCGCCCGCCCCCGTCAGTTGTATACCGGTCAAACTGAACGTAGCTACAAGCCCATGGCTGAACGTCTTTAAGAAAAGCACAAGGATCAGCTTACATTTTGTTTTGTTGAACACAACTTGCATAGTTAGCCTGCTTAAGTTCCAGAGCAACAATCACTGGCACTTTGCAAAAATAAAACTAAATCTATAAAAAAGGAAAACATGGGTTCTGTTTTGTCACAGGACGAGGTAGATGCACTCCTGCAAGGAGTAGCCGGTGATGATGTAGTGAGTGACTCAGAAGGAAATGATGACGAGGAGTATGATCCTGAAGAAGTCATCTCTTTTGACCTGACTGCTCAGGACCGTATTATCCGTGGACGAATGCCCACTCTGGAAATAATTCACGATCGTTTTGTGCGGCTTTTTCGCTTAACTCTTTCAAATGCGTTGCGTAGGGTTGTGGACATCAATGTGCGCTCCACTGAATTGATCAAATTCGGTGAGTTCATTAAGACCTTACCTGTCCCTACTTCAATGAATCTTTTCAGGATGACACCACTGCGTGGAAACGCAATGATGGTCTTTGAAACAAGATTGGTTTTTACCCTGGTCGAAATGTTTTTTGGTGGTTCAGGAGATATTGACGCTAAGGCGGAAGGACGTGACTTTACTGAAATTGAAGCACGGATGATTAAGCGTGTGATTATCAGCGGTCTTGAAGATTTACAAACTTCATGGCGGCCTGTTTTTCCGGTTCAGATCAACTATTCACGTAATGAAGTTAATCCGCAGTTTGTCTCAATTGTACCACACAGTGAAATAGTGATAGTGGTTACTTTTGATATCGAAATCGGACGCACGCCAATGGCAATCACGGTATGTGTGCCTTATTCAATGATTGAACCGATCCGGACTAAATTGAATGCCGGTTTTCAAAGTGAGCAGGACGAGAAAGATAATACCTGGGGTAATCGATTCAAACAAAATTTGCAAAAAGTGCATGTTGAAGTAGTTGCAAAACTAGGTGAAACGGAGATATCGGTGCGTGACTTTTTAAATTTACAAAAGGATGATGTTTTGTATTTGGAACATGAGGTGAAGGATCCGATTTCGATTGAAGTTAATGGAGTACAGAAATTTACAGGATTTCAAGGCGCCTATAAAGGTAAAAAAGCAATTAACATTGATGAGCTGATTTATGAACCCGTTGCGGTTGATGATATGGGTGTCTGACTTGTTTGATAGTTATTCAAGTCGATGAGTGACTGCATCAGTTCCAGTTGACAGTGCTTTTACAACAAGTCTAGGTGGTTCGAGCCCAACTTCATTGATCCTAAGTAGTAGTTTTTCACCACTTTCAAGCTCTGTTAATCCTGCCGCAGATACCACGCAGTCTAGTTCTAGGAGTTCTATTTCGGTATTATTGTTGGCAAGTTTCTTCCTTACTTTTGCTTCAAAATTATCCCCTAAGTGTTGTTGTAAATATTTTAGCTTCCAGAACTTAATAATCTCCCTTTCCGCCCGACTGTATTTTCTTTGACGCAGGCTGATTTCTTCAGACCAGCGCATCATGTCTTCTTCACTGAAGACAGGTTCCTGCTGATTGATTAACAGTTTTAAATTCTGCTGAGTGACGAGGTCCACAAATCTTCTGATAGGCGAAGTTGCCTGCATATAAACGTCGCAGCCTAAACCTGCGTGTTTTCCGGGAATAGTGCTTAATCTTGCAGGTTCAATCCTGATATTTTCCATTGAAAGCTTGGTGCCTTCTGCTACTTCTTTAATTATTTCATACGAAGATTGGGTACGGTATATTCCCGGAAAATCTGCTTCCTGAAAAATTCGACCGGTTTCACAGTTCACCGAAATTGCCAGTTCCTCAATAATACGGTTGGCAGCGCTGTTTCGGTCGAGAGCAGTTATTTTGATATCTTTTGGATCACTGATGTCAAAATCGAATTCTTTTCTGGACAAATTAAGCGCACCGTTTTCCAAACGCTGTTCAAGCGATCTCTGGCAAAATTTGTTGAGTAATCCCCAGAAGTCACGCTTTTCTTCAATTAAATGGTCAGCTTCTTCGTAACTCAAATTTTTCTGGACCCGGATTACTCGCGGTACAACTTCAAGTAAATTCCAGTTTCCATTTGCTGAAAGTTGAAACATAAAACTGAGCACCTTCCTGTCCTCACCTGCTTTTAACGAAAAAGTGTCGCTTGAAAGTTCATCAGGAATCATCGGTACAGACTCTTCCAGCGAATAAACGGAAGAAATACGGGCTTCTGCCTCTTTGAAGATAGCGTCTTGCGGATATACGAAATCACTTAAATCTGTGATATGTACGGCAATCACAAGACCGCCACTGCTCCATTCCATTACTGAAAATGCATCGTCATAATCACGGGTCTTTTTCGCGTCTATAGTGAAGGTTGGTACTTCCGGAGAAAGCATCTCCTGTTTTTCCAGCGGAATTTTTCTGACACGTTCAACTTCCTGATAAATTTCATTACTAAAATGTTCACGAACACTTGCGCGAAGAAGTGTCAATCTTGACGTTGAAACAGGAGAACCGGCGCTTTCAAGCCAGCGTTTAAGTGCATTTTCTTCGCTTATTCCTAATGCTGAACCCCAGTCCAAAAGTGAAGACATTTCTTTCCAATACTGAGAATCAGTACCTTCTGTCAACAGATTTAGTAGTTGATGTAGCCATTGCCTCTGCTCAGTTGAAATTTCTGAATCTGCGTGCCAATCTCCGGATTCAAGATTATTAATCCATGTTTGAACATTAAGCTCGCGTTCTTTATGTTCTTTTTGCCGAGCCAATTGTACTTTCAGCAGTTCCAGTTCTTCTTCAGTTCTGGGGGTATAAGTTAAATTGCGGTTATGCTTGAACCAGTAAGAGTCCGCACGCATTGCGAGGAATAAACCTAGTTTGCAGATTGTGTCTTCTGCATCATCAAGAAAATCAACAGCCAGTTCCTCCAGTGAATATTCCTTTATTTCATCCAGTAAAGAATGGATGGTTTCCAATTCACAGCTTTGTTGGAACTGCTCTGCTTTTTTAGTCTGCTCTACAAGAAACTCATGCGCCAAATCAGCGCTTAAGGGCAATTTATCATCTTTCCAACTGAGGGCAATACGGTTGCCTGCTAAAAATTGCTTTTTACCATGTAGCGGAACTATGATTAATTTGTTCTTTTGTATACCTTCAATCCAGCCATATTCCATCCTGTTATCACGAAAAAATACACAATAGTGAAAGACCAAAGATTCAAACATAATGTAAAGTTCGGATGATAAAATGTTGATAAATAAGATACTGAGTCTGTAGTCTACTATTTATGAAAAATTATCTCCATCATGGTGATGAAATTCGACTGTGTTTTTAGAATTAGCATTACTTTGTACAGCAAAAAATCATTCTGAACATAATCGTAATATTACTTATATTGATGAAAAAAATAATGTGTTATATTAAAACCTTAATATTTACCACAACTGACAGGAGTAATGATGATCATTGGAGTTCTGAAAGAAATTCATCCCGGCGAACGTCGAGTGGCGATGGCGCCTTCTGTTGTAAAACAACAGTGTCTGAAAAATTCTCATTCTGTTCTGTTGGAGCAGGGTGCAGGAGTAATCGCAAATTTTACAGATGATCAATATGAAGATTCCGGTGCGGAAATAGTAGAAACTGCTCATCAAGTCTGGGAGCGTGCGGATGTAATTCTAAAAATCCGTCCTCCCGAAGAAAATCCTGAAACAGGTGATCATGAGGCCGATTTGCTGCGTAAAGATGCGTGTCTGATTTGTCTGTTAAATCCTGGACTTAATTCTGATTTATTGCAAATGCTCGCAAAAACAGGAGGCACCGCCATTGCTGTGGATCAGATTCCCAGAATTTCACGTGCACAGTCGATGGATGTTCTGAGTTCAATGGCTAACATTTCCGGTTATCGGGCAATAACAGAAGCGGCTCATCATTTTGGCCGTCTATTTAACGGACAAATAACTGCCGCAGGAAGAATCCCACCAGCCAAAGTATTAGTAATTGGAGCGGGAGTAGCAGGTCTTTCCGCGGTTGGTTCCGCACAGAGTTTAGGTGCCATAGTGCGGGCCTTCGACACACGCTCTTCTGTACGTGAAGAAATACAAAGCATGGGTGCTGAATATCTGGAAATGAATTATGAGGAAGATGGTAGCGGTACTGGTGGTTATGGCAAAACAATGAGCAAAGAATTCATTGAAGCAGAAATGAAATTGTTTGCAGAGCAGGCCAAGGAAGTAAATATTATCATTACTACTGCAGCAATTCCCGGTAAAAAATCTCCAATTCTGATTACTAAAGAAATGGTAGAGAGCATGATTCCCGGCTCAGTGATTGTCGATATGGCAGCAGAGGGAGGTGGAAACTGTGAACTGACTCAGCCCGGAGAAACATGTGTTCATAAAAAAGTTACTATTATCGGCTTGACGGACCTTCCCAGCCGCCTGCCTACCCAAGCAAGCCAGCTTTTCAGCAACAATACTGCCAAGCTGATTCAGCATCTGAGTCAGGATGGAAAACTTAAACTTGATCTCGAAGATGAAATCACGGGAGCAATTACTGTGGTTCATGATGGCAAAGTAATCTGGGATCCTGATAAAGCGAAAGCTGTTGTTGAAAAACAGGTGCAACCTGTGACTCAGGAAAATGTTAGCAAAGAAGTACCTGCTGAACCGACTGTTAAAGAAACTAAAAACGGAACAGTCTTAAAAGTTTTAGCCTGGACAATGGCGGCAGTACTGGCAGGTTTGATGGGATTTGGAGGTTCTTCAGAATTTCTTTCCCACATAACAGTCTTTGTTCTGGCCTGCTTTGTAGGCTTTATGGTGGTCTGGAATGTTTCACCCGCATTACATACACCGTTAATGAGTGTTACCAATGCAATTAGTGGAATCATTGTGATCGGAGGTATGATTAATCTATCTGCAGAGCAGATCATCTTGCCTGCTATTGCAGTCTTAATTGCCACTATTAACATCGTCGGCGGTTTTATGGTAACTCACCGTATGCTGGAAATGTTCCGGAAATAAATGCATAAAGTTATTTTTCCGCAAAGTGCTGACCGCCTTTGCTCAACCTCTAAACATTAAATCATAAAATGCCAGAAGGTTTGATTACTGTTGCTTACATAGTGTCAGGTGTACTATTTATCTTAAGTTTGAGAGGCCTTTCCAATCAAGAAACTGCGATGCGGGGAAACCTTTACGGTGTTGCAGGAATGATCATCGCCGTTTTAGCGACAATTCTGGGGGGGCGTGTAGGCAGTTTAGGAACGTTAATGCTCGTGATGCTTGTTGGAGGTGGAATAGGCATGTTTGCCGCACGGCGTGTGGCAATGACCGCTATGCCTGAACTTGTAGCTATTCTTCACAGTTTTGTCGGTGCTGCAGCGGTGTTGGTCGGTATAGTAAGCCATCTGGAATCAGGTTTTTTATCAGGTACTGAACTGCTTATTCACGAAATTGAAATCGTGCTTGGTGTTTTTATTGGCGCGTATACTTTTACAGGTTCAGTAATTGCCTTCCTGAAATTACGCGGAAGTATTGGCGGAAAGCCGCTGACTTTACCTTTTCGGCACCACTTAGATTTAGCACTACTATTGATCGGTGTATTGTTTGGAGCATGGTTTGTTAACGGAGCACCGGAAGAGCAACTCATGTACCTCATGATTTTAATCGCCATAGCAGGATTGCTTGGTATTAGTATGATTATGGGGATTGGCGGTGCGGACATGCCTGTTGTAGTTTCGATGCTTAACAGCTACTCAGGATGGGCTGCTGCCTCTGCAGGCTTCATGCTCTCTAATGATCTGCTGATAATTACTGGAGCATTAGTAGGAAGCAGTGGTGCTATTCTGAGTTATATTATGTGCAGGGGGATGAATCGATCTTTTATCAGTGTGATTGCAGGAGGCTTCGGCGTAGCGGAAGGTACAGTTGCTGTGGCCTCTAAAGAGGATGAAGGCAAAGAAGCACAAGCTACTTCTGCTGAAGAAACAGCGGATTTCCTGCGAAGTGCCAAGCAGGTTATCATTGTTCCAGGCTATGGAATGGCGGTAGCTCAGGCACAGCACATTGTACATGAAATTACTAAAAATCTACGCAACAGAAATGTGAGTGTAAAATTCGCTATCCATCCTGTCGCGGGAAGATTACCTGGACACATGAACGTCCTGCTTGCCGAAGCAAACTTGCCTTATGATATAGTTTTTGAAATGGACGAAATCAATACAGAGTTTAAAGCGACTGACGTGGTTCTGGTCATAGGCGCCAATGATATCGTCAATCCCGGAGCGCTGAGTGATGCATCAAGTCCAATTTTCGGTATGCCTGTATTGGAAGTCTGGGACGCCAAAACAGTGATAGTGCTTAAACGCAGCATGGCCACCGGATATTCAGGAGTTGGAAATCCACTTTATTTCAGGCAGAATACCTGGATGTTATTTGGAGACGCAAAAGAAAGCCTGAATAAGGTATCAGCTCTCCTGATTTAATTCCGGATAGATTTTACTTTGTCCGGCATCCTCCTCTACTAAAGACCATTTAGACAATCTCTTGCAAATATTTTCTGGATGAATTAAGTATTTACTGAAAATTTAAATACTTAATTCTCTTTGGAATAAAAAGAGAGTTTGAATCAAAAGTTGTCTTTACATTAAAGCTCTAAACTTTTTCTATAACTGTAAAAGCGTGCACGTAATCCATGCGGTGCAGTTCTGGTGCTTCCTGAACCTGATCCTGGTAGGTTTGGTAGTAATCATGAATTATTTGTTGTCTTTCTTCCAATGTCCGTTGAGGATCCAGAGCACCGAAAAATATACTTTCATTCCAACTCCTGATTGTAGGGATGTATTCTTGCGCAAAACGCTTAGCATCCTGGTGCTCCTTAAAGGCCTCTGCGAAAGGGCATGGAGTGATATGTGTCTCTATCTGCTTGAGTCTCAAACCTGCTTGATAGACAGGATTAGCAATATCATTCAAAGGAGCACTAAATTCCTCAACAGTGTTATAATATTGAGGTAGTGTCATTTTTTGATATTCATCTTCTCGTATCAGTCCTTGATCCAGAAAATCTTGCCATATCTGAGCAAAGTTGTTGAACATATTCACTCCAGTTGTGTTACCCAGATATTTCCCATTTTCATCACGGCAAAAATTGAGCAATACCAATTGACCTCCGGACCTCAATTCACGGGCACGGTTCAGTAAAATTAATTCCCAGTCTTTTTTACCTTGTGCAGAAAAACTAAGATACTCTTTACCATCTGCTCCAACCATGTGGACGTGGTCGCTCAGATCACAGGGTTTGCTGCTCAGCCAGTGCATCGCAGTTGCTGAAAAACCAAAATCCAAAGTGTTGTCAGGAAGAATCTGCTTGTAGAAAGAATTAGCTGAAAAAAGGGGATAAACGTTTTTAGTACGATCCAGGTAACTTGTGAAATGACCTAAACCCAGCACAGTGGTTACAAGACCATTAAAATCGTTTTTTGGTTGATCCGCATAGACGATGTTAATGCTTATTCCAGGAGCGGTTTTCTGAATGGTATGGATGAATTTTTCAACCATCTTTAACGAAGTACCCCCATCTGCAGTTCCCATGTCTGAGAAAGTGAAACCAGCCTGAATCTTGGGTATTTTCATCGAATCAAGTGCTTCCAGAACCATTGGTGTAGCAGTATTGATTACATCCTCTGCTCCTCTGGTGGTAAGAGAATATACTCCACCACTAGACATAGTGATGTTCTGGAGGTTTTCAGCTTGACTGGACATGGGCAATACCTACAGAGCGGTCAACATAGTAGAATTTAAAAGAACAAAGAAATATCTTTATGGGATGCTTTACAAGCAGAAACAGATTTCCCATGCTCAACGCTTAGTTTTTTCTGCAGTCTTAATCCGATTGAATCCTTGAGCAGAATTTCATAATTAGCAAGTGGTTGAGCAAGTTCCTTGACAGCGCGTTGACGCCATTCAATTTCCAGATAATATATAGACATACCAAGCTGCCACTGTTGCAGAGCTTTTTCTGGGTTGGATTTCTTGCCTTTCAATGCTCGGCGGGCTTTGGATATTTTTGACTTTATGGAACTCGCTCCTTTGATACTTCCAAGTTCGGACTCAATTTCCTTGATACGTTTAATGGCAGACTTAGGTTGTTCCTTCTCGATAATTGATTTAATGGAATTGAGAAGGTTTTCCACCTCAAGCAACTCTTGTGTACTATTCAGGACAGCACTGAGCTGAATTAAAGCTTCATAAGCACTGTCAGAGTTTCTCCGATATTTCTGGCGGGATACACGTGCTGCTTTTTTGATGGTGTCAAATTTACCTCTTTCTGTCTCCCACTGCGTTGGAATTGAATTTCGCAGTTCCGTTATCATCTGCTCCAATGTTTCAATACTATTGCTGATTTCCTTAAAAACTAAAGGTCCCAAATCCTCTCCATTACGTTCCAGTCTCGTTTTTCTTTGTTTGAGTTCAAAGATGTCATTTTCGATTTTTCTAATTTCAGACTGTATTTTTCTTACTTCGTGATGCAGATCCTCATAACTTATAATGAAATCTTCAAATTGGACGTCTTTTTGATGAATTTCATCTACAAGATTAAACGTTGCTAAAACCTGTTGTTGTGAAGTAAGCAGAGCTTTTTTGTGTTTTTCTGGAAGATAGTCAATATTTACTTTGCTCAAAGAATCAACACCTGCACGGATCTCGTTTTCATGTTCTGCATAATATGGAAAAATTATATCCTCAATACACTGCTGAAGTTTCGGATTGATTGGAGGAGGAGCATTCTCTGAAGCTAGATATGTCCGGTTCGGCAAATAATTGACTAGAGGTGGAAAGTAACCTGCGATGGCCAAACCGATCAACTGCAAAATTATGAAAGCCACCACTCCTCTATAAATTTGGATTGTTTTTACCTCAGGTGGAGAAACTCCCCTCAAGTAAAATAACGCAAATCCGAAAGGAGGTGTGAGAAAAGACGTCTGCAGGTTCATGCCGATCATCACACCCAGCCAGACTGCAGTGATGTTTGCAGAAGGATCTGCAAGTAATATTGGTGCAACAAGTGGGACAACAACAACTGATATTTCAATAAAATCGAGGAAGAATCCCAAAAAGAAAATAACTGCCATTACCACCATAAACTGTGCCCAAAATCCACCTGGAATACTAGTCAAAAATTCCTTAACGATTTCTTCACCTCCAAATCCTCTGAAGGCAGAAGTCAACATGGCTGCACCAATAAGGATTATAAAGACCATTGAAGTGGTTTTAGAGGTTTCAAGCATTACACCTTTAAGAGTGTTTTCTATGCGGTAAGTTCTCCACACACTCCAGAATACAGAAATTAATAAACCAATAACTGCGATAGTTACAAAAACCATTGCAATGGCTTCTTCAGAATTACGAATATTTTTGATATTCAACTGGTATAGATTGAGGATGAAAATGATCGCAGTAGTTGAAATAACAGCCAGTATTGCAGGATAGAAGGAATTTTTTTGTCCTTCTGTCAGTCGATAACCTCCCATTATCATGGCACCAATTGCTCCAATTGCTCCTGCTTGGTTTACAGTGGCAATTCCCATGATGATAGAGCCCAGAACAGTGAAGATCAAAGTGAGTGGTGGAACAAG
>Ga0115002_10005991_pt1 | contig 14154 bp, 11 predicted proteins | sample ArcticOcean_MG_C_8_FD_89576 | JGI IMG/M metagenome (GOLD analysis project Ga0115002, IMG submission 89576) | Marine microbial communities from western Arctic Ocean - ArcticOcean_MG_CB11_86 | ecosystem: Environmental > Aquatic > Marine > Oceanic | place: Arctic Ocean: Canada Basin | collected... | reverse complement strand
TCCGGAAGCCCTCCAGACGCGTCCACCGGTAATCCATATTCGTATTCCCGCCATCGGCCTATCGCATCAAAGTTCTCTAGGGCAAAGCCTGGTGGATCCATAAGATTGTGACAACTCGCGCATGCGGGGTTGGCCCGGTGCTGCTCAAGCCGTTGCCGCATGGGTAGTGATGCATTCACTTTATTTTCATCCAAGGCTGGTACGTCTGGTAGTGGTGGCTTCGCCGGGGTACCCATGATATTCTCCAAGACCCAATTCCCTCGAATCACTGGGGAGGTACGGGTCGCATACGAAGTGACGGTCAAAATGCTTCCATGTCGAAGGATACCGCCTCGGTGGAATTTCGGCTCGAGTTCTACTCGTCGAAAACGACTGCCAAAAACATTAGGAATGCCGTAATGATGAGCGAGTCGTTCATTGAGGTAAGTATAGTCGGACTTAAGCAGGCCCAACACATTACCATCTTCGCGAAGTACGTCCTCGAAGAATAGTTCAGTTTCTTTACGAAACGCTTGGCGCAAGTTGTCGTCAAAATCCGGAAACAATCTCAAGTCGGGTGTGACCGAATCGAGATTGCGGAGATGGAGCCACTGGCTCGCGAAATTGTTTACCAAGCTAATGGATTTCTCATCTGCCAACATGCGAAGCACTTGTTTTTCAAGCACCCCAGACTTTCTCAAGTTTCCTGCCATGGCTTCCTCTAGAAGTTCCTCATCAGGTATACTGCTCCAGAGAAAAAATGAAATGCGGGAAGCGAGTTCAAGGTCACTAATTTCATAAGCCTGCCCGGGGTTACTTCTTTTTGGTTCTCGTTCGATTCGAAATATAAATTCCGGATTGACCAGGATCGATGTAATAGCCGCCTCAATACCGGCTTCAATACCGGCTTCTTTTGCAGCTTTCCGATAAAAAGCTAAAGGCTGTTTTAGATCCTGCTTGGTCGCTGGTCTTCGGTAGGCGCGTTGCATTAGCGCCATTAAAATTTCACGAGCAACCGGTTCTTCCTCTCGTTTCGTTTTCGGCTGTTTAATAAATATTTTCTTTCGACTGGGCGTGTCGACAGCACCCTGGCCGTTAAACGGTCCAGTGATGGAAATCTGATAAACCGCCGGCGATAGCCGAGGGTGACGATGAAAGTTGAAATGCGCCTCAAATGGCTGTCGTTTGTTTTCCACTAACGAGTATGGAAATTTAATAAACGTCACTCCAAGATTGTGAGGCCCTGCTGTTACGAAGGTACGTGCCTTAAGATGTTTATCCAACATACTGTGATCCCTTCGCTCTTTTGATGGCGCCACCGTGAAACGTTCGACAATCGCTTTATCGAGCAGGATCTCCATCTCATGCGCTTCCTTAAGCCCTTCGACATGCTCATTGCGATCTCGGGCAAGACTGACTTCTATTTCGTATTCCCCATCTTGTGGGAATGTGTAGGGCAACAACGTTCCACCACGAGTGCCGATTGGAAGGCCTTCGACATGCTTTTCCTGTGTTACTTCCGGCGGAATCCGAATGGTATGACCTTGGGGGTGGTCACGGGGAGCACCTACTGCCAGACGGCTGATTTTTTGAGCCGCCGAAATATATCGATCGAGTAGGCTGGGCGAAAGATTACCCACCGTAATATTATCGAATCCATGGCTTTCCTCATCGTTTGGAAGCAAATTTATTGCATCGATTTCCAGTCCAAGTAGATCTCGGATTGCATTGCGATACTCTGTGCGATTCATGCGCCGAAACGTATCCACACGCCCAGGGTTAGGATGTTTCTTCGCCGTTAGATCTAACGTCTCCGATAAATGAGATACCATAGCTTGGTAGGTATCCTCACTCGGGCGTTTGCGATCTGGAGGTGGCATCTGACGCGATTGCAGTCGAGTTATTACATTCTCCCACAGTTCAGGATTTTCCGTAATTTCATCCGATTGTACAATTTCCAGATTCATTCCCCCTTCTGTCTCATCTGCGTTGTGGCAACTGATACAGTATTTGTTCACGAGCAACTGTTTCGAAGAAATTGGCGTTTCATGGATATTCCGCGAACTGAGTTGTTCGAGTGCCGTGTTGAGCCATTTCTCGACCTCGACGTATTCCTGTTCACTGGGTCGCGGTTCGTCGGGCTTATCCTCAGGTGGCATTTCCCTTTCGTTGAGGATCCAGGAAACTTCGTCCCAGATGTCGAAATGCTCTCCCATATCAGCGTCAAGAATACTCTCTAAGTCCAATTCCCCTTTTGTGTCTTCCGCATTGTGGCAATTCGTGCAGTAATTGTTAATCAGGTTTCTGAGAGGTGAATCGGCTGTGAGAACCTGCCCAAAAATAGATCCTGGTACAAAAACCGAAATGAAAACGGCAGTGAAAAATCGTATGCGCCTGATGATTGAATCAAACAGATTTGCGGGCTTAGGGAGCATCTTGAACACGGAACGGGGCTGTCTTGAACGTGGGGGATAATTGAAAGGTGCTAATAATTAACGCATCAGCTCTTATCTACAAGCCTCTAAAAAGACAGCCTTGATAGTTATATTTGTGAAAAGTCTGGCCCCATCCTCTTTTCGATGAAGATGGTCTTGGTGGCCATGATCACACGGTGCCGAGGGTCGCCCTCTGGTACCATGGAATGAAATACCAACGAAGCTCCGATTGGATCGATGATTACAAACAAGGAGGTAAACGCATGGATATAGAGTGCCCAGTCCATGAAAGAGTATGGTGAGCTTTGATATATTATAGGCGATCTCAAATTGTAGCTACTTTTTGCTAGATCTGGAGTGAGCTCCTCTTAAGGTCCCCTCAATGGAACACCCTTTTTTAGAAAATGAATTTCGCGTTCATTGGAGTCGACTGACTCCGGAACATATAGAGGCCGATATCCTAAAGGCCTTGGACGAAGCCCAGGCCAATATCGATGCTTTAGCGGGTGATATTCCCGAAGAACTAACCTTCGAGAATACCATGCTTCCGCTCGAAGACGCGGATTCCACACTCGGTGTTGCCTGGGGCAAGGTGGGGCATCTTAATAGCGTGAAAGACTCCAAGGAGTTGCGAGAAGCCTACAATGGCATGTTACCGAAGGTATCTGAGTTCAGCGCAAAGATTCCTTTGAATGCAGGGCTTTGGAAACGCATTAAGGCCTATTCCGAAACGGAGGAAGCACGATCGCTTACTGGAATCCGTAAACGTTACCTGGATGAGACTTTATATTCCTTTAAAAGCAGCGGGGCCGATCTGTCGCCGGATAACAAAACACGGATGGAAGAAATCCAGGCAGAGCTGGCCAAGCTCACTCAAAAGTATTCAGAAAACTGCCTCGATGCGATCAATGCCTGGGAATGGATCGTTGAGGACGAAGCCGATTTGTCCGGGCTTCCAGAATTGGCTGTGGCACAGGCCCTTCAATCTGCTCAATCCAAAGACATTGGAAGTTCAGATCAGCCAAGCTGGCGTTTCACTCTCACTGCTCCCTCCTTAATGCCGGTTCTTAAATATGCCGATAAGGAAGATCTTAGAAAAACCTGTTGGTTTGCCTATAATATAGTTGGGACTCAGGAACCCCATGACAATCGTGAGTTGGTGGGGCAGGTGCTTGCCCTGCGTCAGGAGAAGGCCGAACTACTTGGGTTTCCGAATTTTGCAGATCTTGTTCTGGGAAGACGGATGGCAGGAAACGGTCATCGGGCCCTCGTATTCGAAAATGAAATGCACGCAAAGATAAAAGCCCGTTTTGATGAGGAAAGCGCTGAGTTGGATACCTTCCGTTGTGGGCAACTAGGTATTGAACATGAGTTTATGGAGCCCTGGGACGTGGCCTATTGGGCGGAGAAGTACCGACAATCTAAGTACGACTTCGATGAAGAGGAGCTGCGTCCTTATTTCCCGGTTGATCGAGTCCTGAATGGTATGTTCGAGATCACGCAAAAATTATTTGGAGTCACCATACGGGAAGCTGAAGCGATCTATTCGGAGATCCCATCTGAAGCGGATTCAGGTAACGGGTACGAAGTGTGGAACGACGATGTGAAGGTGTTCGAACTATTTGACGAAGGTGAGGCGCATATTGGAAGTTTCTATACTGATTGGTTTCCTCGCGAATCGAAACGAAGTGGTGCCTGGATGAATTATACGCTGACCGGTGATCGATCAGGAGGAAAGAATGAGCCACATCTCGGCCAAATTCACGGTAACATGAGTCCACCTACCGATGGGAAGCCAGCGCTGTTGTCTCACCGTGATGTTGAGACGGTTTTCCACGAATTTGGTCACCTGATTCACCACCTCTTTGGCGATGTAGATATCAAGTCCCTCAACGGAGTCAACGTGGCCTGGGATTTCGTGGAGCTTCCGTCACAAATTTTGGAGAACTGGTGTTGGGACAGAAAGGGGCTCGACCTCTTTGCCCGACATTATGAAACCGGCGAAACGATTCCTGATGATCTTTTCCAAAAGATGGTGGCGGCCAAGAATTTCAACGCGGCCTCGTTTGCGATGCGACAATTGTCATTTGGCAAAATGGACCTGGAGTTGCATATGCGTCACTCTGAGTTTCAAGGCAAGGAACTGGAGAGAGAATTAGAAACCATCCTCGAACCTTACATGGCGAATAGAAAACGGAAAGTACCTGTCTATCTCTATAATTTTGGGCATCTCTTCTCCGATCCAACCGGCTATGCAGCGGGTTATTATTCTTATAAGTGGGCTGAGGTGTTGGATGCCGACGCATTTACTCGATTTGAAAAAGAAGGCCTGCTAAATGCTGAGACTGGGAAGGAGTTTAAGGACAAGATCCTAAGCCGAGGTAATTCGGAGGATCCTTTGAAATTGTTTGTAGATTTTATGGGCCGTGAACCGGATCCAGACGCCTTACTGAGGAGGGAAGGGTTACTTTCAGAATAGGGATACCTTATTGAAGTATCTGCGGTCTGGTTCGGTGATCGAACTTCGTCTTTACAGACTTATAATCTCTTTATTTGTATATCTTTAAACTCCACCTTCACGCCGGGATCGTGGATTTGGAGTCCAATGGCTCCTTTCGCAAAATAGTTGTCGAAGTTGTCAGTAAATTCTGACGAAAGTTGGCCATTTATATAAAAACTAAATGAGTTCCCTATGGCGATTACGTGAAGGTGATTCCATTGGGCCACTTTGACGTCTTCTTTAGTCAACGCATTTGGAATCGTTGTGTGCTTTGTGTTTCCGTCGGCAAAGATAACGAGCTTTGTCCCACGTTTGCACGGATACTCCTTGCGAGTTGTAAAATGGAAGTCCCACGCGCCTAAAATGTGGGATCCGATTCCTGGATGGCCAAGATCTGCATGGTAGGCCTCGAAGAGTCGTTTTCCTGTTTTATCCGGCCGAAGTCTGATATCCACTCCAGTGTTTCCCTTCCCTTTCATACGATAGCTGAACTTGAGTTCGAAGTCCGTTAGTTCATGATCATCGTATACTAAAAATACCTGCTGTTTTTGGGAACTTTCGCCCAAAATAGTTCCATTATTAACTGACCAGTCATTGGCGCTCGATTCTGGTGCTGGTGTCCAACCTGAGAGTGAAAACCCATCAAAAATAGATTCGAATCCGCCTTCTGTGGCCCCGTGCATATTGTCTGTGAGGAGAGTAGCGCATAAAATAATCGCAATGAATAAGTTTCGGATCATCAGTCGTTTTATTTTGGGAGCCGAATGAAGTCGAGAACAAGGACGGTTCTCAATATACGTTATGGGACAAAAGGACGCGGAATTGCCTAACCAGGGACAAAAAAAGTTGAATTATTCCGCATGCTTTTTTCAAAGCACTTCTGAATCGTATCGACTGTCAACGAGTTATGAAAACCGCCTCGATACTTTTGAATTGGAACCTTGTTTGCTTGTTTATTATCCATATTATTCAACTTAACCCAATTTCTTTATGATACTCACTTCACATTTTGCATTCATGATTCTGCCCGGAGGGACCGGACTACTGCTTTTCATAGCAGCCTTCGTTTTCGCCATGTGGGCGCAAATGAAAGTCAAATCGGCTTATAATAAATACTCCAATATTCCTTCTCGTGGAGGTATAACTGGTTATGAGGCCGCTGAGGCTGTCATGCGCAAGGCGGGTATTACAAATGTTGAAATCGTGCGGGTTCCAGGTGTGCTCACAGACCACTACGATCCCGTGAACCGGAGGCTGGCTTTGAGTGATCACAATTACCAGGGTTCAAGTCTTGCCGCCATCGGAGTTGCCGCACACGAAGCGGGTCACGCTATCCAACACAAGGTGGGCTATTCGATGATGACCATTCGTCAAACGATGGCTCCTGTAGTTAACATCGCTGCCAGTTTTTTGCCCATAATAATGATTGGTGGATTGTTTCTCAGGCTCTTGCCTTGGGGATTGGCGATCGACATAGGTATTATCATCTATGCGCTTTTGACTCTATTTCATCTGGTAACTTTGCCCGTCGAATTTGACGCAACCGCGCGTGCGAAACGGGAGCTTGATAGCCTGGGTATTATTTCTGCCGACGAAGCCCCGGGGGTTGCCGCAACATTGAGCGCTGCCGGATTAACCTATGTGGCTGCTTTTGCCGGATCGTTGCTAAATTTGGTGTACTTGATCCTGCTGCGTGGAAGGGAGTAGGTCCTCAATAGGATCTAATATTTTTGCCAGCCAGTTCCTTGGTGCCCGAAATTTGCCAACTCGGGATGAAGTATCTCGGCCAGAATTTCTGCCGATTCGACAATCCTGGGTCCTGGTCGGTTGAAGAAATGATTACCGCCCGTTATGTAAAGTTCTCCTGAGCGAACGGCTTGGAGCGATTGCCAATCACTTTGAGTGAGGGCTTGGTCCATTTCGGATCTTGATTTTTCAATATCCCAACCGCAGAGCATTACGATGATCTTGTCAGGATCCGCTTCGATGAGTTTAGAAAGTGGAATCTTTGGAGTGTGTGCTTTGGAAATGCCTAGAAGGTCGTTTCCTTTGGCCATTTCAACCAGCTCCGGGATCCAGATTCCCGCTGCCATGAACGGGTCGATCCATTCCACGCATACGACCGATGGAATCGCTTCCGCAGATGCTACGGATGTTTCGACGTTTGTTAGACGTCCTTTCATTTCCAAAATAAGTTTCTGCCCCGACTCTGGATCGTCCAGCGATTCTGCAATGTCTTGGATTCCATTAAAAATATCTTCCAGTTCATTGGGAGCCAAGGAAACGATTGATTGTTTCGAACCGATCAATTTGCAGGCGGCTTCCTCCACCTCTTCGAGTCTTACTGCACAGACTTCACATTGGTCCTGGGTAATTATATGAGTCGGCCTCAACCGCTCCAACTCATCTTCGAAAACCGAATAGACAGAAATCGCATTTTGCAGAGTGGTTTTAACTCGTTCGTCTATTTCCAGACTGCTTCCGTTTAAATCGAACCTGGCTTCCGAGCAGGCAGGAAGCATCAGGACCGATGGCGGGTAGTCGCACTCATGCGAACGCCCAACCAAATGATCTTTGTAACCCAAAGCACAAATAGTTTCGGTGCTACTCGCGATGAGGGATATGATGCGTGGGGCTCAGGCATCGCCATCCTTTTCGGGCTGGAATAGGCGCCAGCGTTCTTCAGTGGCGCCCGAGCGATGCGTTTCCTGTCTTGCCAGTTTAAACATCAGGTCTGACAGGCGGTTCACGTAAATGAGAATACTCGGATCGACAGGATCCTCTTCGTGCAATTGAACCAAGCTGCGTTCTGCACGACGAATTACAGTCCGCACTATGTGGCATAACGCAGCAACCTCAGTGCCACCGGGGAGTAGAAAATACTCCGTCGTGCTTTGCAGAGACTCTTCGATGGTCCCCATCCAAGCTTCCATACGCTCGGCTCCCTCTTCGGGTAGTGGCGTAGTTGAAGGCTGTTTTGCTGAGGATGGCGTAGCTATATGGCCCATCAGGTTCATGAGCTCAGTCTGTATTTTTTGAAGTGGTTTCTGCCAGTCGTGCTCCTTGGTCAGCTTAGTCCGAAGTAGCCCGAGGAAACTGTTAGCCTCGTCAAGATCGCCCAGGCAGTGAATACGTATGTTGGTCTTGGATACGCGTCCTCCGCCACCGATGATGGTCGATCCTTTGTCTCCTGTACGGGTTGAAATATTTCCTTTCATAAATTGCGTGGGCTACATGGGTGTCTTACTGGCTGTTTAGTTGTTCTAGCCAACTGGTAAAGTGTTCCAACGAATTAAAGGAATCAATCCCTCGTTCGGTTGTCACCTTCCACTGAGTCTCCGACCCCATTTTGGTGATATGGATCGAAAGGGACGCTGACTCGGAATCGCTTATTCCATAGCCCAGGCGACTCATTGCGCGACGGGTCCAGAGCAGCTCCGGACCATTGCCAGTCAAGCTAGCTGATAGACAGGGCTCTCGTTTCATCCTGAAGGACCCGTGATCGGAATCCCATTTCATTTCCTGACTCTCAAAGATACCGCCCAACTTCCCGCTCAATGCGAGGGCCTCAGGAGCTCCGGTGATGATGTGGCCGTCCTCGGAAAGAAGCCAGAGTTCATCGGAATTCTGTAACGCCAACTCCAGGTCGTGTGTGGAAAGTAAAATGGCCAGATTTTGTTCATGCGCAAGATCCCGAAGGGTGTGCATAAGCTCCATCCGTCGAACCACGTCGAGAAATGCGGTGGGTTCGTCCAGCAGCATAACCGGAGCTTCCTGAGCTAGGGCACGCGCGATCATTACCTTTTGTCGCTCCCCATCACTGAGTTCACCAAGGTGTCTTTCGGTGAGGGACTCGGCTTTGACGGTGCGGATCGCCCAGTCGATTTTTACTTGATCGTTGTTGGTTAGGGATCCGTTCCATCGAGTATGGGGGTGCCGACCTAGTGCGACCATTGAGTAAACCGAAAAAATCCCCATGGGCAGGTTTCCTGTAAGGACTAGGCTGATCTGCTTGGCACGAGATTGTGGGGTGAGGGAAGCCATTGCATTTCCTTGCAAATAAATCTCTCCATCCAGGTTTGCCTGTAATCCACCTAAGGTTCGAATCAGAGTGGACTTTCCTGTTCCATTTGGACCCAGAAGGCAGACAAAACGGCCACGATGAAGCTTCAGGTTAAGATTCCGGGCGACTTCACGGTCTTGCGTCTTCCGATCTCTGTAACCGATCGATAGGTCAACTGATTTAAGGATGGGTTGATCAGCGGTCATCTTCCGAAGAGCTTGCGCATGGTACCCTGTTTGACCAGTGCTACGATTATAACAGGTGCGCCGAATAGGGCGGTGATTGCGTTGAGTGGGAGTACCGTTGTGTAGCCAGGTGCTTTGGCGATCAGATCTGCGGAAAGTGAAAGACAGCCTCCGACAATCAGTGTCGCTGGAATTAGTATTCTATGGCTGGACGTTTGGAACAGGTAACGACATAAATGAGGGCCTGCAATTCCCAGAAATCCGATGGGTCCGCAAAACCCGGTTACTGTTCCGGCCAAGACGGATGCAACCAGCAGACTCAGGTAGCGCGTTTGCCTAACATGGGTGCCCAGGCTCGCCGCATACTCTTCCCCCATGAGCATCGCATCCAGTGGCTTGGAAAGTAATAGAGTAGAAATTGCCCCGGTTAGGATAACCGGAACGAAGATGGTCATTTGTTTCCAGGTGACATTGCCAAAATGCCCGAAGGACCAGGTGAGGAAGGACTGCAGTTTTTCTGGCATGCTGAAAAACATGAGCAAACTGACCACGGCTCCAACCCCATAGCTAATCATCAGGCCGAGTATGAGAATCGACATTACGTCCATGCGCCTGGCCAACACCAATATCAAAAAAAGCACTGCCGCAGACCCGGTGCTGGCTGCTAAAACTACCAGCAGATGTCCGGATATCCCCAAACCTTGTGTAAGCACCAACCCAGCCGGAGCAACTGCAAGAATTACGATGGCGACTCCCAGGCTGGCCCCGGAGTTGACTCCCAGGACGAATGGGTCAGCTAGGGGATTGCGGAAGATGGTTTGCATCAACAAACCGGATACAGCCAAAGCCGATCCAGAGAGTAAGGCCGTTACAGCCTGAGGAAGTCGAAAATCTAATATGATTTGCTTTAGAATTGGATCGACTGATGCACTACCAGTAAGTACTCCAAGCAGATCTCGGATCGAAATCAGTACCGATCCAAGGCTAACGTTTGCGGCGAAAAGAATCAGCAACAAAAGCACAATCCCAATGAACAGTGGCAGTGGGTGTTTTTGTCTAGTCGACTTGGATGCTTGGGTAGTCAAAAATTGATTATCTTAATTGTTCGTAGTAGACAAACACGTGGTCCGGCAAGAGCTCGGGGTGAAAAATTTTGATGAGGTCGGCAAGAACTTCCTCCGGATGATTAATCCCGCTTTCCCAGATATCATTTCCACCGTGTTGGTTTACGCGTACGGTATTGTTGAATACGCTTCCTTCGCGAAAGGCACGAAATGCGGTCAAACGAGTATCGAGTGATTGCAGCGCTGGTAGGCTTTCATAAGCACCAGGGTTGAGCCAGAAGTCCGCATTCGCTGCCTTGTGAAGAATAACCTCGAAGTCGAGTGGCACTCCACCGGAAGATTTATTGTCCTCCCAAAGATAATGGGCTCCTGCATCGGAAAAGGCTTGGGCATTATAACTGGTTCCGCCCGGTATATGCCAAACACCCGCATAAGGTGCATTGGAGAATACGGTGGGCCTATGTTCCAGGTTGTGCGTTTTGGCGGTGAGGGCTTTATACTTTCTTACGACCTCATTGTAAAAGGATTCAGCCTCTGCTTCTTTGTTAACGAAGGCGCCAACCACCTTTATCCATTCCGAACGTGCCAAGGGATGAGCTTCCATATAACCGGCGGTCAAAACGACCGGTAAATTGGCCCGTTCAAGCTTTGGATGGTCGTCGTAAGTACCTTCACCCGTGATACTGGTTAGGATGAGGTCGGGACGTAGTTGCAGGATCGATTCAATATCGACCGCCGCGCCGCCTTGAACCGGGGTTAATTTACCAGCTTCGACCCGGCGATGTACTTCCGGGTCACTGGTAAAATTAAGGTAGGCTGTGCCGACTAATTGGTCGTACATCTCTAAGGTTCGAATAGGGCCAAGGTACACCGTCGCAGTGATGATGATTCGTTCGACCGGGGTGCGGACGACACGGACATCTTCCGGCAGATCGGGAAGGGCCATTGATTTCGGTACCAGGGCGTATCTAAAACTCAATTCCCCGGATCCGCGCCAGGGATTCTTAACAGTGATTAGTTTGTAGGTGGACCGTGTCTCGATTTCGAAGTTCTCGGCGTATTGATTGTTGGCAATCGCCGAGACCATGCTCCCCGTAAGCAGGAGCGTGATCCCAAAAAATCTAAACAGTTTTAAATGGCTCAACATCAGAAATTGAATCTCATACCCCCGTATACTGAAAACCCTGCTGTCTGAAAACCTTCAACTTCCTGGTAGTCTTCATCAAAGAGATTGTCGATACGAGCCCATAGCTGAGTGCTCTCGTTGAGGTCATAGCGACCGGCAAAATTGAAGACCGTGTACCCATCTTGCTTGGTGGTCGAGAAACTCGTGCTGTATTGGCTGCTAACGGCAAGGGCTGTTACACTTAAGTTAAGTTTTTCCTCGGGTTGAAAGTCGTAACCCAACGATATGATGTTACGCGGTACCCGTTCCGCTTCCTGTCCATCTTTATAATTAGCATCGCTGTAAGTATAAGCCAGAGTCGCCGACGCGTTGTTTGCTACCTCAAAACGAAGGGCATTTTCGATGCCCTTACTTTCATAGACATCCTCGTTCGCATAGGTGAACGAGTTGAAGCTGAATATGATTTTGTCGTTCACTTCATTGCCGAAGATTGTCGTTGTAAAATAGAATTTGCCATCTACGAGAGCTTGTTCGTAAGCGAGGTCCCAGCCTTCGCCCGATTCAGGCTTTAGTCCTGGATCACCGAAGCTTGAGAAAAGCTGGAAGAAGGAGGGCGCTTGGAATGACGTGCCATACGACCCACGTATGCGGCCATTGATTTCCTCCAAACGTAAGCTGAATGTCGATCTCCAGGTGGTTTCTTCCCCATAGACGCTGTTGTCGTCATGGCGGCCTCCCAAGGTCCAATCAAAGACTCCATTGGCTGCGAAAATATTCTCAAGGAATAAGGAGCCGTTGGTGCGATTACCAGTGCCAGAATCATTATATTCTTCTTCGTACTCCAACCCACTGACTACCGTCCAGTCTGTGTTCGCCCGGAACGTATTTTTCCAATCATAGTTGTAACGCTTTCCGTCATTGGGGAAGCGGCCTCCGGTGAAACTGGCTGACTGGGCGTCGTTAAATGCGATACCCGCTGAGCTGTCCCACTTTTCGCTCACTTGAAATTCAGCTCCCAATCGCGAAAAGAATTGATTCGTTTCAGAGAAGTTTACGAACTCAGGTGGACCAAACAGAGAATTGGGATCGCCAGGATCAAACTCCGACAGGGTGTCGAACCAATAGGCCATAAAATTCAGGGATGTGGTTTCGTCGAGCTCGTAGTCCAACTTCAAGGAAGCCTGTGTATTCTCGTAAGAATCTGCATCCGCCCATTCCGGACCAAAGCTCGGATCCTGAACGGAAAACTCATGCTCATAGTGGCTCAGATTGAGTGCCCAGCTTAACTTTCCTTCTGCTCCACGAGTGTTAAGGTTGCCATTGATCGTATCGTGGGCGCCATAACTGAGCCCGAGCTGGCTCCCGGGATTCGTTCTTCCGTCTTCTGTTTGAATGCTGATCACTCCTGCCAATGCATTAGCCCCATAGAGAGAGCTTTGAGGCCCTTTTAATATTTCCACTCGGGATACATTGTCTCCAAAAAGACTTCCGAAATTCACGATTTGACCCGTCGAGGGATTATCGACCTCAACGCCATCTATGAGAACGGTCGGTGTATTGGCATTGAGTCCACGAGTAGTGATACCAAATGTGCCACCTGGGTTTCCATTATTTCGTAAGTAAAACCCGGGTACATAGCGCAAACTATCCAAGAGAAAGGATTGCTCGGATTTGGTTAGATCGTAGCTATCGAGGATCTCGATAGAGCTACCGATTTGACTAAGCGGTACTTCAGATCTGTTGGCCACGATGACCAATTCATTCAGGTCGTACACATCAACCTCTGAATTATCGTCCTGTGATCGCGCAGGAGAAGCCAGAGAAAGGAGGGTTGCAGCCGCAGCTGCGAAACATCTGGATTGGGTAGTATTTAGTTTATTTGGACTCATGTGTTTTGTTACCTGCCACAGAAACACATGGGGACGACTCCAATACTGAACAATCGGATGATTTTCAGTTTAACAATTTGGGATGCAGCCACTTGTTCCTGCGACAAGTTTTAATGCCTTTTGCTGCCAGTACTCGGACTTCAAGCGGTATGCTTGTTACCGTAGCGCGACTGTCGCCGATTTTCACGGCGTTCCCTGGGTCAACAAAAGAAATTGATTCTATATTAAAAGAACGAGCTGTGGTTTAAGCACCCATTCCAGAAATCATGCAAGGACTTTGTGGGAAGCTATTTTTCCTCACCAAAGGATTGTTCGACAGATCCGCAAGCGAACATTTGCGAGCCGAAGTAGGGATTAGCTACCGGCTTGTCTTTTTGGAGCCAGGAAGCTCCGGAAAATTCAAAGGCCATAGAACAATGAACGAGGTGAGCTTGGGAGGAGTTAACCCCTTCTGCTTCAATCAGAGGAATCACCGCATCAGACAGGGTCTTGAACGCGACTCGCGCTGCATCGATATCTGCAGCTTTTACAATGGCCTTTGTTGCTTCGCCGATTTCTTTGGCGCATGGGCTGTCTTCTTGTGCTGCTGATAATGCCTTGGCCGCTACTTTGGTGGTGTCCAAGTCATCTGCTGCAAGCGCTTCTTGAGTGGCAAAATAATGTCCGATAATCGCGTCAGCACAGCTTACTTTCTTACTGGCGTGGTGTGCAGCGTTACAAATTTGTCCTGCCAGAAGCAGGCATGTGAAAAGGGTGAATATTCGGGTCTTCATGATTTGGGTATTATTTTAGGGGCTGTCCTAGCTAAGGAACTAATCTAGGACAAAAATATGTATGAAAGACGTAGTCGTTTAGCAAGTTATCAGCAAGGAGAACTATTGAAGATGTTTGTCGTAGGATCCACCGCCCGAGC